>Ga0224495_10001317_pt1 | contig 17558 bp, 15 predicted proteins | sample SF_Jul11_sed_USG_FD_168128 | JGI IMG/M metagenome (GOLD analysis project Ga0224495, IMG submission 168128) | Sediment microbial communities from San Francisco Bay, California, United States - SF_Jul11_sed_USGS_4_1 | ecosystem: Environmental > Aquatic > Marine > Sediment | place: USA: California... | reverse complement strand
CTATCCACGTCTAATCCACCAGAAATCTTAATCTTGTTCATTTGGTCATTATCAATAATAGGGGGGGCGATGTATTTTCCGACATCATAGATTGGAACGAAGTAAAGGAACGAATACAGGAACACAACCGGCTTTTTAATGAGTTTCTTAATGCCTAAGAAGGGCCTGTCCAATCCTTTGGCAAAAAGACCAGGTGCAGAAAGAGATAGGATTGCAACGATTGACACGAGGGCTACTCCTTTGGTGATGATTCCTTTGCGCATAGCAACCTCCTTTTAAATGAGGCACCTTGCACAGAGATGTGTAGAAATAGAAGGATGTTAAGAGATAGGCTTAAATTAGAAAGCTATTTCTCTCATCTCATCCAAGGCGTCACTAAAAATGTAAGTGATTGAAAATAAAAAGTCAAGGATTTTTTTAAAAAAGTTTCATTTCCTAACTTATTCATAAAAAATATTTTAGATAAAACACACACGATTTAGTTGCAACATATTATTAACCTCAATATATAGCGCGTAGTCCACATGAAATTTTTTTTTAGATTGTTACCGATATTTTGCAGCTATAGACTTAAGTTCTGCTTCGGCTTCAATTGGAGCAGAGGTTAATAGGCTCACGAAAAAAGTGAGTAAGAAAGAGACAAAAAAAGCAGGAACCAATTCATATATAAAGCCTTTAAGAAAGGCCACCTGATTCCATACGATGGTAACTGCAGTTCCTGACACCAGCCCAACAATAACTCCTGCCTTTGTGGTTCTTTTCCAGAAAAGAGAGAGAAGTAGGGTAGGGCCAAAAGATGCTCCTAGTCCTCCCCATGCAAAAAGCACCAACCAGAACACAAATTTCTTGGCCAAAACGCCAAACACAAGGGCAGCAATAACAAGGCTTAAAACTGCGATTCGGCTTATGGAGACTAGTTTTTTTTCTGGGACGGTTTTGTCGTTGGCGATAATTTTCTGGTATATGTCCCTGGCGATTCCAGATGAAGCCACGAGCAGCTGCGAATCCGCGGTAGACATTATGGCGGCCAGAATAGAAGCCGTGATGACTCCTACAAGAAAAGGAGGAAGGTGGGCAGAGGCAAGATAGGGAAACAGATTCTCTGGGTCTCCTCCAGGGAGAGCCTCGGGTTTTAAGTAATAAGATCTTCCCACCAAACCTATAAACACTGCTCCCCAGGCCATCAAAGTGTTCCACACAGTCCCGATCACACAGGATTTTCGAAGAGCTTTTGGGTCAGCTACTGACATATATCGAACAAGAATGTGAGGATTCCCTGGAGAGCCCAATCCTATTCCTAGAAATCCAATGATGCCTCCAACAGAGAAAGCAAAGGGATTGAGGAATTTGGGATTGAAATTATGGAGGATGACCAATATTTCCTCCCATCCTCCGGCATGGATGATGGCAATCACAGGGAGAATGAGCAGGGCAAAAATCATGAAGAAAGCCTGGATCATATCAGTGAGAGATACAGCTAAAAATCCTCCCAACACAGTGTAGATTAAGACAATAATTGCAGTCACCAGGATGCCTCTCGTTTCACTGACGCCGAAACTTGTGCTGAAGGCTTTTCCTCCTGCCTGGAATTGGGAGGCCACATAGGAAATCATAAAGATAAGGATGATAAACACGGAGAGGATCCTGAGAATGTTGGACTTGTCCTTGAATCTGGATTCGAAAAAATCCGGAAGGGTCAGGTTGTCCATCATGGAGGTGTACCTTCTGAGCCTCTTTCCCACAAAGATGAACAGAAACACTTCTGCTGTGATGTAGCCCGTAACAGCCCATACGGCTGGTGCCCCGATCGTAAACGCCATTCCCGTCACACCGACCAGGAGCCAGGCCGATCGTCCGGAAACAACTGCACTCAGGGCAACCACAAACTGCTTGAGCTTCCTGCCTGCAAGGAAGAACTCCGGGAGACCGGAGGAAGAGAATTTTGTGGAGAGAATTCCGATGATGACAATGATAAGGAGGTAGAGGCAGAAGGATAGAACAGCCATGGGATCTGCTTTGATAACTATCTCGGCGGCTTTCTCCATGCTACCTATTCCCCTTCTTCTTTGAAAAATATGTAAAGGATGATGGAGAGTATTATGATGGATGCAGGAAGGATAAAGAGTCCGAAGATTTCAGCAAGCCCCATTGCTAGACCAATGAATAGTCTTTGGTTTATCTATTCTTGTTCTTTGTAAAAGTAGTCGATTTCCCATTCTGCAGTTTCAGGGGCATCTGAGCCATGAACAGCATTTCGTTCCACGGAAAATCCGAAGGTGCGACGCAGAGTTCCAGGTTCGGCTAAGGCAGGATCTGTTACTCCCATCACTTCGCGCCAATGGGAAATCGCGTCTTCTCTTTCCAGAACCATAACGATGATATCTCCCGAGGACATGAAGTCCGTCAAGCTTCCATAAAAAGGCTTTTCCTTATGAATAATATAAAAGCCCTCGGCTTCTTCCTTGGTGAGATGAAGCTGTTTCATCCCTGAGATCTTAAAACCTTCATCCTCGATCCTTTGGAGGATTTTACCGACTGCTTTTTTCTTAACAGCATCGGGTTTGAGGATTGCCAGTGTTTTTTCGGCCATTATGACTCCTTTATGAATCCAAAAATGCCAACTAAGTTTTTATCCTAATCTTGGCGGAGAGTCAACTTCGTTGGCTTCAGGACTCAGTCGCCGATTACCGGGATGAGGTGCGTTTTAAAAAAATCGATGGTCTGCCTTACGATTCAGCGGGTGGTTTGGGTGTTATCGCGAATATCGAATGCATGCTGACCGGCAGCGTAGTTGATCAAAGTGATCGCGGCGTTCTTGATGAGAGCTTCGCTCAGAAAATGATCGATCATCTGGTTGAACTCAGGCATGTCTTTTCCTGCCCTCACCACAAGCATGGGGACTGTCTGATGCAGATGCTCGACATTCTCGAGCTTCGGAAGAATGAAGCCCACTTGTTTCCTCAGGGATTCTGCTTCGTGCTGGTATTTCTGATCGGCGGTTATCATGGACCCATAATAGAGGACCGCGCATTTAAGGTAGGTCCTAGAGGTCCTAGGCTCCTGGTTCAGATAGCACTGGGCCACCGGAACATTACCCGAGCATGACCATATACCAACACTATTGGCATTGATTTTTAGGGAATCGGCGTTTTCGCGGATGTATTTCACGAGATCGCCTATGTCTTCGATTGGATTTGTGGTCTCATAAATGATGGCATTGAGCGATGAGGCAGCCACTAGTTTTCCCCAGGAGATGTACTGATCCCAGTCCTTGAATTTCATTCCCGACATTTTCATGATAGCCGAATCTGGATAGCCAAAAACAAAAATGACCACAGGACGATTTGGTAGTCCTGAATCAGAAGGAGGAGAGTAGAGGTCGAAGGTTAAGACGGTCTGGCCATTGGTTTTGTATTTAATGCCTCGCTGGACCTGGACGTTGTCCACTCCAAGCTTTCTGTGAAACACCCGTAATTTTGTAATATCCTCCTGTTGAATGGCTGAGGTCGTTTTATGAGAATTAGGTGACGATGAAAGCGGATTGCCCCAGCCCATAAGAATCAGGCTACCTATGATGGCCATAAAAACAATGACCTTGTGGTTCATTTATCCCTCCTTAATAAAACTAATCTGCTGGCATCAATCGCTAAATGATTTTTTTGTCTTTTTTAGCTTTCGCTCCGAGTGCGGCTCCAATGGCTGCTCCCAAGCCAGCGCCGATCCCCAGCCCAGCGCCGATGTTTCCCACGGCGGCACCGATGGAGACGCCTACAGCGACTCCAACAGCGTTCCCGATGACCATGTAGGCTCCCGAACTGATCAGTCTATGTTTCTTCCGCAGATGCTTCACCATGCTGTCGATCTTGTTGTTATGGTTCCGGCTTGCTGTGGGCGAGAGCTGCACAAGCCCTCCCAGATTTTGCAGAAGATTCGAAATGACTCCTTTATATTGATAGCATTCCCCACACATGGAGGAAAATTCGGCAATCCTCTTGGAGACTTTTTCCAGTAATTCCAGCTTGTATTTTCTTTCTTCCCGTTTGCTGAGTTTTGTTTTGAGTTTGTTGATTTCTTCAGTTGAGTCCTCTAACCAGTCCTTAAAGGGCGACATTTTCTACCTCTTGTCTTTTTGATGAACCATCTTCGTGGTCAATCAAAAACCTTATAACAAAGGGATAATGACAAGTCAATTTATCATGAGGGTTTATGGATAGAACTCAGTGTATTTCAGACGGATTTAAGCGATTGACTCGATTGGATTTGGACTGTACAATGGAGCCTTATGTCAGCTAAGCAGAACAAAGAGAATCTCGAGAAATTGGTCCTTGAGCTTGAATTTTCCTTGTTCGGAGTGGCCGATATAACAGACATCCGAAGAGAGTTTCACCTTGACCTGGATCTTGTATCCCAGTTCGATCGCGGGATCTCTTTGGGAAAGAAACTTCTGGACCCCATCATAGACGATATAAAGGATAGACCCACGCCTCTTTATTTCTACCATTACCGTCAGCTAAATTTTTTCCTCGACAGAGCAGCTTTCCTCCTTTCATCGCACATCCAGGAACAAGGATTCAAGGCGCTTCCCATCCCTGCCTCTCAGGTCATCGACTGGGAAAGACACATCAGTCATGTCTCTCATAAGAAGGTTGGTCAACTAGCAGGATTGGGGTGGATAGGACGCAGTAATCTTCTTGTCAATCCCGACTTGGGAGCAAGATACCGACTGGTCACCATATTAACCAACTTGCCGCTCGAACCGGATATGCCTTTAGATCGGGACTGCGGTGAGTGCAAAGCTTGCCTGCCCACATGCCCGGCCCAGGCTATAAAAGAGCATCAAAAAGACTTTGACCATCTGGCATGTTATGACAAACTTAGGGAATTCCGTAGGCAGGGACTGGTCGGTCAGCACATCTGCGGTGTGTGTGTTAAAGCCTGCCAGGGACCAAAATAAACAGGGGAATCAGGTTTTCGATTCGTCTGCCTTGGGAGGGGTTCTGGCGAGTTCGATCGATGTTTTCGAAACCACGGTTTTGTTTTTACCCGACTTTTTTGCCTCGAACAGCGCTTTATCGGCTAGATTGGTCAGTTCAGTGGAGGCTTTTTCATAATCTGGAGGAAAGATTGTCTTCTTTGGTCCTTTTTTCGCTTTGCCATCAGAATAATAACAATAGGCAATGCCCAGACTTACTGTTTTATGGAGTGGCTTTCCTTTGGGTGCGAAGCTAATTTTCTCAAAAACCCCTCTTATTCTCTCGGCTACAATGGTTGCATCTTCTGAATCCCTTCCGGGAAGAACGATAATGAACTCATCACCACCAAACCGGGCTGCCCAATCATTGAGTGCATATTCTTCATTTCCGAATTTAGAGGCCCATCCGTCTTCTTTGTAGTTTCGAATGTTCTGATGGATAACCCTGGCGATCTCTTTTATGACTTCATCCCCCTCCAGGTGGTGGTAAGTGTCGTTGTATGGTTTAAAATCATCGATGTCCACCATGATGAGGGCTACAGAGCTGCGAAAGGTCTCGGTGGCTTTGATGATGAGAGGGAGCTTCTGGTTGAAATATCTTCTGTTGTTGAGCCCAGACAATTCATCAATCACAGAAAGACGCTTGACTTCTTCTTGGAGCTTCTTTCGCTCTGTTATGTCTTCCACAACAGAGTCATAATGGATGATTTTTCCCAAATCATCTCTGACAGCAGTGGCTGTGACCGAGGCCCAGAAAGTCTTGCTGTCTTTCCTCCTCATCAGAAGGTCCCTATTCTGCACTAGACCGTTTTCTTCGATCTCCTTCATGAAGAAGCCGTTGTCGTTCGGATTCTGATAGAGTTCTGCTGTTCTGAGTTCTAAGAACTCTTTGCCATCTCCAAATCCAAACATTTCTACAATAGCAGGATTGGCCTCAAGAATCTCTCCTCTGGGAGTCCCTCGGAAAACACCTATCTGGATATTGGTGACCAGCTCGCGATATTTCGTTTCTGATTCCTTGATTTTTTTGGACAGGACTCGATTCTGGGTGACCTCTGAAATCAAATTTGCGAATATTTCCAAAGGTCTGACCGTCTCTTCGGTGGGTACCAATCCGCTTCTGGAATCATCCACCGAAATCATTCCGATGACTTCGCCCTTTGTGTCTCTCATTAAAACAAGGAGATTATCATCTTTGTGCCATGAATTTTCTTTTTCAGGATAGTTTTTTTCACCGGGTATCAAGGCGTTCTGATCTAAGATGTCTTTTTGATGATGAGGAATATAGCAGGACTGGTTTCCAAGTTTTATTCCTTGTTCGAAATAGCTGAGGTATTTGTCGCTAGGCATCTCAACCTTCTTCACTCTTTCTATGTCTTCTTTCTTGACTCCCTTGTGAGCGATAATCTCCCGGAAGGGGAATTCATCGATAAAATAGGAAATGAGGACTCGGCTGAAGTCAGAGATGTCGACCACAGCCTGAGCTATGTATTCGAAGAGCTCTTTCTCATCCTCTATTGCGAGTATGGCTGCTGAGATCTTCGTGAATCGTTCGATCTGCCGGCTCATTTTCTTTATTTTTTCTTCTGCACTTCTTCGATCTGTGATATCCATATCCATAGCTACGACGATAGGCTCTTGGCCGGGAAGTAAGATCGGAAAAACAGAAGCAAGAATATGCTTTTTTTCACTTGAGTTTTTGTTCAGCGTCCACTCCAGAAGAGAGGAGGCTTTGTTCGTTCGGATGACTTCTTCCAGAAGTTCTTTGAATTTTGCTTCCTCAGACTCTGTTATCAGGATGCCTTTCAGGGTTTTACCCTTTACTTGGCCTTCGGAAAATCCCAGGAGCTTTTCTGAATATCGGTTCCAGAAGAGGACTTCCCCATTTTTATTGAAGCCTTGGATGGCGACATTCGGTGCATGATCGATGATAGCTTTGAACTGGGCCCTGGAGTTTTCGACGTCCTGGGAGACCTGGTTGAGTTCTTCTAAAACCTTTTTTTTCTCGGTGATATCGGATGAAATGCCCAAGATTCCGACAGGCTCGTTATTCTCCATCATGGCGCAGGAGGAGATCCGGACCTGACGAACATTTCCATTCTTGTCGAGGAGCTGGAGTTCATGAAGCTCTTTGTTGCCTTCGAGTATACTCCTGAGATTGGTCTCTAAGGTAGGGACATCGTCCGGTTGGACGATGTCAGAGAAATCTTTTCCGATGATTTCCTCGGGCATATAGCCGAGATGTTGTGTGATCGAAGGACTTATAAAGGTGAGTTTTCCACCTGGATCCGTCATGAATATGATTTCGTTTATGTTATCGACCAGAATTTGATATTTTTCTTCTGATCTTCTCAAGGCCTCTTCGAGTTTTTTTATCTCTGAGATATCCTTGATGATTCCCATTTCTGCCGGGCGACCTTCGAACTGGATAAGTGAAGAATAAAATTCAATGTCCTTTAGGGATCCATCTTTGTGAAGGACTTTAGTTTGGAATGTTGAGGAGACCTGATTCCCAGTCGACTGCGTTTTATGGCGTTGGGCCAAATTTTCTTTATCTTTTGAAGGGAACCAATCAAAGAAGCGTTTGCCCTTGAATTCTTCTAAATCGTATCCGAGAAGCTCAGTTGTGGAGTTGTTAGCGTATTTGCAGATACCGTCTTGAATGATGACCACGCCGTTTTTGGCTCGTTCTGATAGTTCGGCGAATTTCTGTTCAGTGGCCTTTAAGGCAGATTCAATCTTTTTCCTTTCGGTGATGTCTCGAGCGACTCCTCTGAGGGCGGCTATTCTGCCTTTTTTATCTTTGACGGTTTTGATGTGGATTTCCAGAGGAATCCTGTTTCCGTTGGCAGAGACCACATCGAGTTCAAAATAAGGATATGTGAGTCCCTGTGGAGCTTCGTTGAGTATTTTATAGATGGCATCCTGGTGTTCTTCGGCGACAAGACTCTGCAGATCACTCTTTAATATAACCGAAGGGGGGTGACCAGTTATCCTTTGTAAGGCCATATTAAGGAGTAAAAATTTCCCCTTCAGGTCAACAAGAAAAAATATGTCTGGAGCGGTTTCGACGAGTGTGCGATAATTCACGTCGAAATCACTCAAATCCGCATTTGACAAATAATTCATTGAAGCCTTGGCTTCAGGGCTAAGTTGTGTATCTTCGTGGCTAGCCATGTTTCTCTTTCCCTATCCTCTGTATAAATATATGAGCCTCGCTGCCAGAAAGGATAGGGGAAGGGAGGGAAGATGTATATCGCCTTAGGAGATGAAATAATGGAGGGTTTTAGAAATATGTTTTTCACCGATGAGGATGAGAATACTCACCCCTTTCGGCTAGCCATCACTTTTTCTTACAAGGAATCCAGATTTCTGTTTTTTGTTTGGAGGGTTGGGCTTCTGGGGTGCCTGTCTCAAGGTATTTCTCTAATACAGGTCCAACTTTCTCATACCCATTGGTTTCCATCCACTCGAACATGTCTGTTATGGCTTCGCCAGTTTCTTCATAAGGGCCTGTGTATATGGCTGTGGCCACAATCGTGTGGTTCCATATGTTTCTTTCTAAAGGGGCCTGGACAAGAGTTTGTTCAGTAATCGGGAACCCGATTTCCCATTCCATTTGCTTGCCTTCAGGGTCGCTTGGACCTGGAACAGTATGGTAAATCCCAAACATAGGACCTTGTGGATGGACGTTTTGGCTCTGCATGGTGGCGATGAGGTTGTTTATGACTTGCTCGATTTCTGAGAAGGGGCCTTTGTGGCGAATGCTGCAAAAAACAAAGGGTTCAACCTCCATGATTTCCACCCTTGTGCTTCCCGAATCTGCACCCTCAGCGATCATATTTTGAAAGACGGTAAAAACGAATGAAAAGGTTATGATGAAAAGGATCGCTTTTCTCATGTTGTGCCTCCTTCTGTGTTTTATTTTTCCCGTCCTTATTTAGTCGTACAGGGGAATAATAGTACAGCGACGCTTCCAAAGCAAGCCCATTAAAACGCATTTGCATTTTTTAAATTCTAGGGACACAATACTTAACTCGTGCAATACTTGATTGGAGATGAAGAAAAATGATGACTATAAGGCGCAAAGAAAATGAAATAAAAGATAAAAATGCGATGATTGCTATTCTGGAAGAGGCCCAATACATCACAATCGCCATGTGCAAAGACAACGAACCCTACCTTGTTACTTTGAGTCATGGATATGATAAAGAAAGCAACTGCATCTATTTTCACTGTGCGAAGGAAGGAAAGAAAATTCAGATATTGATGGAACACAACAAAGTTTGGGGTCAAGCCCTTATCGATAAAGGATATGTTCAGGGAGCGTGTGACCACTTGTACGCAACGACTCAATTCATGGGGAAAGTCACTTTTGTGGAAGATCTTGAAGAGAGGAGGCACGCCCTGGAAGTCATGATTAAAGCTCTTGATGATGAACCTGCGAAGGTTTTGGAAAGTCAGTTAACAGAGAAGTCCATCGAGGGAGTTCAGATCGGTAGAATCGATATCGGATACATGAGCGGCAAAAAGTCAGAAAAAGTCGTTATCTCGCTTAACCGTCCCTGTTAGCTAGACGATGTCCTTGTGATACCGGGTGTAGAGGCTTATGAGGGGGTTGTGGCCTGTGAAACGATCTTTCACGATGAGGGTGGTGACAGGAGCCTGGGAGTGCTTTGTGAAGAGCATGTCATGTCCGACACAGAGACCGACCAGAACATTGAAAGCGGTTTCAGCTTTGTTGAGAAGCTCTGCTTGAAGAAGGGGATTGCAGGCTGATTCGAATTTTTTCGGATCCCGGATTTTGTACTCCTTCGGAATGCCCACCTCCTCCTTGTCAACAGCCCCACATGAACAGATCACAGAGACAATTTCTAATTCGTGTTTTTCCAGTATGGCATGTGCTCTGGAGGCCTCATCGCTCAGCCCACTGCAGAAAGCCATGCCTATCTTTCGAGCCCCGATTTTCTTGGCGAATTCGGCGATTTCTCTTATCCTAGGTCTGACGGGAATTATTTTTCCCAATTCTCTCGCGGGCTTTTCCTCATAGGCTTCCTTTTCCGTGAGGGCTGCACTCAGAAAGAGATTCTTGATTTCTTCTGCGCTGTATTTCTCCTTTACTTCTTGGATCAAGTTCTTGAAATCTTTCATCGGGCAAAAGGAAGGGAGTTTTTCTTCGTCAGTGATCCCTTCATTGCAATACCTGGGCTTACATAAAGCGCATTTTGGATCTGTCATTTTATCTTGCATCCTTGATTAAAATTAATAGTATTCAGAAAAAATTGTTATCATCTGTTGGGGTAGAGAGAATACCACCATTCAGGTTGGTTTTTAAGCCACCTGTCAAACCAGGCCATGATGGTTCTTGTCCAGATTTTTCTCTTGTTGTAGGTCATGATGTGATGGTCCTGATCAAGAATCTGGATGTATTCCACCTCCCTGCCCAATATCTTAAGAGCAGTGAAGAGCTGAGTGCTTTCACCAGGAGGAACATTGGTGTCTTCTGATCCGTGAAGCAAAAGGAGAGGAGTTACAATTTTATCGGCGTTGAATAAAGCACTCTGATTGACAAATATGTCCTTGCGATTCCAGGGGTAGCTGTTGGCGGCAGCATAAGCAGAATACGAATATCCCCAATAACCTTCACCCCAGTAACTGGCGACAGAACTGATTCCTGCATGGGCTACCGCTGCAGAAAACATGTTGGTTCGGGTTTGGATGAGCATGGTGATGAACCCTCCATAGGAAGCCCCGATACAGCCAATTTTTTTCGGATCAACAAAAGGATGGGCGGCTAGAAATTGTTTAACGCCATAGATGATTTCGTCCGCCACGATAAAGCCCCAATCGTTGACGTGGAGAGCTGAAAATTCCTGGCCGTAACCTATGGCACCACTAGGCTGAAGCACATAGACTACATAGCCTTGCGCAGCCCAAAGATTTTTAGGATACCGCCCGCCGAATTCGCGAGTTACTGGAGTTGTCCCTCCATAGTAATAGACTATACAAGGATACTTCTGGCTGGGATTGAAATCCGGAGGATAGTAGACATGCCCGTCGATGATACGACCTGTTTGATTTTCAAAAGTCCAGTGCTCGACTTTACCGAATTCCACATCGACAAATTCCTCCTCGGCTGGGTCTTTGAGTATATGAGATTTTTTGTTTTGCAGGTTGAGGGTGTAAGCTTTTGGGGGAAGAACAGCCCCAGATCCTGTGAATACTGCCACTGGCTTGTTCTTAGCCATATCGAACTGTTCGATAGCTTCTATCCCAACGGCGGGGATGTGGAGAAACTCTTTTTTTCCCAGATCATACCGGTAGAGAAGGCGGGAAGAATGACGGATAGTAAGAAAATAAATGGCATTCTCATTATGGCTCCAAATGGCCCGAGTGATTGCAGGATTGAAGTCTTTCGATATGGGCTGTGCGTTTTTTGTGTCGGGATCGAACAGATAGGCTTGGATATCAAACTCATTAGGAATCACATCTTTTGTGATGTTCTTACCTTGGTCACCAAATGCCGATGGTCCACCGAGAATCAGGATCTTTGACCCATCAGGACTCCACTGAGCCTGGGCGATCCATCTCCCTTCCCAGAGCAATCTCGTTTTGAGGGTTAGGAGGTCGAGAGAATAGAGTTCGGTCTTTTCGAAAGGTCTTTCCGAATAGTCGACAAGGCTGCGGGTGAAGAGTAGCTTTTTTCCATTAGGACTGATGCCGTTGAGTGAGGTCGAAAATTCCCCCGCGGTTAATCTCTCCCTCACGCCATCGGGAACACTGACTTTGTATAAATAAGATTTGTTTCTCCACCAAGGTTGTCTGTCGGAAAGATTCATAAAACGCTTGACGCCTGGTTTATCATTCTTGCCTATTTCTGTGACGGAGTAGATGATAGTCTTTCCATCTGGTGACCAGGAGTGAGTTCCCAAATCTTTTATATTTTTAAGAAGAGGAACGGTGGTGCCCTTTTCTAAGTCAACGATCCAAAGTGTATCTCCTGATTTATCCCGGGTTGTATAAGAGAACTTTCTTCCAGTTGGAGCCCACATGATTCCGGAAAGAGAGTTCGTGCCCCGATAGGTTTGGATAAGGCGGTTCTCTGTGACATCATACAGCTCAACCCAGCTTTCAGAATCGTCGCTCGGAGGAAGGGATTTGCGCAGAGAAACAGCTGCCAAATTGCCATCAGGAGATATCGAGATGCCTGTGACTAAAGGTGTGTCGAGCAGGTGATAAAGGGTCATAGACTGATCTGAGGAAAGGGCGAGACTTGGTGAAGGATTGGTATATTTGTCATCGAAGGAAAGAGTGCCTTTTAACGACCATTCTGCATCTGAGTTAGGATCATACACTGTTTTCACAAGGACTAAATGTTTGCCGGTCTCTAAGCTCAAGTCTGAAGAGACTTTTTTGCCATCGGATGAGCTGTTATTTTCAATTTTCTTATCGGCCTTGAGTTTTGTGGCATGCGTCTGTCCATCAACGCTAAGGTGAAAGGCTTGAGAGCACTGGATCGTAACTTTTGCTCTTGTCCATCTTCTTACATCCAAATAAACCCCAAAATAAGCGATGCTGGGGTGAGGGTCACCTTCCAATAGGAAGACGCCATCTTTGTCGGACTGTATCTCTCTCCAGTGATTGAGGGTCCCATCGTGCCATTTAATAGTCTTTTTTGCTTTAGGCTTGAGTTTCGAGAATTCGATCTGCTCGAATTCCACCAATTCCTCGATCGCATATTCTTTTCTATGTTCTTCACTGAGAGCTGGAAGAGGATTGGAGAAGGGACCGAGAAACAGCCATTTGGTGATGGTCCATTCTATGGCCTTTTCCTGATCTTCCTGCGATCTAGCTTTAGCTGGATAAAGAAAAAGAGTCAGGAGAAGAGAGAGGAGAGTAAAGACGAGTAGGGCTTTTTTCTCCTTCATCGCGTTTTTTTAAATTTTTATTTTTTGTGTTTGACGTGTTTATCAAACCACTCGGTCATCTCGGCCAACACATGAAGGACAGATTCTTTGGCTCGGTATCCATGGCTCTCATTGGGAAGCATGACCAAACGCGCCGTCGCTCCATGTCCTTTGAGAGCATGATAAAGCCTCTCTGACTGAATAGGGAAGGTTCCGGAATTGTTGTCGGCTTCTCCATGTATGAGGAGGATGGGTTCGTTGATCTTGTCGGCATGCATGAAGGGCGATACTTTGAAGTAGAGTTCTGGGGCTTCCCAGAGGGTGCGGCGTTCGTTTTGGAATCCAAAGGGAGTAAACGTCCGGTTATAAGCGCCGCTTCTGGCGATACCGGCTGCAAAGAGCTCACAGTGGGCAAGGAGATTTGCGGTCATGAAGGCACCGTAGCTGTGCCCTCCTACCCCCACCCGGCTGGGATCGATTACGCCCATGGAATCCAGCTTATCGATGGCGGCTTTGGCACTGGAGACCAGTTGATCGACGAAAGTGTCATTCCAGGTCTTTGGATCACCGACGATGGGCATCTGGGCTCCGTCAAAAACAGCATATCCTTGAGTGACAAAGAAAAGCTGTGATGTTCCTCGGAAATAAGTAAAGGTGTGGGGAGAGCCTATAACTTGTCCTGCGACAATGGGATCCGTGTATTCTAAGGGGTAAGCCCAAACGACGAGAGGTAGTCGTTCTCCTTCTTTATAATCTGGAGGGAGATAGAGCGTTCCTGACAGCTTGACTCCATCGGCTCTCTCGTATTTGACGAGTTGTTTTTTCATGCCGGTCATCTGTGGTGCAGGGTCTTTATTGTCGGTCAGAGCTTTCCTTTTCTTCGCTTTTATGTCGTAGAGATAGTAGTTGGGAGGATCTGTTTTTGTCTGATAGCTGGTTATGATCTGATTTCGGGATTTTCCAAAAAAATCTATGAATGTTTCATAGCTTTCATCTCCACAGTGGAAGAGACGCTCGGTTTTCAGTGTCTTAACATTCATCCTGTCAAGAAAAGGTCTGTCACCTTGAGGAGAAGCACCGCTTCCAGAGAGATAAATCCAGTCTTTATCCTGAAGCAGGAAGTACTCTCCCTGGAGAGAGACCGTGTAAACAGGGCGTCCTGGGTCATTGTACCGGTCACGGGCATGTAGATCAAAAATTTTCTTTGGGAGGATATCTGGATTATCGACATCCACAAGATAGGTTGTTCGCCAGGTTTTTTTCCAGTCGTATTCGGTGAGAAATCCTTTCCCGGGAGTCTGCATCCATGTGATGCCGTAATAGCGATGCTGGATTTTCATGATCTCTTTGGGTTCTTCGTTGAAGGGTGCAGATTGGGTCATGAGCTTGTCTCGATGGGGAACTTCTTTTTCTGGATCGCCCTCATCCAGAGCTTCTACCCATACGAGCGCGGCTGGTTTGAGAGGACGCCATTCCACAGACCTGGGTCCTTTCGGGACGCCTCGCATCGGTACGTCGTCCGCCAGAGGAAGATCGGCCAGAAGATGCACCAATTTGCCTTCTCTGTCCCAAATCTCCAAAGTATGAGTGAAGGAGTAATATGGAACCATGTAGGAATAAGGCTTCTTTATTTTGTGAACAAGCAATAGTCTCCCATCTGGTGAGGGATCGGCAGAGGCATATATACCAGGAGAGCCGATCTCTCTGCTGTTGCCTGTCTCGATATCGATCTCCATGATCTGAGAGGTAGTGTAGTAGTCAAACAGCGCTTCATCGTGGGCTGATTGAAGAAGATCCTGATAAGTCCATACCTTTGCGAATTTTCCCGAGGTCTCCTGGATATTCGGTCCTATGGGAACCTCGGGTTTTGGAGGAGGTGCTCCTCTGTCTTTCAGGATAGTGAAGACAAGGATGTGGCGGTTATCGGGAAGCCAGGTGTAGCCAGAGTTAAGTGTCGCATTGATGATTTCTCCAGTGAGGGTGTTGGCTTTTCCGGTTTCGGCGTCCACTGCCCAGAGTTCGACCCCGTTTTTGCCGTACCTGAGAAAGGTAATCCATTTGCTGTCATAAGACCATCGCGGAAAACCCAGATTTGATCCTCCGGGAAGGACAACTTCTGTGGTGGTTCCATCTTTAATCTTTTTAAGAGTGATCCCAGTGTAGAAGGTTGTTGTCTGACGAGCATTGTATTTTGGGAGGATTCTCATTCCTGCAATTCGCAGAAGAGACTGGGACATGTAGGCAAGGGACGGCATAGGTTCATACTCAACCAGCAACATCGTTTCGCCGTCAGGGCTGATGCTCTCTCGTGGAGGAGGTGGTGCAGTAACGATATCCAAAACATCCTTTGGGGGAAGCTTATATAGATCTTGGGCAAAAACAAGTCCTGTGACAAAAATGAGAGTCAGAAAGATAGATAAAATGTTTTTTTTCATGGATTTTCCCTCCTTAATGCACTGTCTTTTTGCCGGAATGACTTTAAGCCTGAAAAAATTACTATAGCCGATTGAGCCTTCAATTGCAATTTTCCTTTTCGGTTCCTTGAAAGGTCCGGGCCCGAACGGACTGTCCCTATCGGAATTGGACCATTCGGGGAACGGTCCTTTAGATCATATCCAGGAATTCCTGCCAGGGGATGGCGGTCATCGTCTCGGTTGTCGAATGTCCATAAGCACGAATGATCATAGCAGCTTTTGCAATTTGCTGGGGATCATCGGATTCAACGATATCGATAATGTCAAACCTTCCCATTGTGGAATAGCTTTGCTTCCACTCCACATCAGGACACTCGTACTTGATTTTTGAAGCCACCCTCTCGGCGATCTTTTTAAATTCGAAAGGATCACTGAAGGCCTGAGGGGAGATCTGGCTGAGGATTATGTAAGTAGCCATTCGATGTCCTCCTGAAGATGATATGAATTATATGGTCACCAGAAATTACCACATGTGTTTTTCCTTTTACCAGGAGTTCTCATCGAAAGCAAGAAAATTGCAGTACTTAATTAGCCAGATTCAAATTTTGCACTTGTGACTTTGCCTTCAAGAAAAGCAATCAGGTCCTCTTCATTGACCCACCACTGCCGGCCGATCTTTTGGGCTTTGATTTTTCCCGAACCAAGCAACTTAAGAGCTGTCACGCGACTAAGCTGGAGTTTGTCCTGGATGTCCTTAAGATTGTACTGCTGAATGACCTTGCTTCCTAACCAAATTGTTCTCATCTTCCTCTTAAAAACTGAATATTTTTCACACGTTTTTGCGAAATATTATAAAAATTGATTTTTTTATTTATAAATAATCAAATATTTATTTAAGTTTACTATATTATACCCATTAAATGTCAAGAGCATTTTATTTCTTTTATGCTTGACTTCAAAAAGAAATTGCATTAATTTTTTCTCGACTTTGGGAAAGATCGGTTCAATAAAAAATAAATTAAGGAGTCAGTAATGCGGAACAAGTGCATATTTTTTTTGAGTCTCTGTTTTTTGATGTGTTTTTTATCTCACTCAGCTCATGGGAAAACAAAAAAAGTCACCGCATTGGGTAAGTATGATTTTTATCACTACTACGAATATGATGAGCTGGCCAACTTTTTAAAGGACATGCACGGAGCCTATCCTGACCTGACAGATCTCAGGTCTTTGTGCAAGTCGGATATGGGACGAGATGTTTGGATGTTTGTGATAAACAATCCAAAGACAGGAGCGGAAGAGGACAAACCAGGATTTTTCTTGAATCAGATCCATTCGAGTGAGGTTATCGCGGCCATGTCCTGCTGCTACACGATCTGGGATCTACTCAAGCATTACGGAAAACGCGATGAAATCACTGCAGTCGTAGATAATCTTGTGTGGTATATCGTGCCCAGACTTGATGTGGATGGGGCAGAGGCCTATTTAACCGGGAAGCCTGCTGGTGAGGATTCTGATCCAAGGGATGATGATGGCGATTCTCTTTTTGATGAAGACCCTGCTGAGGATATCGACGGAGATGGATTCATCGTCCAGATGAGACAGAAGGATCCCAAAGGGGAGTGGAAGATTTCAGAGAAGGATCTGAGGATTATGACCAGGAAGGCTCTGGATGAAGTAGGCGGCACTTATTACAAACTATACAGCGAAGGAATAGACAATGATGGCGATGAGAAGATCAATGAAGACAGCTTCAGGATGAGATTCCTCTCCAACAGGAATTATCCGGGAAACTGGAGGCCGGAGAATGTGCAGCGCGGAGCTGGAAAATATCCTATGGAGGAAAAGACGACAAGGGCTGAGGTAGACTTTGCCGCAACCCATCCCAATATCGCCATTTATGTCCAACATCACTGCTGCGGAAGGGTGATCCTGCGGCCGCCGACAACTGGTCCGGATAAAGATTTTAAACACAAAAGGGATCTTGAGTTATACAGGATCGTCAGCGCAAGGAGTCTTGAACATACAGAATGGGATCTGGCCACATCCGTGTATGATTGGAACTGGCCTCAAGGTACACCGAACAGAAAGGCGACCCAGATTTATCGGGACAAAGAAGGGAAAATAAAGAATGCTCCAACCGGGATGTATCCTGAGGAGGAAGAGGCAGAGTCTCTGTATGATTTTGCCGGATGGAAAGATGAATGTGAGTGCGAACGGGGTTACTTTGCGTGGGGAAGTTCGATCGAGACCATGTATGATCTTTTC
>Ga0224495_10001316_pt1 | contig 17606 bp, 9 predicted proteins | sample SF_Jul11_sed_USG_FD_168128 | JGI IMG/M metagenome (GOLD analysis project Ga0224495, IMG submission 168128) | Sediment microbial communities from San Francisco Bay, California, United States - SF_Jul11_sed_USGS_4_1 | ecosystem: Environmental > Aquatic > Marine > Sediment | place: USA: California... | reverse complement strand
TTCTATTCCATAAGTATAAACTTTCTTTTTCTCCTTTTTCGCCCTCTCAGAAAGATACGGGTCATCTGCGTTTAATACTATCAATCCTTTTTCATTCATATTCTCCATCAGCTCGAATTTAGCCTGAGAGATTTTCTCTAAGGAAATCATATATTCCAGGTGAGCTGGTCCGATGTTGGTTATCAATCCTAAATCTGGTTCCACGATTTTTGTTAAAATCCCGATCTCCCCTGGTTGATTCATTCCCAGTTCCAAAACTAAAACCTCAGTTTCCGTAGTTAACCTCAACAGGGTTAAAGGAACTCCAATTTGATTATTGTAACTCTTCTCTGAACGAAGTACCTTGTATCTTTTAGAGAGAACCAGAGCGATCATCTCCTTGGTAGTGGTTTTGCCATTAGTTCCGGTTACACCTATTACTTTGAGTTTAAACTTATCCCGGTACCATTTGGCTATTTCCTGAAGGGCAGTTCTGGTATCATCAACCAGAATTGCCCTTATCCCTTTGGTGGAAGAGAAAAGATAATTTAATTTTTCTGATACTCTGCTTTTACTCAGAACTACACAGGATGAACCTTTAGCTACAGCTTCTTCCATAAAATCATGTCCGTTAAATCTATCCCCTTTAATGGCGATAAAAAGATTTTGTGGTACTATATCGCGTGAATCGATAGATACACCTCTTGTTAGAAAATCCTCTGATGGAACGTCTGGAAAAGGCTTCCCCTTAACTATCTCAAGAAGCTCTCTATATTTTAGTTCTATCATAAACAAAACCTGAGCTTTTCAGCTCTTTTTCAATAATCTCCCTTTCACAGAAATAGAACTTCTCTTTACCTATTAGTTGATAATCCTCATGACCTTTACCGGCTAATACCACAATATCATCTTTCTCTGCTTTTCTTAAAGCATAAACTATGGCTTCTTTCCTGTCCAGGATAACTTTTACCCTGGACTTATCCACTACCCCGGCTAAAATCTGCTGTATTATTTTCTTCGGATCTTCACTTCTCGGATTATCTGTGGTCAGTAATACTAAATCTGCAAATTGATCGGCTATTCTCCCCATAATAGGTCTTTTGCTTTTGTCCCTGTCCCCCCCGCAACCAAACAGGAAGATTATCCTACCTTTTGCTATCTCCTTTGCAGTTCTTAGCAGATTCTCAAAGGCAAATGGGGTATGGGCATAATCAATAATTACCTTAAAATCCTGCCCTAAATCCACCTGCTCTAATCTACCTTTGACCCCTTTAAAGTTATCTAACCCCTCTTTTATCTTCTCTAAACCTGTTCCGGTAACAAAAGCTGCTGCAGTAGAGGCTAATGCATTATATATATTTACCTCGCCCGAGAGCTTCAATTCCAGATTCATACACCCCCCGGGTGTAGAAATCTCAAGCTTGTACCCTGAAGCACCAGGGGAATATTTCTTCAGGTGAAAATCTGCCTTCTGATTGTCAAAAGAATAGGTTACATTTTTTCCTCTGGTTATCTGATAAAAATATTTCCATTCAGGATCATCAATATTTATCACGGAATAAGCTTCCTTTTTCAAATTTTGAAATAAAATTCCCTTAGCTTCTTTATAGGATTCCATATTTTTATGAAAATCAAGGTGCTCAGGATTCAAATTTGTAAAAACCGCCGCATCAAAATCTACCATTTTAACTCTGTCTAGGACTAGAGCGTGCGAGGAAACTTCTATCGCAACACAACTGACGTTTTCACTGACCATCTCAGAGAACATCTTCTGTAGATCAAGTGATTCCGGGGTGGTGTTAAGAGCTGAAATTTTTCTTTTTATTATATAGTGAGCTACGGTTCCGATAAGACCTGTTTTTTTGTCATCCTTTTCCCAGATTGATCTCAACATGTGGGTAACAGTAGTTTTGCCATTAGTCCCGGTAACTCCGATAACCTTCATTTTTGTAGAAGGGTTACCAAAATATGAAGCGGACATATGTGCCATGGCTTCTCTGCTGTTTTTCACTATAATCTTTGCTTTTAAAGGATAATTACCATTTTTTTCCAGAACACAGGCTGAAGCTCCCTTTTCTATGGCTGAATTTATAAATATATGCCCATCCTGTTCGAAGCCGGATATGGCAAAGAAAAGATCGCTTTTCTCAACTTTTCTGGAATCATATTCTAATTTATTAATATCAATATTAATATCACCGTAAGCTTCCCTTTCTTTCAAAAGATCTACAAGAGCCTTTAATTTAATCACTTAAACTGCACTCCAGAAAACAGGTTTTTCCTTGAGAAAGCATATTACCCGGTAAAGGATGTTGTTTCCTCACCACACCACTTCCCCTGATCTCTGACACTATAGAATAAGAGCTTAAAAGCTTGATAGCTTCTCGAGCAGTAAGACCTACTACACTGGGCATAATCTTTCTTCCATCATTTTTCTCGTTGATTTCGTTCATAGATACGCCTACCACTTCAACCTCATTATCCTTTTTTTCCGTTCGGGAAATAGAGTTATTGACTTTCGAATCTAATTTTTTTCGAAATTTACTATCGTAGACTTTTTCCTGTTTTGTTGCAACTGCAAAAGAAAAGTCTGTTTTTTCAAGCTCATTAGCTAATAACAGGTTCTGGGAAGGTATGATCCTCTGGGTTATCCTTCTGAAAGCTGGAGCAGCTGTCTGGCTGCCATAATAAAGACCTTTTGGTGAATCCAGAATTACCAACCCTACGATTTGTGGATCTTCTGCAGGAAAAAATCCAACAAAAGATGCCATATATTTACCTCTCTCGTAACCTCTCTTTCCAATTTTTGTTTTTTGAGCAGTTCCTGTTTTCCCGGCTATGTTAACACCCTCGATCTGTACTTCTATCCCCGTTCCATCGGAAACCACCCCCCTTAAGAACTCGGTAAGGATACGTGAGGTTTGAGGTTTCAATGCCCTTTTTACCACTATGGGGTGAAATTCTTGAATGATTTTACCCTCTTCGTCAAGAACAGCTTTTACCACATAAGGTTTAAGAAGAAGTCCCCCGTTGGCTACGGCAGCGTAGGCAGTGATAAGCTGCAGGGGAGTTACTGATACTCCGTATCCCATAGCGAAAGTTGCCAGGGAAATGTCAGACCATCTCTTGTCCGGAGAAGACAAAACTCCCCTTACCTCACCTGGTAGATCTATACCTGTTTTCTCGCCAAATCCAAGCTTTTTAGCATACTCAAAAAGACCTTTCTCCCCAACTTCAATGGCAACTTTTGCCATACCGATGTTACTGGAAAAAACCACGCATTCCTTAAAAGTGAGCCAGCCGTATTCCTTAATGTCACGTAATACTTTCTTGCCTATTTTATAACATCCAAGCTCTGCATAAATAGAGTCTTCGGGGTTTTTAATCCCCTTTTCCAATGCTGCTGCAGCTGTAATTATTTTAAATGTGGAGCCGGGTTCGAAAACATCAGCAACCAGTTTATTCTTTAATCTCAGCTCAGAATATCTACCCCCGGAGTTTTCTTGTGAAAGAAAAGACATGGCTAAGATCTCTCCTGTATTGGGATTCATAAAGATACCTGAACCTGCTTGAGAATTCGTTACTTTTATGGTATTTTTGAGCTCCTCCTCTAATTTAGCCTGCAGATCCAGATCAATAGTTAAAACCAGGCTCTTTCCACTCTGGGGATATGAGAGAGGAGACTCCTTTATCTGATATGAATTCCCCCAGCCGTCTTTTTGAAAAATTCCTCTCCCGTCCTGCCCACTCAAAAGATGATCATACTGATATTCTATTCCTGCTAATCCTTTATTATCGATATCCGCAAAACCGATAATGTCACAGGCTAAAGGATAATATGGATAACTCCTTTTAGTTTCTTCCTGGGTATATACTCCATCTAAATTCCATTTCTTTATTTTCTCAGCTTCCTCGCTCTCACACTTCCTTTTAAGCCAGACAAACTTTTTTCCTTTCAGGCTGAGAGAACTTTTTATTTTCTCATAACTTTTGTCAGTTAATCCTGAGATTTTTTTAGCTACCAGATCCTTACGGGAGATACTGTAAGGTACCCCAAAAAAAGATTCTGAGGGAAGATTAAAAGCTAATATATTTAAATTGCGATCATAGACTACTCCCCTTTTACCTTCTAATTTCAAACAAACTTCCTGCTGTTTTATGGCTATCCTCTGGATATACCCGCTTCTGAGTACCTGCAGATCAAATACACGTAAAAATACCGCCAGTGTAAAGAAAATACTACAAATAAAAAGTATAGTACTTCTTCTTTTGATCTCTAACTTTTTTTTAGAGGTCATGTTTGATCTCTTTAGCCTGAACTCCACTTTCCATGAAGGGATTTATTTTCCTGCCTATCTTTTTCAGTTTTACCCACAGATTGCCTGGCAGGTCTGGTCTGTTTATTTTTTCCACATCCACATAGACGATTTGCTCTCGACCGGGGTAGATTAGTCCCAGTTTTTCCTGAGCGATCTTCTCTATTCTCTCTATAGAGGAAAGCCCTGTTCTTTCCAGGTTTAAGTATTTATATTTTTTTTCCTCTGCAGCCAGGAGTATCTTAAGGTCTTCTGTTTCCTTTAAAATTCTTATAACTGTTATCCTCTGCCACACCAGAAGGATCAATAGAAAGATTATAACAAAAAGACCAAATAAGAAATTTCTATTTGAATGTTGTCTCAACTTCATCTGTGGCCGGTAAAAAAATCTTGCATCAGTCAAGATAGTTCCTCTGCTGAATTGCTTTAAACTATTTTCTCTGCTGCCCGGAGTTTTGCACTTCTGGCTTTAGGGTTTTCAATGATCTCGCTAACCTCCGCTGTTATAGGTTTGCGAGTCAAAATCATTAAACTCTTTTTACCTCCGCAGACACAAACTGGATACCCGGGAGGACACACACATCCTCTGGCAAGCATATTAAATTTCTCTTTAACCATTCGATCCTCTAAAGAATGATAGGATAGCACGCAAATTCTACCATTCGCAGCCAGTGCCTTAATCCCATTTTCCAAGCCTTCCTTCAATTCAATCAGCTCTGTGTTAACTTCGATCCGTAATGCTTGAAAAACCCGTGAAAGTGTCTTAATCTCATCATTTTTAGTTCTTAAAATACTCTGGATAATATCTTTCAATTCCTTTGTTGTATCAATCTTTTTTACCTTTCTATTTTGTACAATCGCCTGAGCTATCCTGGAGGAATACCTCTCCTCACCGTAATCCCTGAAGATTTTCTTTAGTCTTTCAAAAGGATACCCATTAACCACTTGCAAGGCACTTTTTACTTCTTTCTGGTCAAACCTCATATCCAGGGGACCTTTCAATGAATAGCTAAAACCTCTTTCAGCCTTTTCCAGTTGATAGGAGGAAAGACCCAAGTCTAAAAGTAATCCTTTTATACTTTCTAAACTCAGTCTTTTTAAAATCTCGGGAAGCTGGATATAACTCTGATGGAAAAATATTACCTTCTTCCCAAACCTCCTCAACCTTTGCTCTGAAATCTTTAAAGAATCTTCGTCTTTATCTATTCCTATAAGTTTACCATTCTCATTCAGTTCCCTTAGAATTCTCTCAGCATGTCCTCCCGTTCCTATAGTAGCATCAACATATATTCCTGATTTATCTGTAATAAGAAACTCTATTACCCTTTCCAGGAGGACTGGTTTATGCCAGACCTCCTCATCCTTCAATTTCCTCAACTATCTCCTCTATGGTTTTATCACCTGACTTAACGTAATCCTGGAAAGTATCAGGGTTCCAGAGCTCAAGACGGTCTATCATTCTTACAATTAAAATTTCCTTCTTTATCTTTGCATACTCTAAAAGTTCCTGGGGTACTATGATTCTTCCTTGCTTATCCAGTTTGGATTCACTGGCATTGGAGAATAGAAAGCGCTGGTAGCGTCTTATATCTTTTTTATTTGAATGGAGATTTCTCAGTCTCTCTAATAGTCTTTCCCATTCATCCATTGGGTAAACTGCAAGACACCCCTCCAGTCCTACAGTTACCATATAAGTATCGTACAGTGTAGAACTATTTGTTTTTCTATATTTTGCCGGTAGGTTTACTCTGCCCTTATGATCAACTGAATATCTATAAGAATTATTTAAAAAGGTCATTCTGATTTATTTTCAAAGGTTATCCACCACTTTTCCCCACAACCTCCCACCAAAATTAGAGATTAAGTTATTACTTGTCAAGGAAAAAATAAAAAATTTTTAAAATTTTTTATTTTTATCTATTGGTTAGCTCCCACAATATATGGGATTAATCCTACAACATCTTGATTTAATTTTTTAGACATTATTAACTCGAAAATATAACTGCTTCTCCTGAAACAGAATATGGAACGCATAAAAAAATTAAACCACTTCTCAAAGTGGCAAATTTTTTGCGATTTCCCTTTTGATTTATAAATAATTATCAGATGAGGGGGATATTTTTGATCAGAAAGTCTTTATTAATCTGGGTAATCTGGATAATACTAACCGGTTTGTCATTTTCTCAGGTAGTTTATGAGGAAAATTTCTCTAAGGATGAGCTTAACTTCTACAAAAAAGATAATTTTGATTACATTGAGCTAACAGATTGTGATAATATAGAAGAACAGGGAAAACCCCGGCTGCCTTTTAAAATTGTCAATCTTTTATTACCCGAGAATGTAGAACTTGATACTATCGTTTGTGAAGTCGAAACTCAAGTTTTACCCGGTAATTTCATAATTTATCCTGCTCAGAGAAAACAAAAGACTGATGGAGAACTAACTGATGACCTTTTTGAGCTGGACAGCTCAATTTATCTCTCTAATAATTACTACCCGAAAAATCAATTTAATATCATTAATCATGGTTATATGCATGGGAATTCTATCCTGAGTTTAGCCTTATACCCCTTAAGATACTTGCCAGATTCACATTCTCTAATTCTTTATAATAAAATCAAACTTACAATTTTTTTGAAACCAGGTTCTGGCTTGTACTCAAAAACGGATTATACAGATAATTACGGATTTTGTGATGTTTTCCTTTCGAATTTCCTTTCCAATCCTGAAAAGCTCTCCCGGGATGTGGGTAAATACAAAACAACAATCTCAGATCAGCCTTTATATTTGATTATCACTTCAGAGGAACTGAGAAGCTCATTTTACCCTCTCCTTGAATGGAAAACCCGAAAAGGTTTGAATGCTTCAATAGTTACCATTGATAGCATAGTGAATAGTTATAATGGAATAGATGTACAGGAAAGAATCAGAAATTTTCTCGTGCAGGCTTATTCACAGAGCGTTTTATGGGTTCTGATCGGGGGAGATGGAGAGATTTTACCTTTCAGGTATGTCTATCATTCAAATATATCCTCTGCTGTCCCTCTTGCTAATCAACAAATCTGCGATCTTTATTATGCGGATCTGGATGGCGAATGGGATAAAGACTTAGATGGAGTTTATGGTGAGCCGACTGATGATTCTCCTGATATCTATCCTGAGCTTTTTGTGGGTAGAGCACCGGTAAAATCCAGAGAAGAAGCAGAAATCCTTGTTCGAAAAATAATTAATTATGAGAAAAACCCGGGCTCAGGGGATTATTCATTTATCAAAAAAGCTTTATGGATAAGCTCTGACCAGTTGAGGGATTGGGAAACCGTTGGCCAGCATACTCTGGTTTCCCGGGAAGTTGCCCCGAGTTTCTACCAGGACCTTCAGACTTTAGTTGAATCACCCACAGGAAATGCCGAGAACCCAACAAGTCCTACAGGTTCAAAATGCATAGAGACAATGAATCAGGGATGGGGAATAATCGGAGTATTAGCCCATGGAAAGTCGAATGGATTTGTAGCCAGCTCAAATTTTCTTAATGAATGGCCCAAAACCTATGTATATTCCGATTCGGGCAATGAAGATGGAAACGGACATCTCAATAATTTAAATGATAGCAGTAACTTAGGACTATTATATTCTATCTCCTGCAATCAAACTGCCTTGGATGTGGAAATCGAACCTGCCTTAGGAACACCACCTTGCATTGGAAAAAGATTTTTAACCATAAAAGATAAAGGTACAGTTGCCTTTCTGGGGTATTCCCGCTGGGGTTGGGTTTCTTCTTCTTACAAGTTAGCTTCTGCATTTATGAAAAGTCTTTTTAACTCTGAATATGGATATCATATAGGGGTTGCTGAAGCATTGTCAAAAACGACTTATCCACAATACAGGGACCTGAACTATGGACATAATCTACTGGGCGATCCAGAAATGCAAATCTGGACTGAGATTCCAGCTCCAATTGCGATAAATTCCCCTTCGGAAAAAATTTTGAATGATTCAGTTATGTATATCGAAGCTACATCAAATCAGATGCCTTTAGCTGAAGCTAAAATCACACTTAGCTATAAAGACACTCTGTTTTTTCTTGGTTTTTCAGATATGGAAGGCAAATTATCCATTCCCCTTTATAATATAAGACCTGGTGAGTTTAACCTGACTGTGACCAAGCCTAACTTTTTACCTTATGAGGAGATATTCAAACTTAATTCCACTTCCTTTGTAACGGAAAAAGAGGAAAAACCAGCTTTGAATTTCACACTGGGACAGAACTATCCCAATCCATTTAACCCTTTCACTACTATACCTTTCTGCATTAATAGTTCTCAGCTATCGGTTAATAGACTCATTCCCACAACCCTGATAATATACAATATCCTCGGACAGAGGGTAAAGACTTTAGTGGACGAAGAAATGCAGTCAGGACCTCATCAGGTCATCTGGGATGGAAAAAATGAAAATGGAAATGAGGTCTCTTCTGGAATTTACTTTTACCAGCTCAAGGCAGGATATTATAAAGAAACAAAAAAACTGACCTTAGTCAGATAAAGCTTTTTAAAAAAGCTGTTACCCTCTAATTATCCCCCTCCATCGTTTCAGATATCTGTTTATATTAAAAGAATTGGTTTTCAAATGAGAACCATAACTATTTAGCAATTTTTAGTTGACAATAAGTTATATTTTAATTTAAATATTAAGGTCTCTCTTTGAGTTAGCCTGACAAGCAAAACAATTTAACATTACAGCGTAAGCGCATGCATTTAGCTTATAATAAACATATTGTCGCAGATTTATAAGGTTTATGGTCTATCGGAGATTAGATATAAACGACAAAAAAACTCTTATAACAAACTCACCCTAAATCCCTCTCTTAAAAAGAGAGGGACTTTTTCCCTTCTCTTGTTAAGTCGAAGATCTCGCTGGAAGCGGGAAGAAGGGCCAGGGGATGAGTTCGATAACTGAGCGTAATATGTTATGATTAACAAGATAATATCCCATTACAAAATCTTAGAAAAGTTAGGGGAAGGCGGGATGGGTGTGGTCTATAAAGCAGAGGACACCAAGTTAGATAGAACAGTGGCTTTAAAGTTTCTGCCAAAACATCTTTTGTGTGATAATGAAGCTAAAATTCGATTTGAGCATGAAGCCAAAACTGCATCTTCTTTGAACCATCCCAACATTACTACCATACACGAAATAGATGAGATAGAAGGTGAATGTTTTATAGCAATGGAATATGTTGAAGGCAAATCACTCAAGGAGCTTTTAAAAGAAAAAACTTTCTCCCAAAAGGAGGTATTAGACATAGGCATCCAGATTTGTGAAGGTTTGACAATAGCCCATGAGAAAGGGATAGTACACAGGGATATAAAATCTGACAATATAATGCTTACCTCCAGAGGACAGGTAAAGATAATGGATTTTGGTCTGGCCAAGCTCAGAGGAGTATCCAAAGTAACTAAAACAGGTTCAACTTTAGGCACAGTTGCCTATATGTCTCCAGAGCAAGCACGGGGAGAGGAAGTTGATGCCCGGACCGACATCTGGTCGCTGGGAGCGGTGCTGTACGAAATGATCACAGGACGACTCCCCTTCCCCGGAGACTACGAGCAGGCGATTGTTTATCGGATCCTCAATGAAGATCCAGAGCCAATCACAAGTCTGCGGTCGAATGTGCCGATGGAGTTGGAGCGGATTGTGAAGAAGGCGATGCAGAAAGATAGCTCGCTACGTTATGGCACAATGAGCCAGATCCTTGAAGACGTCACGAAGTTGAAGCCGTCTGCGGCTGTGGAAGTCCGGCCTCTCAGCCTCAAGGCAATAATGAGTAGTCTCAAGCGTCCAGCCGTCGCCGTGCCCGTAGTTCTCGTTCTACTCGGTATAGGACTTCTTGCTTATTGGTATATGGATCGCAACGCAAGAATTCGCTGGGCGCGAGAAGAAGCACTACCGGAGATCGATCGGCTGGTCGGTGAGAGCAAATGGGCGAGTGCCTACTTTCTTGCAAGGCAGATTGAAGACTTTGTTGCCGACGATCCTTTGTTCGTTAAACTTCGACCGATGTATTCGGCTCGCGGGTTAATCAGAACGGAACCTTCGGGCGCAGAGATTCTCATCTCTGAGTATGGCACTCACCCCGAAAATTGGATCTCATTAGGTTCGACGCCGACTGATACGATCTTTCTGCCACGCGGCCTTTGGAGATTGAAGCTCCAGAAGCAAGGGTTCAATACGTTTGATGGGGCACCCTTTGTCGAACTGGTTAACCAGACAGTAATCAAGCTCGATTCGACTGGATCGATACCTGACAACATGGTGCGAGTGCTTGGGGGGAAATATATCTTAAACATACCAGGGCTCGATCATCTTGACTTAGTTCAGGTTGGGGAATACTTGATTGATAGGTTTGAAACTACGAATAAGGAGTTCAAAGAATTCATAGATGAAGGAGGATATCAGAAGAAAGAGTATTGGAAGCACCCGTTTGTCAAGAACGGGCGGACTCTGACGCGGGAGGAAGCGATGAAAGAATTTCTCGATGCCACTGGTAGACCGGGTCCTGCGACGTGGGAACTGGCAACATATCCAGAGGGCAAGGGAGATTATCCTGTCGGAGGGATTAGCTGGTATGAAGCGGCAGCATATGTTGAGTTCAGAGGGAAAAGCTTGCCTACGGCCTACCATTGGAATGTCGCAGCCGAGACACGGGGAAGTTCATTCATCATTCCATTGAGTAACTTCGAAAATAAAGGGCCTGCCCCAGTTGGGAAATATCAAGGCATAAGTCCCTTTGGGCCTAACGATATGGCCGGCAATGTTCGAGAGTGGTGCTTTAATCAGAGTGGAAATCAACGATGCATCCTCGGAGGTGGATGGAACGATCAACCGTACATGTTTACTGACTTCTATGCCCAACCACCATTCGATCGCTCACCGACCAACGGAGTGCGCTGTATTAAAATCGTAGAACCAGAGAAGACCGCTTCTGCTGCATATGCGTCCATTGAAATGCCCTCTAGAGACTTTCTCAAAGAAAAGCTGGTGCCGGATCCTGTCTTTAAGATCTACCTTTCGATGTACAAGTATGATCGCACTCCATTGAATGAAAAGATAGAATCGGTAGACACGACCTTAGATTGGATTATGCAAAAAATTAGCATAGATGCAGCTTATGGCGGGGAACGGTTGATGGCCTTTCTCTTTCTTCCACGGACTGGAAAACCACCATATCAGGTGGTAGTCTATTTCCCCGGTTCTAATGCACTTCACACTCGTTCAAGTCGCTTTCTGGAGTTCCATGCAATTGACTTTATCATCAAGAGTGGTCGTGCGGTTATGTATCCCATTTACAAAGGCACGTACGAGAGAGGCAGCGCATTAAACTCCGACTACCCCAGTGAAACAAGCTTGTGGAAAGATCATGTCATTGCCTGGGGGAAAGATATTGGACGATCTATCGATTATCTAGAAACGCGTCCTGACATCGATTCGGACAAGCTGTCTTACTATGGAGTGAGTTGGGGTGCTGCTATGGGGGCGATAATGCCCGCAGTTGAGCAACGATTCAAAGTCTGCGTACTCTATGTTGCTGGATTGAATTTCCAGCGAGCGTTACCTGAAGTGGATGGCATCAACTTCATCTCCCGGATCAAAATACCGGTACTCATGCTTAATGGGAAATATGATCACTTCTTTCCAGTCGAGACATCCCAGAAACCAATGTTTACCCTCTTGGGCACGCCACCTGAGCACAAGAAATATGTACTTTATGAGACGGGACATTTTGTGCCACGCAATCAGCTTATCAAAGAATCGCTCGACTGGTTGGATAAATATCTGGGATCTGTGCGATAAAAATAAGTCTGGAAAGGTCATAACATGTTAGGTAAAACAATTTCTCATTACAGAATCTTAGAAAAGCTTGGTGAGGGTGGGATGTCCCAAAACTTCCTACGAGCGTTTTTTCAGCGAGTGGTTGCAGTTTTGAGGATCCCGCTGAAGCGAAGCGAAAGCGGGAGGTGTGATCTATGATTGGACGGACGATCTCACATTATAGAATTCTGGAAAAGTTAGGGGAAGGCGGGATGGGTGTGGTCTATAAAGCAGAGGACACCAAACTCAAACGCACCGTGGCTTTGAAATTTCTGCCTCCTCACATCTCCGAAAGCGGAGAAGAAAAAGAACGCTTCATCCACGAAGCACAGTCTGCTTCTGCTTTAAACCATCCTAACATTACCACTATCCACGAGATCGATGAATTTGAAGGACAGATGTTTATAGTGATGGAATATTGCGAGGGAAGAACCCTAAAGCAGATAATAGGAAAAGAGACACTTTCCATAAAGAAGGTATTAGACATCGGGATTCAGGTATGTGAAGGTTTGAATGCGGCTCACAAGAAGGAGATAGTGCATCGTGACATAAAATCAGATAACATAATGGTCACTAAAGAGGGGCAGGTAAAGATAATGGACTTTGGTTTGGCAAAGCTGAAAGGAGCTACCAAGCTGACCAAGACACGCTCAACGCTGGGTACTGCTGCCTATATGTCTCCTGAGCAGGCACAAGGAGAGGAAGTGGATTCGAGAAGTGATATTTTCTCTTTTGGTGTAGTTTTATACGAACTTTTGACCGGGAAATTACCTTTTGAGGGAGAACATCATGCCGCAATAATTTATTCCATTATTAATGAAGAACCACAACCAATAGCCCGGTTCAACAATCAGGTTTCAGCCAAGTTAGAGGATATGGTTTTTAAAGCTTTAGCTAAAGACAAAGAAGAAAGATATCAACATATAGATGATTTGCTTGCAGATTTAAGAAGAGAAAGAAAGAGTTTTGATTACGTAAAGACCGGTCAGATTCCTAAAGAGGTAATAGTACCTAAGCCCAAGAGGAAGGTTCTTCCGATTGCAATTCCTGCATCAGTTGTTGTCATCCTGGTTTTGCTCTTCTTGATTCTCAAACCTTTCAAATTTGAGGTAGCTCCAGAAAAAGGGGCAATAGCTAAAGAGAACTCTTTGGCTATAATGTATTTTGAGAATATGGTAGACCCTGAAGATAATGATAGAACTGCACAGATGATAACAGCTCTTTTGATATCAGACCTTTCTGAATCACAATATATGCAGGTAGTAAGTAGGCAAAGACTATATGATATTTTAAAGCTTTTAGGCAAAGAAGACTTGAAGGTAATAGATAAGACCGTTGCTTCAGAGGTTGCTCAAAAAGCTGGAGTGAAATGGATTTTGACCGGAAACATACTCCAGACTGAGCCGAATATAGTTTTGACCTCGGATATATCCGAAACCACAACTGGAGAGATTTTAGCTACACAACGCATTACTGGAGAAAAAGAAGAAGACCTTTTCTCAGTAGTTGACAAGTTGAGTGTGCAGATAAAAGACGACTTAGCCCTACCTGAAGAGGCGAAAAAGGAGCTTGATAGACCCATAGCAGATGTCACAACCCATTCACAAGAAGCATATCGTTACTATCTTGAAGGAGTTGATTATTATAATAAAGTTTATGACACAGAGTCTGAGAAAAGCTTTAGGAAGGCTTTAGAGTTTGACTCCACCTTTGCAATGGCATATTACTGGCTGGGTTATTTAACGACTGGCACAGAGCGAAAGGAAATTATAGGCAAAGCAGTAAAATACTCAAATAAAGTCAGCTGGAAGGAAAAGCGATGGATAAACAGTGCTGCTGCAAGCTATGAAATGAATTGGCTCCGGCTTATTGAAGAATTAAAAAGAATAGTAGAACGCTATCCAGAAGAGGAAGAGGCATTTTACTCATTAGGGATAGCTTATTTTTATCGATTGCGAGATTATGAGGAAGCTGTTCACTACTTTAATAAAGCCATTGAGATAGACCCTCTCTATAAGGACCCATATAACGACCTTGCTTATACCTACAATGCAATAGGTGATTTTGAAAAATCTATCTGGGCTATAAACCAATACATATCCTTAGCACCGGATGAAGCCAATCCCTATGATTCAAGGGGTGACTTGTATGCTTGGAACGGCAAGATAGAGAAAGCGGTTGAGTCTTACAAAAAAGCTTTAGAGATAAAACCGGATTTCTATATATCACTGGAGAAACTGGGGCATATGTATCTTTTCAAAAGGGAGTACGCTAAGGCTGAGAGTAGTTACAAGGAAATTGCAAGCAGCAGTGAGAAAAGAACACGGTCGAATGGTAGGGCTTATCTGGCTTTAATTCCTATCTATAAAGGAAAGTTCGAAGAAGCGCTAACGGTTTTGGATAATGGCATTGCAGCAGACAAAATGGAGCAAGTAGAAAGAGGGTCGATTGCACTTAAAAACTCATTAAAGATGTATATCTATAAACAGAAGCAAGATTTGAACAGAGCTTTAAATGAATCTGAAATTAGTATGAAAATCTATGGTGAGGATTACCCTGATGATATTAACTATGAACGAGCCGACTATGCAGTGATTTTAGCAGAGAATAAAGATTTTGAAAAAGCCGAAGAAGTAGTAGAGGAATTAAAAAGGGATATAAAAGAGAAGGATCAGACTCAGATTGGTAGTTACTGGTGGGCTATTGGATCTATCGAGTTGGCAAGAGGCAATTTCGACGCATCAATACGAAGCTTTGAAAAAGCAGCCCAAGGAAACAAACATTTTGGGATACTCTATTTGCTTGCCAGAGCTTATCTGGAAGCAGGTAGGCTGGGAGAGGCGGTAGCTGAGTTTGAGAAAGCACTTTCAAGGTATGATGTTTCAAGGTATTCGTATGCAATTTGGGCAGTGAAGGCATATTACCTGTTGGGCTTAGCTTATGAGAAATCGGGCTGGAACAAAAAAGCTATAGAGAAGTATGAGGAATTTCTTGATATCTGGAAGAATGCTGACCCGGGAATACCAGAAGTTGAGGATGCGAAGGAAAGACTGAAGAAATTAAAAAGTAAACAGTAGGAAGTAGACAGCATATAGGTAAAAAATCTCTTGTGAAACAGAGTAATTATAGCATATCCGCACAAAAATAAGGAAAGTAAAATGAGAAATAAAACCGCAACTGGTATACTGCTAATATCAGTTCTGTTTTTTGTAACTCTCTCGCTGGCGTACGAAGATCAAGTCATCAAGGGTGTCTGGATGGGCACCCTGAAATTTACCGGGACAGAGCTTAGAGTCTTGTTCAAGATATTAAAAACTCCGGATGGCAAACTGACTGCCACACTTGATAGTCCAGACCAGGGAGCCAAAGACATACCTGTGGAGGAAGTTATTTTCCAGAATGGTCACCTGCGTCTTGATGTTAAGTCCATCAATGGGATTTTCGAAGGTGATATCAAAGAAGACAGGACAACGATCGAAGGTCAGTGGAGTCAGGGTGGAGTTTCGATACCTCTTGTTCTAAAGCGATCCGACAAAGCACCTGAGGTTCTAAGACCCCAGGAGCCAAAACCTCCTTATCCTTATAAGGAGAAAGAAGTCTTGTACGAGAACAAAACAGCTGGGATTAAAATTGCAGGCACTTTAACCTTACCACGTTCTGAAGGACCCTTTGTGGCAGCCCTGCTAATTACCGGTTCCGGACCGCAAGACCGTGATGAAGCCGTGTTCGGTCATCGTCCTTTCCTGGTGCTGGCAGATTACTTGACTCGCCGCGGTATTGCTGTGCTCCGGGTGGATGATCGTGGCATAGGTAAATCTACTGGCAGTTTTGCCACAGCTACCAGCGAAGACTTTGCAGACGACGTGCTCAAAGGAGTCGAGTATCTCAAAAGCCTCAAGGAGGTTAATCCAAAACAAATTGGGCTTATCGGACACAGCGAAGGGGGCTATCTTGCCCCCATGGCAGCAACCCAATCCCCGGATATCTCCTTTATTATTATGATGGCAGGAACGGGACTGACTGGCGAAGAAATCATTTACTTGCAGAGTGCCCTGATCCTTAAGGCTAACGGGATAAGCGATGATGTAATCAACAAGGACCTCCAGTTGAAAAAGCAGGTATTCGCAGTGGTTAAAGAGGAGCAGGATACTGTCGAAGTTGAAAGGAAACTGCGCACGATGTTCAACGATGCCCTGGCTCAAATGAGCGAAGAAGAAAAGCAGACAATGGGTTATTCGAAAGAAACGCTGGATTTATCCTTGAAAGAGATGAAATCCCCCTGGCTGCGCTACTTTTTGACGTACGACCCAAAACCGACCTTAATGAAAGTGAAATGCCCTGTTCTGGCAATTAACGGAGAAAAAGACCTCCAGGTACCACCTAAGGAGAATATTAAAGCGATTGAGGAAGCTTTGAAAGCCGGAGGCAACAAAGATTACACAGTAAAGGAAATGCCGGGTTTGAATCATCTATTTCAAACAGCCCAGACCGGGTCACCCACAGAGTATTCCAGAATCGAGGAGACTATCTCACCTGTCGCCCTGACCATTATTGGCGACTGGATTATAGGACATACTAAGGGAAAAAAATAATAGTTCTATGTCTCTATGAGTAAAATAAATGCCGGAGGTCGGAATTGAACCGACACGAGGTTTAAGCCTCACCGGATTTTGAGTCCGGCGCGTCTGCCAGTTTCACCACTCCGGCGGGAAGGGAAGTGATTAGTGAAGAGTGACTAGTGATTAGACCACATCACCCAACCGACTAATCAATTCAAATTTAAACACATTATTATACTTAATTATCCCTTCTTGTCAAGTCAAAAACATTAGCATGGAAAGTAACCAAATTTTTACTTGACAAGCACTGATTAGCCGCTATTTTTATCAGTGTAAAGATTTTCGACCTTTGAACTTAATCCGCCTGAGGCGGATTAAACCATTGAGCCTTGTATTTTGGGGCCGTAGTTCAGTTGGGAGAACGTTTGACTGGCAGTCAAAAGGTCACGGGTTCGACCCCCGTCGGCTCCACTTAAAAAGAAAGATGTTTTGCTGTTATTTGAGTAAAGGTTTTTAAACATCACCCGATATTTCTGTTAGAAACATCGGGTGAATCCGCTAAAATAAGGATAATGTAATAAAATAATTAATTGATTATGGGGATGGCCTGTTGATATAGCGTTTTCCCTAGCCCCCTACGCTATTTCAACCTAAGCTATCCCCTTTTTTGTTTCCACACAAAAAAATGGAGACGCATACAATGCGTCTCTGCCCCGCTGATGACGGTCTCATAAGAGTTGGTATCTAAGACATTTCTGTTTTAGTTTAATAAACAGACAAAATATCTGTTTTACCTTTATAAGTATACCTTAATAAGCTTCAGGTGTCTTACAGGGAGAAATAGTGTTTGCTAACCTTTTACCATAAAGACCAATAACGCTATGCT
>Ga0224495_10001315_pt1 | contig 17622 bp, 17 predicted proteins | sample SF_Jul11_sed_USG_FD_168128 | JGI IMG/M metagenome (GOLD analysis project Ga0224495, IMG submission 168128) | Sediment microbial communities from San Francisco Bay, California, United States - SF_Jul11_sed_USGS_4_1 | ecosystem: Environmental > Aquatic > Marine > Sediment | place: USA: California... | reverse complement strand
TTCCTGCATCTCAAACGCTGGCGCGGTATCGCCACCCGATACGCCAAACATACCGCGTCATTCCTGGCTGCCGTGCAAATCAGGTGCATCGCTCTTTGGGCGGCTGTCTCGTGACGACACTATCTAGTCTTCGGCCGGATTAATAATGTGCAGTCCTGCAGTTTTTGATGCCGCCAACAGCTGGGGATCCGCGCTGACGACGGTCAATCGCAAGGGCTTCAACTCCAACGCCAGCGCTAGATGCATCACCTGAGGTGATCGAAGGAACGGATACTCCAGAGCCAATTCCTTGGTTGCCAGGTAAGTCTCCATCTTCGGTTCAATAAACTGATAGAGTCCCTGTTTGGATTCAATCTCGAACTTATACAAAACGGAGTAGCAATCATCCCGCGTAATCTGCCCCTCATGAGCGCGTGCGCACAGGACCGAATAGAAGTCCGTCACAGACCATGTCGGGACAATCGCAACTTTACCGCGCTTCACCATCAGCCTATTCACGATCCTCGTGCCCCGCTCCATGCTGTAGCGCTTAATGAGTGCGGTTGAGTCAAAATAGTAATATGGCATCCCCTTATACCCTCCCCTTCAGAATGATTTCCGCGAGCGGCCCTTGAAGCTTGGAGAGCCGATCTTGTAGTTCATCGAGTGGCACCTCTTCATACCCCTCTTTCCGAAAAGTGTCGGCAAGATTCCCGCTATTGAAGGACGCCGTGTCTTCCTTCAGTCGATCGCTCAATCGCCGCTTGGCCACACGGCTTGAAAGCTTTTGCCCAGATTTGGTCAACCCCCGCCCCCGGCTGCGTGGAGCTCGGCTGACGGAGAGTTCGTCTGTCTTTTTCACGATCAATACCTCCTCATGAAAGAACGTCCATTTACCGCCTCACCCCTGATTCTTCTCGTGGGCAACTCGCCGGCATCGTCGCCGTCTCAGGCAACACGATCTCACCAAAAATATGGGCGGCAATCGCCTTCGCGACATCCGACGACAACTCTTGTTGCATGACACGCAGCGTCTTCGCCGTGGCTTCACGCTCTGTCAGGTGCCCTTCCCTCCCTCCATGCGCCGTAGCCCCGACGACCCGTCGTGTCCCCGGCTCCACGACTTCGAAATCACTACACCACCGAACATACTTGAAATGTGGGTCTCGCACCTCGATGGGAAACAGACGGACAGTGCCTCGGACGATCAATTCAGGAGCACCACCTTCTTCACCTTCCATCTTTGTGGTCACACGAAGTCCTTCTCGGATCAGCCCTTCCGCCAACGCACGTCCAACCGGTTCTGCATGGTCACCCGACACTTGTACCTCAAGCACCAGATTCGCAGCAAGAAATTGTTCCAACTCACTAGATAATTCGTTTACCTGATAGGCAGACGGAGTCCCTTGCCCGCTGGGACGGATCACTCGCAAATCCGTGTTATACACCTCGCGCAGAACCAGATTTCGACCAGCTCGGCGAAGGGCGCGAACCTTGGCAAGCTTGTCGATTGCTTGCCGGGACTCAGTGACATCCGTGTCAACCGTGCGATCCAAGGCCGCGACCTTCTCCATCAATGAGGCTTCGGCCTGAGGGCGATTCATCACACTCAAGGCGTAGTACACCCGGCTCTTCGAGTCATACCACACATCCGCGATCCTGACGTTCTCAAGCACTTTGTCGGTCGAGACTTTCGTCACGTTGTCGATCGTGAGCCGCCGTTCGGCGTTGGAAACACCGTGATTTTCAACGACCCAGTACGATTCCCAGTCCTTCGCTTGCGCCGCGACTTCTGCCTTGAAGATGCGAGCCACGGCCGCATACGCCTGATCCTCTGCATTGCTTCGAGTGTCTGCTTGGCCGACCCCGGTCAGGTATTGACTCGATGGATAGTCCACACTCCGGCCATCCACCCACCCCGGCTTCCCTTTTCCAGTGAACCAGGTACAGCCAGTCGGTGCAGACACCATCAACCCCAGACAGAGGAAAACCGCGATGCCTTGTCCGAACGCAGACCCGCCGGCACGCATCATTGCATCACACGCTGGACAATGAACATCGTCTGGCCTTCAGCCAGCACGATCGTTTGTCCATCTTTCGCCGTCGTCGCCCCTTGTCCCGAGGGTCGAATGGACAGGTGGTACTGGCCTGGTGGGACCCACGCTCGAGCCACGTGAATTTCGTCGGGCAAAGTCTGCCAGCTTCGCTTGTCGGCTTCTTCAGATGCCACTGCCATTCCATGAGCCAAGAGCCCGACCAACAGTCCGACCCAGGGGGCAGCATCCTTTCCAGCGGCATGTTGCGCTCCGATCATGGCTCCTTCCGCCGCCGCATATTTCGTCGCGGCTCGCGCGAGCGCTTTCACCGTGATCGACGGCAGACGTTCCGAAAGGCTTTTTTCAGCTAGCGCGGTCACATTGTGTGCCCGTTCAGACCGAACAATGACTGACTGGCCGATCGAATCCGTCAATGTCATACTTTCGGATGTGACCTGCGTCTTCTGTTGAACTAACCGCGGAAGTGCAACACGAACCACGCGCCCATTGAGTCCGTAGAGTACGCTGTCTGCAACGCGATCTCGCTGATAGGGCGACCTGAAGCCCCCCCTATTCAGCAAGACTAACTGTGCGGCATCAAGACTAATAGGTAAATCCAAGAAGAGATCCTCTTTGCGCGGAGCCCGCCCATTATAGCTGATCATCACGACTTGAGCGAGTCGCTCCTGGGATGAAAGGGGCTGCCAGACGACATTAGGGAATGCCTGTCGATATTCAGCAAATTCAGTTGCGAGATCAAGCGCCGCCGCCGTCCGCAGAAGATCGGCGTGCAAGGACGGAGGAGCGGACATTTTCATCCACCCGCTCGTGGCTCCATACGCTTCATAGGCATTGCGGTAAGCGATAAACGCATTGTTCAGATCCCCAACCGCCTCGTACAAGATACCGCATACATACCGCGCAAACCCGTCATTCCGATACTTGGTTGCATCCTTCACTCTGTCACTGAGCACATTCAAACGATGGTCGATTCGTCGTGCCTCCACGAGTGCGCCCTGGAGCTGCCCCTGAACCGCGTAGTTGATGGCCTTGATCACGTTGATCATGACGTGTTCGTAGGCGTCCCCTTCGTACGGCAGGGCGTTATCGTTGGTCAGAAATGCGGCGGTTTCAGAACGGATGGTTCTGGTATAGAGCCGCTCGACCTCTTCTTCCGCTCGCTCCAATGCCGCACTGCTTTGCTGATAATCACCTGCTAACTGCAGCACCATTCCACGATCCATTGCATACAGTAGGCGGGCCTTCGTTCCATACTCTTTCTCGGTCTGTGCGACGATTGCCGCGGCCCGTTGCGGATCACCGGCAAAGAGGCTTTGTTCAATGAGGAGATAGTGATTGACGGAAGGGCCACAGCCTGCCAACAACACAAGAACGGCAAGAAACGGCAACAACGAGATCGGGGTGACAACGCCCCACCGCACAGAGGCCCCGTGGGCAAAGCGTGGGAGGATTGGGTTCAACAGCGTCCGCGGAATCTAACCTGATGCTGAAAAAGTCCGCCAGCAGCGTTCTCGCATCGCTCAGAGTCTCAGCGTACGGAAGGGTACGCTTCGCCTCTTCGCTCGCTGCACCCTTGCTGGACGGTTCTCTTGAGCATCCTGAAGTTATTCTGACATTGGCACTGTACAGACAGTGCCGGCTATATCGCCGGCATTAACCGCAGCTACTAAAAGACGGTACGTTTCTTTTCAACCACCTTCTTAATCTTCTTTTGCCCGTACCAGACTTTCGCATTGTTCTCCAGATCGATCATTTGAAGATCCACCTGGTAGAAAACCGCTTTGGTCCCATCGGCTTCGTCAAGAATGGTGGCAATCGTGCCCTTCATCATAAAATCGGCGCCGATCTCTTTCCCAGGGGCTTTCTGCGTGTCTTCGCGAGCATACATCGCTTGCTCTTTCCGCTCGGTTCGAACCTCGTCGCGTTCACCTTTACCGGCCACGAACGTGACTTTCTGGGAATTGGTGAGTTCTCGCTCCAAATCCGTAATGAAGGTTTGCACGCTGATATGTTCATGACTGCTATTCAGAACCGTCCCCACGACAACGACGGGCTGCCGTTGATTCGCTTTTTCAAAACCCCCTAGCCACGGATATTGCAGCGCATCCTTGACCATCGCTTCGGCGACCATCCGAGAATCTGTGTCGTTCCAGCGTCCACTCAAATCGGTCACGACCCCGGCATCGACACGCGTCACCTTTGTTTCGTGTCCACATCCAGACAATGCGAGAGCGACACTCGCCGTGGCGACAAGCGAAGAACCAAACTTCTTGATCACCATAAACCTCCGAGAGGGGGTAGACAGCTCACTCTTCATTGAGGTTTAGCGAACGCCTCGTTTTTCCTCTTCGGTCTCCAAGCGCTCGAACAGACGGTCAGCATTCTTTCTGACAAAGTCCCGCACTTGCGAATTCAGCTCTTTGGCCTGCTCCAGGTTATTCTTCATATCCTCCAAACTCAACTTGGTCAACACGTAATAGGTGTTGGTCTTAGGATCCATGTACTGATCAATTTTTCGGACTCCGCTGAGCGTGGTCGTGGTGATGGTCTTGATGGCTCGCTCGACATTCTGCTCTTCCGTATTCCGGGTGAAATCTCCGGCGGTCGTCGAAGCCGCATAGTCTCTCATCAGATACCCACTGTAGGTCTCAAATGTCTTGGCGATTTCGGCTCTCCCGCGATTCTCGGCCGTATCCCAGGCAAGTGGCGCATTACGGACACCCTGGACTGCCCCCACCCCATAAAACGCTTTGCTATCCTTTTCATTAAAGGCTCCGGAGCCTTTTTCGACCCATTTAGGAGGACCACCACAAGCCGCCAGCCCCATGATAAGAATGATAAGACCAGGACCGACCAGCTTTGAGTGAAGCGATTGTGACCGGATCATACACTCCTCCTTGGAGGTGGTTAGTACGTATATTTACCGTACGTAGAACATCCCGCGAAAAAACGTTGGATTCATGCTAACATGGGTTCAAAGATCAGTCAACGCACCGCACGCTTCGAGCGGTATTCCCATGGACAAGGAGGGGGTTTAGTGGCAGACATTCAGATTGACGACGGCATCTTGAGAATTCTTAACCTTGAGATCCAGGACCCCAAGGCTGCGGCGGTCCTCTCGGCCTACCCCCAAGCACGTTGGGCGGAAATCACCCGTCGAGCGATCAAGATCGGACTTGGATACCTGAAAGGTGGTGAGAGTAATTAGGCAGGATGCTTAAAAAGTCCTCCAGCGGCGTTCTTGCGTCGCTCAGAAGCTCAACGTACTAAAAAAGCTGAAGGCAAGATACCTATCCGCTCGCATGTGATCGAAGCGAGCGGTTCAAGCGAAGCTTGGTATGTACATCCTCGCCTCTTCGCTCACTGCGGTCTTGCTGGTGCCCTTTTTGAGCATCCCACGACCCTTCGGGTGTACGCACCATACGGAGAATTTGAGCCCTACTGTTGACCCCACTCAGAAGTCAGTACTGGAGGCTACACTCGGATGGTTAAAGAAAGACCGCACCAAGATGGGCCTGCGACCGACCTCAGCCAGCTGCCTGGTCGCACGCTCATCAAGCGTGTCCCCCATCTGTAACGGACGCAGGCAATGCTGGTGCCCTCACGTAGCTCCAGACCAGTTCGTCGGGGCTTTTGAGAGCTCGCGGGCTCTGTGCGCCAGAAAGTCGTTTGGGCGGAAAAGTTAACAGCTCAATCAAGAGCAACGGCCCTTTGCTGCTTCTGCCGCTCAAGCGGATGACGCGGCTGCCTCACTTGTTTTGACCACAATTCCTTCGCTCACCTCTTCAGAATCGCCATAGACTGCGCGACTCATAATGGTTCGCAGGTAAGCAGCTCAACACACCACTCACTGCCTCCATCATCCTCGACAGGCCAACATGCGAAATTTTGGACGATTCCGTTTGTATTTTTTTGGTTGCGTCAAGGATTAAACTGGCTCTCGCGATGCACGATACAAGATCCGCCCCCAACTTCCCTACTATTCGCTAATCGTTCCTTGGGCTTCAAAGAGGAAAAATCCAACACATTGAGCCCATCCCAGTCTATACGCAAAGCTGTCCAGTGGATAGCCGATTGCTTTTGCCCTGCGTGTCCAGTACGGTGGCACAAAACCGTTTCAATAGGCTCAGTCGTGATCCCTTCCACTGAGACACCTTCGCTCCGATCATTCTCCGCCGCGCGTCTGATCCTGGCCGGATGCACCGTCCTGCTGAGCCCTGGATGCGCCTGGCACCTGGGAATTCCTCCCAAGGGAGAAGCACTGCCCTCTACCGTCATTCTCGAGTCATCTCCTTCCAAAACCACCTCTGCGTCGCTGTCGAAACTTCGCTTCAAAGCCCTGCTGCTCGACGAGAACGGCAATTTGTTTCTGGAGAGCGGCGAACGGATTCTGGTGCGCGTGGATGTCGTCAATACCGGCTCGATCCCGATCCAGAATGCCTGGGCCTCCCTCACCGGCACACCGTCGGTCATCGGACAATTCCCGGCGAGAACCCTGACAATTCCACCCCTGCAACCGGGAGAAACCAAGTCGCTTGAATTCGCGGCAACCTTGCCCTCAAGCCTTCAACCGCAACAGGTCGAGATCCGTGTGTCCGTCACCGAATCAGGGAGGGTCGCTGCACGGCCTCAGACGCTGCTGTTCATCATTCAGCCGGCTGGCGCTGGAGCCAACGGCGTGGACCAGATCCCTGCTCCAGTCTCGGATTTTCACCAACCCCAGTCCTACGTAGTAGCCAGTGTCTATCGCGATACGCACATCGCCTCCCGGCCCTATGCATCGAGAGATGCGGACATGATAGCCAATTATCTCCAGTCCCTCGGCGGCGTGCCGCCCTCGAATATCCCATTGCTCCAGGATTTCAAGGCAGGCCGAGCGGATCTCGACGAAGTGCTGTCCAACTGGCCGCCATTGCATACAGCCTGTAGTGCTCCTCCGAATGTTTCCACAAACAAGAACTTCGCCCTCTTGTCAGGAGGCACCACTCGAACAGCCTCAGCAAGAAGTGCGAGCAGCTCAATCTGTTCTTTTTCTAAAGCTACACCGTCAAACACTTGAGCCTTCTAGAACGAACATAAAATGACGCAGCACTAAAATGTTTGAAATTATAGCAGAATGGATAAACATAGAGATTGAGAGGCGGAAAAGGAAATGGGTCGCGCAGGAGACGGATTTTGGTGTCAGATCTTGAATTGTCCATGGCGCAGAAATACGGATTCCGCTTTGCCGCACGACACCCCTAGCAACCTCTCTTTCTCCATCACCATTCGTACGCCCCACACCGTGCTGGACATATTACCCGCCCTGATATTATACCCATCATCCTTTCGCGACAAAAAAAGAGGGTGCGAAGTTGCCTCCCCACCCTCTTTCGAGCTGGTGCCATCTCAGCAGAGGCGATGACTCGCCTCTGTTGAATCTCCCCCCCTATGGGTTGGTGACTTGCAGTTGAATGCTCCCCGTGTCTGTCATCGCAGGATTGATCGTAATCGTATAGGTATCTGTTGTCGCCAATGTGACAGGATTCAGGTTGAAGCTCGCCGCTGAGCTCGTGGTCCCAGCTTGCAAGACGCCACTCGGCGTATAGAGGTTCACGGTCACGTTGCCGAGCTTGTTATTGGTAGCTTTGATCGTGACCTGTTGGTTCGCCGTGCCGGCAAACGTATAGCGGCCATTCTGGCCTGCTCGGCTGACCATAATCGTCCTGGAGGCGGCATTCACCTTCAGCGAGTCTGACACCTCCGTTGAGAGTGTCAACGTCATGTTGCCGGTGTAGGGCCCGCCTGGACGGACAAGGACAGTGTAGGGTCCTGTAGCTGGCAAGGGATTTGGGACTTCGAGCGATCCACCCGCCGTACCAACCGCGGTTGAGGCAAGCGTGGTTCCATCCTGCCCCAGAAGCGAAATATTACTCGACGTGAGCCCCACAGACGTGAGCCCCAGACTGACCCATTGCCCGGCGTGGCCATTGAACGTGTACTGTGCGATCTTCCCTGGCTTATTGAGACTAACCGTCACCGGCGCTCCATCGAGCGCAATCGTGCCGGTGACCGGAGAAGACAGGGCTAGCGTCATGCTGCCGGTATGGTTACTGACTGGATCCACCACGATCGTGTAGGTGCCCGTTTCAGGCAATGCCGTGCTTGGATCGAGACTGCCGCCGCTGGGACCGATCGTTGTTGCCGCCAACTTGCTGCCGTCTGGTTTCAACATCGACAGGGTGCTCGAAGCAATCGAAACCCCAGTGAGGCCAAGATTGACCCACTGGCCCGCCGTTCCATTGAACGTATAGAGCGCGCGTTGGCCCGGCACAGTCAATGTCGGCGTCACCGCCACTTGGTCAGTCATGATGGTCCCGGTGAGATCTGGCGCATTGTAGAGCGCGAGCTTCACATTGCCCGTGTAACTCAGCTCCGGATCGATCAGGATGGCATAGGTTCCAGAGGTCGGAAGAACTTGAGCATCGAGCACAGCGCCTGCATTGCCGAATGAGGTTGGCTGGCTTAATGGGCTTCCATCTGGTTTAAGAATAGCGACGTGCCCACTCCGGATGGTCACATCACTCAACTGTAAGCTGACCGCTTGGCCGCCCGTGCCTGAGAAGGTATAACGGGCATTCTGGCCGCTGCGGCTGATGGGAATCGATACTGCCGAGCCCTGAGGAACGATTTCGCCCCCCAATTCGCTCGATACCGTGACCGTGACTTTCCCGGTGTACCCACTCATCGGATCGAGGAAGATCGTATACGTGCCTGTCGCCGGCAATTCTTTGAGATCAATACTACTGCCATTGATCTCGCTGGACGAAATCCATGCGGCCCCAGAATCACCGGTCAGCTGATAGGATGAGGTAGCGGTTTGAACCTGCGTCAGTGAAGAGGGCTCCCGATACATGGTCGCATAATAGTGTCTTACCGCGGAAGGCTGAGTGGCCACCGCCGAACCATCCGGCCCATAGACGAGGACTCTGAACTGTGTGAGGGTGACGCCACTGAAGCCAATATTGATCCGCTGGTCTGCCGTGCCCTCAAAGGTCACCGAGCCTTTTTTACTTGGAGTCGAAATAGTCGCCGTAGTGGATTCTCCATTCACAGCGATGCGACCTTTGTACTCGATGTCCGCTGCCGCGACGCCGGACGGTGGAGCAGGATCTCCGGCGTAACTCCTCTCAGTAGCAGGACTGGAAATGATTCCAGCTGACGCAAGCAGAAACGTCGCTGTTGCCACTGGTACTCGGCACTTTATCCACGGCCATAGGCTGTCCATAGTCGCCCTCCTATTGATAAAAACCGACGGCTCTTGGAGGTATGTCACCTCGTGTGAGTTGGTATACATATATGTAGGCTAACGCGCGGACTCTACCCTTTTTCGTGTCCGTGACGCAATCCCCTCAGGCCCCTATTCAATGATTGTCTGTACCATCCCCCCTAAGTGGGGGGATCAGATTCATGGAGGTTCTGCACGCCATTTCCATCAGATGTAGCGGAAATATGTGGGGTTAGCCAAGCAAACAAAAACGAGTCCGGGATGGACAGCTGTGCGCATGCAATCAGACTGGGAGCAAACAAAAAGGGTGGAGAGTTGCCTCCCCACCCTTCTCTTGTGAGTCACCAGAAGCTTCTCAGCGACTACTCGCCCTTACAGAAACTCCGCTCATAGTTGATGACCGACCAGGCTTCTTCTTCCGTGATCGCAGCAGGGATCAAGGACACCATCCCCGTTCCGGGGCTGCCGTTCTTAATGACCCAGAAGAGTTCACCATCTTTCCGCTTCTTATGGAACTTGCAGTTGGTGAAATCCCGCGGGCTTGGACTCAGGATCTTCCCAGCTTCACCCTGACCGTCCCCGAGCTTACCATGACAATTGAAGCATGTGCCCTTCCCCTCGTAAATCGCCTTGCCTTTAGCAAGACTCTCGGGAGTGGACGCAACCGGATTCTTCACCGCTTTGGCATCGGCCATCTGATCTGGCGGAACGCGAGGCTTCAACGGCTCTTTTTCTTCAGCCCCAACGACTGAGACCGAGAGAAACATCACTGCTGCTGCGATACCTAAAAACTTGGACAGATACCCCATTACACGTCCTCCTTTGTGTTGGACCCACCGAGCTGGAGTGACACCCCAGACTGCCGACTCGTCTTCGTAATTTTCAAGAGCCAGTTAAACGTTCGAACTATACCAATGCCCTTGAATTTCTGTCAAGAAAACATCCCCCTCTCCATCGCTCATCTTGCACTCATCCCCTCTCCTTCTGACCAAAGGAAGATCAAACCTCATGCCAACATGAACTCAAAAAGAGACAAGAAAATGTCGGCACTTATGTGGTTCACCGTAGGCTCATTCCAGATTTTCATGGATTTCGTGACACCTTTGCGCCTCACCCACTCCATCCACGCCTCATGGGCATCGGTAACAACACGAGCGTGCTTCACTGACTGGAAATAGAAATGACGAAAGAGGTGAGATGCAAGGCTACCGTCTTAGCACGATGTCCCGAGCGACTTTGCCGCTTGGACCGAAGGGCTTTTGAGGTTTGCCGTTGAGTTCCGCCTTGACTCCCCCGGCGTTCCCAAGGGTCAAGATGAATTGGTCCTGTCCCTTCCAGTGGGCTTTTTCACCAGGCCGGAGCAACGACTCTTGAGGACTCCCGTTATCAATCTGCACAACGACCCAGCTCAACTCCGTCGCTTCCAAGTCTAATGCCAGCTGGCCGTCCACAACAGTCTCCGTTGCGTTCAACGCTATTCCAGCTAACGGGCCATCGCTTCCGAGAGAGGCCGTCAAAACCGTTTCCGGCTCTGATCTTGAGGCTGCGCTAGCAGATGTGACAGGTTCCTGTCTCGGCAGGGTGTCAATTGTTGTCTTTGGGGCTCCGGCAAGCATCTCGGTCGGTTTCGGAACCTCGGTGGGACGTTCTGGCTCACGGGCCGTTGAGGCCGGAATTTCTTTCGCCGATTGCGTCGTGCGTTTCGTCGCCGAACCTTGCTCAGCAGCCCCACGCCGAAAGACCGATGATTGCTCTCGGCTGAGGAGGAAAATCAGCGTCAGGACGGCGATACTGATCGCAATCGTCACGGCTTTCCGATTGGACTGGCGTTTCCGGTCTTCTTCGATCTGTCGCACCTTGAGCCGCTCACGCTCATCCTGTTTTTCGTAAAAAGATCCGGCAGATTGGATAAAGCGATGAATCGCATCTTCCTCATCCAAGCCCAGCGATCGGGCGTAGGAACGGACAAACCCCTTCGCGAAGACCTGATCGGGCAACTTGGCGAAATTCCCGTCCTCGAGCGCCTTGACGAAATCCGTGCGAATGCGGGTTTTCGAGGCCACCTCGTCAACCGTCAACCCTTTCGTCTCTCGGACTTGCTTGAAAAATTCGCCAACCGACTCCATAAGTCTCCTACTTCACTCGCGTCAAGAGGTCCGCTGCCGCCGTCGCCAGCTCTCCACCACTCTTATCTAAGGTTGCTACTTTCTTGAGAATGTCACGGGCTCTGGTCATATAGCCCATTCTATAGTACACCCGACCGAGCTCAAGGTGAGTCATCGCAGGCGGGACACTTGGAGGACTCGCTGATACCGCATCTTCCAACGCCTCCATCGAGCCCTGAAGATCACCCTGGTGAGCCAGCGCGCGGCCGAGATGAAACCGAGCGAGGTCCGGTGTCGGATAGAGAGGATTGGCCAGCGCCTGCCGGTAGGATTGGATCGCCTCGTCCCACCGATCCTGATTGGCCAACACTTGCCCCAGATACGTCTGCGCTTCGGAGTAGGTTTCATCGGCCTTGATCGCCGCCCGGAATTGTTCTTCTGCGTAGGACAACTTGCCTTGCAGCGCGTACACGTGTCCCAGGGCGTACCGCGCCTCCTTATTGGCCGGATTCAACTGGACGGACTTCTGAAACGAGACGAAGGCCTGTTGGCGATCTCCGGGGAGACTCGCAACACCCTCTTGATAATGCCCTTGCGATTTTTGCATCAGGTCTTTGTCGGTCGCGCAGCCACCCAACAGACTGAGGAGTCCTACACAGACCAGCAAGCGATACGCTCGCTGCCGACCGAAGATCCAATTGCCTTTGGTCATCGAACATCCTCAAAGTGCGTGAGCCGCTTAAACTCGGTGAACCGAGCCTGAATCTCTTTGTAATCCAGGATTCGTAATCGGTCAAGACTAAAGGATTCTACGGTAAAGGACGCCATCACGCTCCCAAAGATAATGGCTTGTCGCATAGCCTCCGGAGACCGGTTTCCCGTCGCCGCCAAGTAGCCCAAAAATCCACCAGCAAAGGTATCTCCGGCGCCGGTCGGATCCCGTACGTCTTCGAGCGGAAAGGCTGGCGCACCGAAAATCTGTTGTTCGTTGAACATGAGCACACCATACTCGCCCCGCTTGACGATGAGATGCTTGGGCCCTCGGGAAAGCACGAGCTTGGCCACTTTCATCAGATTGGAATCCTGGCCCAATGCGCGTGCCTCACCATCGTTGATGATCAGCACATCCACCTTCTCCAACACCTTCCAGAGCGCATCGCGCTGGCCGTTGATCCAGAAATTCATGGTGTCGCAGGCTACCAACGCAGGACGTTTCACTTTGTGTAACACGTCGAGTTGAAGCTCCGGGTGGATATTCCCCAGGAACAGCACGTCTGGCGCAAGATACGCTTCAGGAATCTGAGGACGAAATGTTTCGAACACGTTGAGCTGCGTGTCCAAGGTATGAGCTTCGTTCAGCTGATGCGTGTATTCCCCCTTCCAACGAAAGGTCGCCCCGGGACGCCGTTCAAGACCCGTGAGATCAATCCCACGGCTTTTCAGAAACGCGATATGCTGTTGGGGAAAATCCTCTCCGACGACGGCAATGAGCGCGACGGACGTGAAGAAGCTGGCCGCTGTCGAGAAATAGGTGGCTGACCCCCCAAGAATCTCGTTTCCTTCGCCGAACGGAGTTTTGACCGTATCGAGCGCGACTGATCCCACAACTAACAGCTTCCCCATGACTAACGAACTCCTTTCTTTGGCGACAGGGCACGGTCAATGAGCAGGGAGAGTTTCTTCCGGGCAGGTGAAGAGATTCGTTTTGGCGCCGTCAGAATGGCATTATCCAATGCCCGATGACAAGGGCACTCGATAGGGTTGGTGAATGCGGGCATCACCGCGCGCAGGATCTGTTTGGCCAACGCGACGTTCCGATGGAGCGTCCCCAACACCGCCTCCACGGTGACCGCCTCTTCTGTCTCATGCCAACAGTCATAATCGGTCACCAGCGCCAAGGTCGCGTAACAGAGCTCCGCCTCACGGGCCAATTTCGCTTCCGGCATATTGGTCATCCCGATTACATCGACGCCCCATTGCCGATAGAGGCGTGATTCGGCTTTTGTTGAAAACTGCGGACCTTCCATGCAGACATAGGTCCCACCGCGATGCAGATTGGCGCCGACGTGTTCTCCAGCCGTCAGCAGAGCCTGTCTCAGCTCGGCACACATCGGCTCGCCGAACGCGACATGTGCCACGATTCCATTGTCAAAGAATGTCGAGACACGCCGTTTGGTCAGGTCGATAAACTGGTCTGGGACAGCGACGTCGCCCGGCTGAATTGATTCCTTCATGCTACCGACCGCGCTGACCGAAATCACATGGGACACCCCCAGAGACTTCAGCGCGAAAATGTTCGCACGGTAGTTGATCTCGCTCGGATTCAACACATGTCCGCGCCCATGCCGTGAAAGAAAGGCAACTCGAATCCCTTCAAGTGACCCCACAGTAATCGCATCAGACGGTGCTCCGAAAGGCGTACGAACTCGGACTGACCGAGCGGAGGTGAGCCCTTCAATATCATAGAGTCCGCTGCCTCCAATCACCCCGACGGTCACCCGCTTATCCTGTTTTTTTGTCTTCATGCTGATCCTTTTCCTAAGAGGCTGGCGGCACTGCAGCATGCGGTTTCTGTTGTCCCAGTGTGCACATAAATTGCTCGATACGTGCGATCACTCGTTCCGCCGTCCGCTCATAGGGCTCATTGTCCTCGATCAACAACCACGCAACTCCCACTTCGCTTCGAAACCAAGTCATCTGCCGTTTCGCAAAATGTCTCGTGTCGCGCTTGAACCGACGCACCATTTCGGCGTAATCGCACTCATTCGCCAAATAGGCTCCGATCTGGCGATAGCCGAGACCTTTCATCGAACCGAGCTCGCGCCCATATCCCCGATCAAACAATGCTCGAGTCTCTTCTACCATTCCATGAGTCAACTGCCAATCGATTCGTTCCTCGATCCTTCGATACAGGGTCTCTTTCCTTCGCTCAAGGCCGATCAGAAGAGCGGAAAACGGAGCCTCCTGAAACCTGTGTTCGGCCTGCACGGTCGACAGGGGGCGGCCCGATAGCCGATAGACTTCTATCGCCCGCATAACCTTGGATTCATCGTTCGGGTGTAATCGTGCTGCCGTTTCTGGGTCAATGCGCATCAGCTCTGCATAGAGACCGTCTCGCCCCCGTTCGTCTCTCAATTTCTTGAGATCTCCCCTTACCTGAAGATCGGCCTGGGGCGCTGGACATAACCCCCGCACCAAGGTTCGGAGATACAACCCCGTTCCACCCACAACGAAGGGCAACCGCCCCGCACTGTATAAACGTTCGATTTCTACCATCGCAACCCGCCGATACCAACCGGCGTTGAACGTTTCGCTGGGGTCGACCAGATCAATCAGTCGGTGCGGCACATCCCGACGCTCCTCCGCAGTCGGTTTATCCGTTCCGATGTCCATCCCTCGATACACCTGACGAGAGTCTGCCGTCAGTATCTCGGTACTGAAATGTTTGGCCACCAACAATGCAGCCCGACTCTTTCCGACGGCTGTCGGCCCGAGGAGCACAACCAAGGGACGGTGGTGGCGCACACCTTCTGATAGCATGTTCACGTCAGCGTTGCCGAAACACAGTTGTCATATGCACCGCAGCACCGCGCGCTCGACCAATGTCGGTCGCCGCTTCCGCGCAACACGGCCTACCAGCCGACTCGTCCAAACATTTTCTCGAGGTCTGTGATGCTGAGTCGGAAGGACGTTCTCCGCCCGTGCGGGCAGGTCGTGATCTCCCCTTCAGTACGCCAGTCCTCAATCAGAACCTTGATTTCTTCCGATTTCATCGAGCGCCCGGCCCGAACCGCGCCGTGGCACGCCAACGATGCCAGGACTGATCGCACTCGTGCCTCCAGACTGGGAGCACTGTCCCATTGCGTGAGGTCATCCAAAAGATCCTGCAGAAACGTTGTCGGATCGATCTTGCCGAGACCGACGGGAATTGCCCTGATCAAGACAGTTGAGGAACCAAAAGGTTCAATGTCCACTCCCAACCGCTCCAGGTCATGTTGGTAACGCTGAAGCACCGCCGTTTGCAGTGGCGGCAGTTCGACCGGATCAGGGATCAGTAAAGGCTGGGCCTGAATACCACGGGTCGTCCACGCGCGATACAGTCGCTCAAACAGAACCCGCTCATGAGCCGTGTGTTGATCGATCACCGTCAAGTCACCCCCGACTTGAGCGATGAGGAACGTCCGATTGATCTGCCCCAACGCAATTACCTCAGCGGAAGGCACTCGCGCGTAAGGCTCCGCCGCTTCACTCACCAACGGCAATTGGATTTCCAGGCTGGGCGACAGGGTTATCGATTCCGCTTCCACGGATTCGGTCACAGGGAGAGTGGTCACGATGGACCCCAAAATCCGTCGCACGGAGGACTCTACGAACGGGGCCCTCCCCAGATCATCGGTCTTTCCACCGCTCAAGGCTTGGCGAACTGCCTGCCGTACGAGTTGGTGAATCATCTCGCTGTCAGAAAATCTCACTTCTCGTTTAGTTGGATGGACATTGACATCGAGACGGTCCGGGTCAATGTCCAGAAACAGCACGAATCGCGGGTGACTCCCCTTGGCAAGAAATGCCCCATACCCTTCGCCGACGGCATGAGACACCGCCACGTTGCGCACAGGACGACGGTTCACAAACAACTCTTGCGGGATGCGAGCAGGCTTTGCATGGACCGCATCCACAATGTACCCGCTGAGTTGGGCCCCGGGGACCGAAGCCTTGATCCGGAGACTTTGGTCGAGAAAGGTGCGCCGATAGACCTGCGCGATCCGATCATCATCTGACGAAGCGGACGGGTAGTTGAGGGTCTCCTCGGCATTGTGCGTCAAGCGGAAATGAATGGACGGCCAGGCGAGCGATGCCTGCTGGACGACCCGACTGATATGGGAGAACTCCGTGATGGTCGACTTCAGGAACTTCTTCCGGGCCGGCTGATTGTGGAACAGCTCTGCGATTTCGATGCGTGTTCCCCGGACCGGAGGAGCATCGGCGATCCTCCCGATCACTCCCCCAACAACTTCCAACTCAGTTCCCACTTCGGCAAAACGAGTTGCCGTCATCAGCCGAACATGGGCCACTGCGGCGATGCTTGGCAGCGCTTCGCCTCGAAACCCCATTGTTCGAATGGACCAGAGATCGAGGTCGGATCGGAGCTTGCTCGTGGCATGCCGCTGAAATGCAAGTGGGGCGTCTTCCTGAGTCATACCCTCCCCGTCATCGGTCACCCGAATCAAGGAGAGTCCTCCGTCCTTCACGTCGATCGTGATGGACCGACTTCCCGCATCGACGCTGTTTTCGAGAAGCTCTTTGACAACCGCCGCCGGACGTTCGACCACCTCTCCCGCAGCAATGCGACCGATGACCTCTTCTGGAAGAATACAGATCCGACTACTGCCGTCGGTTTTCAGCACGACACGATACTCCTCATGAGTGAGCGGGCGATGATGAGGCGGGGACGTCGCGTCACGGCGACAATCATCGGATTTCGGCCAACTTATTCTTGGCCAGCTTTGATTCGTCCGATGAGGGGAACTCTTCAAGCACTCGCTTCAGATTCTTTCTTGACCTAACGAGATCACCGGTCTCAGCCGTCGCCAAACCAAGCTTATACAACGCCGCAGGCACCTTTTCGTTCCCTGGATATTCTGCCACAAGAGAGTCAAACGTGTGGATGGCCCGCCCATAGTCTTTCAGGTTGTAATACGATTCTCCCAACCAATAGTGAGCATTCGGAGTCAGAGACGTACCGGGAAAGTCCTTAATGAACCGTTGGAACCCTGCGACCGCAAGCTCGTACTTTGCATTGAGATAATCATTATAGGCCAGATTGAACGCGGATGTCGGCGTAATTCCAGACACCGTCCCAATCGGCTCTACAAATTGCGTCTGTTTGACCTGCCTGGAAGCGCGCAGCTCAGTCGGGGAATCCACCTTGGCAGATGCTTGGCTGGCCACCTCTTCCAGTTTCGCCAATCGGCTTTCAAGTTTTTGAAAGCGAGCTGCCAGGTCATCAAATCGCAACTTCGCTGGATCCGACTCCTTACTCCTCTCGATGGCATCCAATCGGCGCATCGCGCTATCGACCCGTTGATGCTCCTGATCCTGCGTTCGCGAGATCGTCGAGAGCTGATTGCGCATTTCCATAAAATCGGCATGCTTTGCACAGCCGGTGAGCAGGACGGTCGCTGCCAATAATCCCCATGCTGCAGAACGGGACACA
>Ga0224495_10001314_pt1 | contig 17627 bp, 11 predicted proteins | sample SF_Jul11_sed_USG_FD_168128 | JGI IMG/M metagenome (GOLD analysis project Ga0224495, IMG submission 168128) | Sediment microbial communities from San Francisco Bay, California, United States - SF_Jul11_sed_USGS_4_1 | ecosystem: Environmental > Aquatic > Marine > Sediment | place: USA: California... | reverse complement strand
CCGGAGGCGGATTGGCAACGCCGTCTGGCCGCCAGCACCGGACTGGCCAGTGTGTTGCGCGCCGAGAAAAAACCCCGGGAGGCCGCGGCGTTGATCGAAACCCTCATGCCCTCGCTGCCCGACGATGCCACCCGCCGCCCGTATGCCTTGTTCCTGGGGCGTCTGTACCGCGAGGAGGTCAAGGATGGAGCCAAAGCCCGGGAGTGGCTGCACGCCGCGGATTCCGGTGGCGCGGATGCCCCCTCGCTCGAAGCGGGATTTCTGCTGGCCGAAGATGAGTTGGCCCATAAAAAAACCACGGCGGCTTTAACCCGGCTGGAGTCCCTGGCTCAACGCAATCTGGAAGGGTCCCCCTGGCGTATTCCCATCCTGTATCGTTTGGCCGTGCAGCACCATAAGGCGGAGCGGCTGGATCAGGCGTTGACCCACTATCTGAAGGTGGCCGCTGAGACTTCCGCCGAATCGCGCACGCGGCACGCCAAACTTATTAAACAGGCTCAAGTCTCCGCCAATGAGATTAAGGCCTATCTGAACGCCACCGGTGGCGCCACCGGCTCAAAAATCGCCGTGCCCAAGGTGGGTGCGGAATAACCCCGCCGGGCGGCACTCCGCCTTGCTCCGGTCTGAACCTCCACAGGCAGATACCTCATGACTGATCTTGTTTTCCAGGGGCAGATTCCCCTGTTTTTCCTTATCATCATTGCTCTGGTGCTCTCCCTTTCCTTTCATGAGTTCGGACATGCCGCCATGGCGCGCCTGTTCGGCGATGACACCGCGCAGCGCATGGGACGGCTCACGCTGAACCCCCTGGCCCATCTGGACCCCATGGGACTCATGATGGTGGTGTTCCTGGGTTTTGGCTGGGCCAAGCCGGTGCCCACCAATCCCAACAACTTCACCTCACGCTGGGCAGATTTTTGGGTGAGCGCCGCCGGGCCCCTGATGAATTTGGTGCTGGCGTTTGTGGTGATCAATGGGTGGGTGTGGGGCATTGCCATGGGATTCGATAACCTGCGGGCGCCTGGTCCCTACATGTTTTTTCTATACCTGGCGCGCATCAATCTGCTGTTGATGCTCTTTAACCTAATCCCCCTGGGGGCATTGGATGGACACTATATCCTGCCTTATTTTCTCACACCCCGGGCAGCGGCCTCCTATCGGGAATTCAACGCGCGGTATGGCAACATGGCTTTGATGTCCCTCCTGCTGCTGAGTTTTGTGGGCATTCCGGTGTTTCATTATCTCTCTCAACTCAGCGGCGCGCTGTTGCCCTGGTTGGTGGTGTTGTAGAAAGCGGTGCGGGCCCCCTGAAATCCGGGAATTACACCGCACCCCGAGGGTGTTACGCACCTCTGAAGGGGGCGCTGTGGGAGAACCCTAAACTCTGTTCGGGCAGCGGAGTGCGGTGGGGGGGCAAGGGCTATGGGGCAAAAGGGTGCGGCCTCTCCGCTGTGATTCGGAGACGCCGCACGGACTCGGCACTATCCTCAGGCGCTGGTGTTTCCGGTCTGAACCGCGTTTCCACCGACGGCTTTTCCCTGACCCGGCTTGCGGCGGCGACGGCTCCGGGAACGTTTTTTGCCCCCATTGGCCGCCTCTCCGTCCTTCCCCGTATCGGAGGAGGCCTTCTGCGCGGCGGGATGCACATTCCCATTCACGTTGCTCTCGCTTTTCTTCTCGTTTCCACCCGCCTTCCCATGAGCCCGGCCTCTGCCAGCGCCCGCATTGGCTTGCGGTTTCTTCACCGCCTCATTGCCTATTTCCGGCAAATCAGAGGAACTTGCATCCGGCGCGGCCTGAACCCCTTTGGCTTTGCCCGCAGATTTTCCGCGACCCCGTCCGCGGCGGCGGCGGCGGCCCCCCTCGGTTTTCTCATCCCCGGCCTCTGCGGATTCGGCAGCCTTTGGCCGGACTTGAACCTGGCTCATGGGCTCGCCCGCCTTCAGTTTACCCAGCCCATCACCCCGGGAGTCCGTGGCAGCATCGGCCTTTGGCCCTGTATCCTCACCGACATGGGTGCTCTGAAACAGCACGGTATCCGGTTGGATATTGGGTCCCAACGCCGCAAAGGGACGGGAGCGGACCATGCGCGGGGGCAGTTTTTCCACGGCCTCCTGGTCTGTAATCTCATGGTGGCTCTGGAAGAGCAGGGTCGCCTTGAATCCACCGGGCGAACTGCCCTGGCCGCGGTCCTCCCGTGGGCCACGCGAATCCCGTCCACCCTTGCCCTCGTGGCGCCCTGGCCGGTCTTTGCCGCCGTGACCCGATCGGGGGCCATGCTCCCTTCGCGGCTGTCGTGCGGAATCGGAGTCGTCCTCGTCCGGGGTCTCCGGTCTGGCAAATCGCGCCGACTCTTTCTCGAACGGCTGGGTGTCTGTCTGCTGCTTATCATCATCCAGGCTGAAGGGTTCGCGCCGCGTAATGGAAGGCACGGGGGATTCCTGCTCCTCCACCGGCATCCCGGCCACAATGCCTTGGTTCCCGCGCTGACCACGGCGCCGCCGGCGGTGACGATGCTCCGTCATTTCGGCGGACCCATTCACGGATTCGCGGACGCCTTCGACCTGGGTTTCCCCGCCGTCGGCATCGTCTCCCTCCCCCTCACCCTGGCGCACGCCCGTGAGCAGCAGTGGCGCGCCCTGGGTCATTTCCGGGTTGACCTCCAGATTCACGATGATGCCAAACTCCAACTCCAAATCCCGCAAGGCCTCGCGCTTGTTGTTAAACAGGTAGTTGGCGCACTCCAGGGGCACCTCACCTTCAATCTGAGTATAGCGTCCCGTGGCGGCCAGTTGCCGCGCCTTGCGCAACACATTGTTGGAAAAGGCCTGCACGGTGGGCACATGGCCCGTCCCGGCGCAGGTGGGGCATTGCACGCGAAGCCCCCGGGTGGTTTCCATATCCACCCGCTGGCGGCTCATCTCCAGCAGGCCAAATTGGGAAATGGTGCCCAGGGTCGTGCGCGCTTTATCTCCCTTCAGGGATTCAGTCAGGGTTTCTTCCACCTTGCGGCGATTTTTCTGGGACATCATGTCGATGAAGTCAATGACGACCAGCCCCCCCAGATTCCGCAACCGCAGTTGCCGTGCAATTTCCCGGGCGGCTTCCAGATTGGTGTGCAGCGCCGTTTCCTCGATGTCCGAAGCGCGATTGGAGCGCCCGGAGTTCACATCCACGGTCACCAGCGCCTCGGTGGTTTCCATCACGATGCTTCCGCCCGAGGGCAGCAGCACACGGCTGGAATCCAACTGTTCGATCTGGCTTTCAATGTTGTAGGCCGCGAACAGGGATTTATCGCCCACATACAGTTTCAAGCGCTTCTGAAAGCGCGGCAGGGCCGACTTGAAATACTTCAGGGCCTCTTGAAAGGCTTCGGGATCATCCACCCACACCTCTTCCACATCATCATTGAAGAAGTCGCGCAGCACGCGCACGATGGGGCTGGACTCCTGGTACACCTGCCCGGGTTTTTTCAGGCTCTTGAACTTGTCCTGAATGAGGTGCCATTGCTTGCGCAGGCCGTCCAAATCCCGCTTGAGTTCCGTGACGGGCTGGTCAATTCCCGCGGTTCGAATGATGATGCCCAGGTCTTCACCGGCCTGCAGCGCTTCCAGCATGTCCTTCAGGCGGCGGCGGACTTCCTGATCCTCAATCTTGCGGGAGACCCCGGTGCGGTCGCTGTTCGGACTTAACACCATGAACCGGCCGGGCAGGCTCACAAAGGTGGTCAGGGCGCTTCCCTTGTTTTTCAGCCCCTCCTTGAGCACCTGCACCATCACGGTCTGGCCCTCGCGCAACACCGATTGAATGCGCGGACGGCCACCCTTGTTGTCGTTGCCTCCCTTGAACAGGGACAGATTGACATCGCTGAGGGATAAGAAGCCATTACGGGATTCCCCGTAATCCACAAAGGCCGCTTGAAACGCGGGATTTACCTTGACGATGGTGCCCTTGTAGATATTCCCCACGGTGCGTTTCCCGTGGGTATGCTCCATGTGCAGCCCTACAAGAATATTTTCCTTGGTCAGCGCGATGCGGGTTTCATCCCCGTGCGTGCTCACCAGCATGACTTGCTTGCTCATTCCGTTTTGTCCTCTGGTCCTGTTGCCATGTGTTTCGGATTCGTGCCGGACGGACGACGGGGAGGATGCGGAAACAGAGCGGGGATGGCGGAAAGACAACCTGCCGCGCCGAAAGGGCGGCATACCCGCGAAGTTCCATCTGATAAAGATGGCGCGGGGGGCGGGGATTCCGCACGCCTGGAAACCACGCCCCTGTGGGAGCGGGATGACCCGTCTGGCGCGCGAACCACAGGCGCTCCCTGGAAGCGGGGTGCCGTGACGCGATGACCCGGGGGACGGCCCTTTCGGATACTCATGCCCCGCGGTTCCCGGTGTTGAATCCCTGCGGAGAGCGATGCCTGGCGGCCAATGCGGGCGAACTGATTTCGCCCCTGGCGCTGCTTCTGGCTCACTGCTCCGGCAAGGACCGCCATGGATTCGAAAAGGCGGGGCGCCTGCTGGGGCGTCGCGCTGAAATCCGGCTCCCGGGGGAATCCCAATTGCCTTGCTGTTGTCCGTTCCAACCATCCGTGAGGGTCGGCCGCAAGTCTGATTTTAACCTTGCGAAAGACCGTCACTGTCCATCCCGCGCCAGCCGGTCCGGCGTGAATGCCGTGACTGCAGCGCTCCGGCCCTTCCCGTATTCAGGACATTCCTTAAACGGGGACCGGTGATAGTTTCTCTTCCTGGGCAATTCCGTTGCCGGGCTTCCGGCGCCAGTCTGCCTTAAATTCTGGGTTTCACACAGGCGCACATCCGCTGGGAGTCCTCTGCTCCGGATGTGGCGGCAGGGTCCTGAGGACCACCCGCCGCAGCGCTTATACTCAGCCTAGACCCAATTCCGCAACGGGAACGCCATGGCGGAGTACCATCGATCGTGTGGTGTGACGCGAAAGTTGAGGGGGAAGGGATCAGAGATTCCATCTGTGCCGGAATTCCAATTCGGCTTGGGGCTCTACAATGCTTGAACACCTTCCTATTCCCGCTTCCCTGCGCCGGGCCCCCTGGAAGATAAGGGTGATCGGTTCATACCACGGGTGGAGCCTCCCTTGCCCCACTCTAGCTAACATCATGGGGCGTGTGAGAGGTTAAAGTCAATGGAATTATGGATTTATCCGCGGTGTCTGGCCGAGGCGGCGCATTTGCCCCCTGGCTCGCCGCGCCGCGCTGGGATAGGCTGGCTCCATGGTGCTGCTGCCCGGGCGGCGCATGGGCGGCGCTCCGGCACTCTCTTCAACAAGGGCCAACAACGCCGGGACCTCCAGCGTGCGGCCACCAACCCATTCTTACGATTGCGCTCATGCCCCCCCGTGCCGGAACCGCACATGAACGGCCCCAGGCCAGTCCCGCCTCCGAGGCCCTGGCCGCGCTGGCGCGCAAGGCGCTGGGCGTTCCGGTGCTCGCCATCGAGCCCATGGCGGGGGGAGGATCCACCCGGGAATTCTGGCGTCTGAGGCTTCCCGAAGGCTCTGTGGTGGGCATGGCCGGAAAGGATGTGGAAGAAGCCGGGGATTTCCTGCGCCTGACGGCCCATTTGTCTGCCCATCACATTCCCGTGCCGCAGATCCGGGCCGCTGAGGAATCCCGGGGGTTATGCCTGCTGGAGGATCTGGGGACCCATACGCTTGCGGACCGCTTGCGCGCCTGGCGGGCGGAAGCCGCTGGCGCTCCCCTGGCCCTGAATGCCTTGCACGGTGTCACCCGCTGGCTGGCCGTCATACAAATCCGGGGCGGGCAGGGGCTCGATTCCGCACTGGGCCGCCCTCCGGCGCAACTGAATGGTGAGGCCTTTCGCGCGGATATTCAGACCTTTCTGGGGTTCTATGCCGCACGGCGCTTGCCGGAAGCCCTGCAACCCTCCGGCGCCGCCCTGGCGGAATTGGACACCCTGGCCGAGCGGCTGAATGCCCTGCCCCGTGATCACTTCTGCTACCGGGATTTCCAGGCCCGGAATATCATGTGGTGCCGCCGCGGGCCGGGGACGGGGGAAGGCCCGGTGTTTCTGGATTATCAGGGCGGTCTGAACGGCCCCCTGGCCTATGATCTCGCCTCCCTGCTGTTCAGCCCGGATACCGGCGCGGACGCTCAGGAGCGCTTTCTTTTGCTCCATGCCTACCTGGACGCGCTGCGGGAGCAGGGGATGAGCGTGGCGCCGGAGGCGTTTCTGCGCGAATTTCTGCCCGTGGCCCTCCTGCGGCGCTTGCAGGCCCTGGGGGCCTATGTGCGCATTGCCGAGGTCAGCGGAAAACCCGTCTATCTGGAAAAAATTCCCCGCGCCCTGGCCGACCTTCGCGCGTTGCTGGAGGACGATGGCTTGGCGCTCGGTTTGCCCGCGCTTGAACACTGGCTGGGGCTGGTGGCGCGACAGGAGCCGCCTTGAGGCCTCAATAATAATTCTTCCCGCACCGGGTTCCGCCCCCGAAGCGTCCCTGAATTTCCCCGCCTTGACTTTCCCCCCGCCCGGCCCCTATCGTTTTTAATACCTTCCTCCCGCCGAGGTGGTGAAATTGGCAGACACGCTGGACTCAAAATCCAGTGGGCGCAAGCCCATGCGGGTTCGACCCCCGCCCTCGGCACCAGCCCAAATACGTGCTTTCCCGCGAATCAGCCTACTCCAGAATCGGTTGTAAAACCCACGGTGTGTGTAATTTTGGTGTAATTGCGCCGGGATTATTTCCAAATTTCTTTTCGCTGTGGTTAATGATAAAAATCGCTCAATCAAAAAACCTATTGCGGAGGGGGTATGTTAAAAAGCTATCTACTACTACTAGGAGGAGCGTTTCTTATTTTCGGTTGCGTTCCTGGCTCTTCAAATTCTACTGAGAAGGTGGAAAATCTGGTCTCCTCAGTATTTGTTAACACTCCATCAATAAAAATTAATCACCATAAGAAAGTTTTATTAGGTGCCAGTTGTGAATCAGGACCTATTGGTGAAATACCTGGGAATAGAAGGATACGCGTTGGCCAAATAATATCCTTTGATAACAGAACAATCAAAATCGGTGTAATTACACTGGACACATTGAAAAACGACTTAGATGTACCGGGAATAGGACTGTTAAAAAAGGGTACTGGCTTTTGCGCAATGGCGGAAAGTGAAAATATGCTACCACATGAAAATGACTGCAATGCACTTTGGCTATCTTCTTTTGATTGTAAAAAATGACTCACATATTTTTACCGTATCTCCTCTCAAGTTTATCCATAGCTTCCTGGATGTGCTCCCCATTCTGGTGGGAGTAGCGTACCACCATCTGAAGTGTTTTATGCCCACTAATCCGTTGTACGGTTGGTAGGTCCACCCCCGCTTGAACAAGGTGTGTAATCGCTGTGTGTCTTAGGGTGTGAGGTGTTATCACCTTTGGATCAAGTCCTGAAGCTTTTACAACTCGCCTAAAAGGTTTCTCTATCCACCTGGTATGCCCCTGCTCTAATCTTTGTGAAGGGAATAGCCAAACTTGATCTTTAATAGCCGAATCTAAATAGCCTCTTAAAAGTTTTACTAACTCCCCCGTTATTGGCTGAACTCTAGCCCCTGCTTTCGCTTGGGGTATATAGATGCACCGTTGTTCAAGATTTATATTTTCTAATTTGATTGCAAGAATTTCACTTTTCCGCATGGCTGTACCAAGCCCAATTACGATAAATGGATAAACCGCGCTGGATTGGTCTTGTTTAGAGGCATCTATAAGGCTGCCTATTTGGGTTTTAGTAAGATAATTGATCTTCCCCCTATCCTCCTTTAGACGATTGATTTTAGCAGGTCTGTGGGCCATCCACCCCCATTCTTCCGACTTATTTAACAAATGGGACAAACAAGCCAACTCCCTATTAATGGTTCCGTTTCGCGCCCCTTCTGAAAGACGATTTTTTTTAAACCGCTCGACATCAAAAGTACTAATCTTACTAAGAGGGGTATCTTTGAAAAAAGGGACTAGGTGTTTCTCTAGACGCATTTTTTTAAAATTGAGGTCCTTCCCTCCCTCCATACTCAACCTGCCCAAATAGTTTTCCGCTGCTTGTCTAAACCCAAGGACCACCTTCCTGCCCTTTGGAAGATGTAATCTCTCCTCTCTCGCGTCTGTTTTTGCTTTACTAATGTAGTCCTCAACACTTTTCCGAGTTACGTTATCAGACTCCTTCCCAATCACTCGATGTATTCTCTCCCCATCCACCATTATATTCACGGAATAGCGCCCATCCCCTGAAGGTAGCCTCTCGAAGATTATTCCATGCTCTAAAATCCTCTCTCCCATCTCAAGTTTACGAATACCGGTACGGGTTAATTTTTTGAATTTCAGAGCCATTTTTTTACCCCTTAAAATGGAATGTCCTCTTCTATCTTTGTTTTTCTCCAGGTTGGTAAAGCTTCTTTACCCTCTTCTCCCTTTGCTACTTTTTCAAACAAACTCCAATGAGCGACAAAACGGTCATAAATGAATTTTGATTCGGACACCTCCCAATCCCATTCCCCATTTTTGTCAAAATTCCCTTTCCACAAAAAACCGTTTTCACAAACGAGTTTCCATAAAATCTGCTCGGTATGGGTGAGTAATTCTGGAAATCTAAAGGCCAGTTTGGCAAACCGAGTAGACTCATCAACATCCCAAGTTTTTCCTATAGCTTCGTTGCCTGTTGTTTCTTGATCCAACATGTAAGTTTCTAATGCGGTCTCAACCGCCCATTCAATAAAGCTAGATAAGGTGCGGCGCTGCTTTCTTGATGCAAGGTCAGCCCCCCATCTCAGCCTAGGATCAAGTCTAACGGAAATAACCTCGGACCTTGATAATTTCCCTCCTCCACTCTTCTTTTTGGTCACCATTGTCAATCCTCCTGGGCGTAAGTTCTGGTAAGTTCTAATTTTTTATATCATCACATGTAGTGTTTGACAAGACATATTTTTTGGCCGTAGAATTCCAACAGAGGAAAAGGAATTCCCAAAATCACTGGTAATGGAGAAACACAATGGAAACTGAAATCAAAGTAATTTCAATCCTGCCTGATGGGCGGATGACCACCACCAATGCCGCTAACTACCTAGGTTTATCGGAAAAAACTTTAGCCATGTTTCGAACCAATGGCACTGGCCCGAATTTTATAAAGAAAGGGAGAATCTTCTATTTCAAAGAGGATTTGGACACTTGGCTTGGCGAGGGTGGAAGGGTAAGGAGCACTTCTCAATTGCGTGCGTTGACAGCAAGGGAGGGGTAATTATGGAAACGGTAACTCACCCCGCTCCTGTTATTGCTCTTTCGACGAATAATCCTAACGGGCAGGAGAAATCACAACCAAAAAATGAACAACAAAAAAAAAGCTCCTATTTGTCAAAAAGCATTCTGTCCTTTGATGATCTTGAGCTTTTGGAAATTCCTGAAAGACTCAGTCTTCTACCCTGGATGCCTGAGGGTGGCCTTGTAATGATCTATGGTCCTCGGGGTATTGGAAAAACTTTTTTCTCGCTCACCTTAGCTCTGTCTTTAGTAAAAGGTGAAAAATTCCTCAAGTGGGAACCGAGCCATAGTGTTGGGGTATTGCTTGTAGATGGGGAAATGTCCTTATGGGAGGTTCGAAATAGGTTTCAAAGCCTTAAGCAGGGAACATTTAAACAGCCTTTACAAATCCTTTCCCATGAGCATCACTTTCAACAGGTCCAAAAAGACCTAGACTTTGGAATTCAAGAAAATCATAAACATTTGATGGAATATCTAGAGATTTTTCCAGCAATTAAAGTGGTGATCCTAGACAATCTATCAAGCCTATTTCCAACTCTAAGAGAAGATAAACGGGATGATTGGGTAAACCACGCCCAACCGCTTCTACTTCGGCTTAGACGGCGCGGGATAGCAACGGTTCTAATTCATCATTCGGGTAAAGGCGGAGACCAGCGCGGAACTTCAAGCAGAGAAGACAGCCTTGACACCATAATTCGATTAGAAAAAGCAGGATTAGAGGAAACACACAAAGGTGCAAATTTTATTTTAAGCTTTACCAAAAATAGAAGCTGTTTTGGTGAGGATATAGCACCCATTGAAGCAACCCTGACCCCAAATGAAGAAGGGCCTCCTACCTGGTCCTATAAACCAGTAGAGGAAGGCAACGAAGAGCGTTTAATTAATATGGTTCGAAGTGGAATTGACAATGTCACAGAGGCGGCGGAAGCCATGGGTTTGGCTAAAGGTACAATCTCTAAAATAAAAAAGCGCCTCCAAGATAAGTGTATCTTAAAACCAGGTTTTAAGCTGGTTCTAAATGAGTCTTCACCGAATTGATTTGAAACTAATCACACTTGTTTTTCATCAAATGGAAACTCTCCTAATTCGCTCTGGAAGCGGTTTTCCGCCATATAGTTTCCAATCTTTAGGTTGAAAAATTTCCACACAACCATTTGGAAACTTTCGAATTCATTGATTGCAAATATTTATTTTTTATTGCGTAATATTTGCACCTAATATTTTTTTATTTATTTTTCTTTCGAAATTTTTGAATTATAACTGTCTATCACATATTTTAGCTTTTTTGAGCAATCTGCCATAAGTAAAAAATGAACAAGTATGGCGACATCGGTGGATATATACGTACTTTCAGGAATGTCTTTAAGTTTATATTTAAAAACATGGAAAAGCTGTTCAAGCGTAGTATTTTGTGGAATACAGGAATTCCGTAATTCTAAAATACTTTCTGAATATTTACTTAACATATCAGTCGGTTTTCCATTTTTTGTCCCCTCAAAAAACTCAAACGCATAAAAATCAAATGATTTAACAGCCATATTTACGGCACCAGAAAAATAATAAAGCTGATCACTTTCTGAAAATTTTTTGAAATCCGCATAATCAATACCTACCCGCTGACCGTTAGTTACAAGAGGAAACAAGATTAGCAGCATGATTGGCATGAAATTTTTCCTCATACATACCCCTTCAATCGAACGATGATCATCCCGTTTTGAGTTACACGCAGTATTTACAAGGAGTTTATTTTCATATTCCGGTTAAACCCTATTTTGTTTGTTCCGCTAGTGCAAATTGTTTTTTTTAATTTCGCCCACTTCTGGTGATAGAGCTTTTCAAAATACCCCCCTGGCTATCAAAGGCATACCCCCCCCTTTTTTTAAAAATTTAATACTCGTTCTTTTTAAACCCTTCTGAAAATGCTTGAGTATCGTACATATATAGTTAGTATATCTACATAGTAGTACCTGTTTTTTTTAATTATTAACAGTCCCTTTCCCAAGTCCTTAGGTGTAATTCTGGTGTAATTGAGCATAGAAAATAATAGAAATTTCAGGCATCAGATAGTTTTTTACACTGGTGAGAATCACCCCGTTAATAATACAAATCAAACACTTCAGAACAATAAGGAAACCAAAGGAAAAAGCTCGGGCAAGACTCAAAATCCAGTGGGCGCAAGCCCATGCGGGTTCGACCCCCGCCCTCGGCACCAGGAAACACCCGTTTCCGCCCGTTCTAAAAAAAATACTTCAGACCCGCCGGAATGCCTGTCTCCTGGGCCGTGCCCGGGTTTGGGCGGCAGATGCACCCTCCCCCGCTTTATGCTACGGTGGCGAAAATTCAACAGCCGGAGTCCCTACGCATCTCGGGGGAAAAACGCCGCACGTGCGAAGCACCCAGATAGTTCAGGAACTCCATTTTGACATCAAGGCGGGAGGGCTCCCATGAATCCAACACCCCTAAGGCCGGCGCCGCGGAAAGACCCGGGTTCCCGTTTGCGCCAGGCCCCTGGCCGAAAGACCTTCGCCTGGGTTGGCTGGGCGCTGCTGGCCGTGTTGCTGACCTCCTGCATCCAGGAGGACCAGACCCCTCCGCCACCCTCCGCCTCCGCGTATAAAACGATTTCCCTCGGCGCCCCGACCCCGGTTTTGTCGTATTGGGGTACGGAAAACCGGGCCCCCGTTCTGGCCGGAACCCCGGTCGCCACGGTGGATCAGGATCAGACCTTTGCCTTCACACCCTTGGCGCTGGACCCGGATGGGGATCCGTTGTCCTTCACCCTCCGCAACCGTCCCCGCTGGGCGGCCTTTGACCCCGCCACGGGCACCCTGAGCGGCACGCCGGGCCAGGGAGACGTGGGTGTTTTTGACGCTATCGTGCTGAGCGCTTCCGATGGCCGGGACAGCGCCTCATTGCCCCCCTTCCGCATCGAAGTCCGCAATCGGAATGACCCCCCCACGATTGCGGGACAGCCCCCAACCCGGGTGGAGCAGGATCACCCCTATGTTTTCACGGCCCAGGCCTCCGATCCGGATACGGTTTACGGCCAAAAGCTGACCTTTGCCATCGATAATCTGCCCTCCTGGGCCACCTTCGGCGCCACCACCGGAACGCTGAGCGGCACACCGGGCAACGAGGATGTGGGGCTCTACCAGGGCATCCGGATCCAGGTGCGCGATGGCAATGGCCTCACGGCCACACTCCCCCCCTTCAGCATTGCGGTCCTCAATCAGAATGACCCCCCGAGTCTGGCCGGGAATCCCTCAGGAATCCTGGTATCGGGTCAGTCATACCGCTTCGCGCCCACAGCGGTGGATCCGGACCTGATGCATGGTCAAACCCTGAGCTACAGCATTCAGAACAAGCCCGCCTGGGCCCACTTTAATTCCGCGACCGGAGAACTCACCGGCGTTCCTGGACCCGGGGAAACCGGCACCGTCTCGGACATCGTCATCACGGTCTCCGATGGCCTGAGGTCCAGCCATCTGCCCGCGTTTTCCCTGCGCGTCACCGAAGCGCCCCTGATGCTCACCCTCACCGCCGACCCGGGCGCGGCAGCCTATGCGGGCGGACAAATTCAATTCTCCGCAGTGCTGACCTACGCCGGCGGCGGCACGGAAGATGTCACTGCCAGAGTGCGTTGGAAAAGCGAAACACCGCGGCTGGCCTGGTTCTCCAGCGCCAAGGGCCGCGAAGGCCTGTTGGATACCGTTGCGGGCGGCCAGGCGGGCGTCTCCGCGGTAGACCCCGTCACCGGTCTGGCCAGTGCGGTCACCTGGTTGCCGATTGGCTACCCGGATACGGCGGGCGACCTGGTGATTAGCGAGGTCGGGGCGGCTGAGGAAGTGAACAGCTCGTTTTGGTTCGAGGTCTACAACCGCGGAACGGAGCCGGCGAATCTGGCCCGCTATCAGCTTCGCTCCTGGAGCTTTCTGCGCCGGGGCGAAACCTACCAGGAGGGCGGGCGGCATTTATTCACGCTGCCCCAGGCCACGATTTCGCCGGGGGGCTACCTGCTGGTGCGGGGCAACCCCTTGGGGGAGGATGCTCCAAAAAATACGTCCCAGGGGGTGCAGGTGCGGGATGACGCCACGGGCCATTGGCCGCAATGGTTCCGGGATGGATTCGTGGAATTGCTGCGCGAGGGGGCGACAAGGGATTTTATCCGGTTCGGAAAAGACCTTACCGAACCCCAGACCCCGGGCGAATGGGTGCATACGCCCGCTCCGGCCTTGCTCATGCCGGGTGTGGGTGCGCCCTCTCTCAGTCTGGCGCGGGACGCGGCGCTAACGGACACCAATTCCGGTTCCGACTGGTCCCTGCGGGTCTTTCCCACCCCTGGCGGTCCCAACGATATCGACTGCGTGGAAGATAGGGATGTGGATGGCATTCCCGACTGCGCGGAACACCCCGGGGCCACTTTCAATGGGCTGCCCCTGTATGCCTGGGGGGCACGGCCCGGGGTGACGGATGTCTTTCTGGAAGTGGACGTCATGGATTCCAAGGACGAGGGCGTTCTTCCCAGACGGCAGGCGTTGGAGCGGGTGGCCCAGGCCTTTGCCCCCCACACCGTGGCCTTGCACTTTGATGTGGGGGACCTGTTTGATCAAACCACGGGACTGTCCCCAAAGAATAACGACCTGGGCGGCGGTGGACTGGTGCCCTTCACCCCCTCCCTCACCCTGGGTGCCGGCGCGCCGGGGCAAACCGATTTCTACGCCTACAAAAACCGGTTCATGGATTTGCGCCGCAAACCTATTTTTCACTACATTCTGTTTGCCGCTTCCACCCAACCCAAGGGCGGGGCGGGACCCTGGGGACAAGCCGAGCAGTTTGGCAATGATTTAATCATCAGCCTTGGCGGATGGGGTCTGAACTCCACCACCCCGAACAACCGCAATCTCCTGGTCAATTACCAGGCGCTGGCCCTGATGCATGAACTTGGACACAATCTGGGATTGACCCACGGCGGCGACGGGATGTCCGGCGATGCGGAATGGAACAAGCCGAATTATTTAAGCATTATGAACGATCTGTATGCCCGGGTAGGCTTGCCGGATATTGGCTCTGCCACAGAGGGCGACCGCTATTACTTTGGCCGGTACGCCGCCCAGGGGTATTCCGGACCCTGTGGCCGCTACATCGAGTTCATCGCCCAATTGGATACGCCCCCCAATGCCGATCCTTCCCGGTTTCGCATGGACTACTCCGCGGGCTCCGGGTACGCCCTGGATGAATCCTTTCTCGTGGAAGCGGACGGCTTGGGACGGGCCGAAAGCGCCGGGGTGGATTACGATTGTGATGGCGTGCGCGAGAGCGGCGCTTACGCTCTGGATCTGAACGGGGGGCTGGGCATGACCTCCCGGTTTAATGTGCTCTCCGACAGCAATGACTGGGCGAATCTGCTGTTCTTCTTCGCGCTGGGCACCTCGGGGAGCCTGGAGCCCACCTCCGCCGGACCCCGGGCGTGGGAAGACCCGGTGGGCAACGACCATCAGCCGGTGTTCTTTGAACCTCCCCTGCCGCTGGGATTTCTGGACGAAGTCCTGAGTCTGATGGAATAGCTCTAAGGAATGGAGAAACACGCCCCCCGCGGGGGACCCTCCTCAAGACCGCGCCTCACCCCTCACCGCCCCCGCACGGGGCGGTAGCCACCCGGCTGTGTCGTTTTTCCTGAAGCGATCCCGGTAAAAAGGGCTGAACAGGCCCTAATTTCGAGACCTTTTTCTCCCATTCTGCGTTTAACCTCGAAAGTCAGACACCGGACTGCCGGTGCCCTGGCTTGATTTTTGGCTTATTTTTTCACCCTTCTTTTTCGGGGAATTTGGAGTACCCAATTCATGACAAACCGGAAGCGGTTTATTCTTCTTGGAGTGATTCTGGCTCTGGTCGCCGTGGGTGCCTCAGGCATCCCGCTCTGGCTGCTTTACACAACCGGACTTGAAACGGAACAGGAATTGTTGGTGGCCATGGTAAAAAATCAAGCCCGGCTGATTGAAGCCGTGGGGCGGTTTGATGCCGTATACAGCATTGAAGACAATCCGGAAGGTCCGCAGGCGGCGACTCGAAGTCAGGTGCTGGATGCCCACAATAACGCGTATTTCCTGGGTCAAACCGGAGAGTTTATCCTGGGCTTACAGCAAGGCTCCGACATCACCTTGTTTCTGGCCAAAGCGGATAAGGATGAGAGACGCATATTGCATTTTTCCAGGGATTCGGTGCTGATCGAACCAATGCGGCGTGCCCTGGCAGGTCAATCCGGCACCCTCATTGGACCGGATCACGATGGGAATTTGGTTTTGGCGGCCTATGAGCCGTTGGAGGGTCTGGATTATGCTCTGGTCGCCAAGATTGATATGGACGAGTTCCGTCGGCCTTTTATCAGGTCGGCCCTGCTGAGCGCGGCGGGTGTGTTGGCCGTATCCCTGGGGGGAATGCTGCTGCTGCTTTGGGTTGGCCGGATGCTGGATGCGGCCCAGACTCTTGTCCTCAAGCATGAGCGCATGGCCACCCTGGGGCGATTGGCCGCCTCCCTGGGCCATGAACTGCGCAACCCGCTCAGCATTATCAAAAATTCCGCATTCATCCTGAACGCGACGCCTCATCAGCCCGGTTCCCGGGAGGAGAAAAGCCTGACCCGAATCCGGAATGCCGTGGAGCGTTGTCTCATGATCATTGAGGACATGTTGGAATTCACCCGCTCCAGGGATCCGGTTACCCAACTCGTTCCCTTTGACGTCTGGCTGCGCGAAGTGCTTGCGGAGCAGCCTTTGCAGCCGCAGATCCGGCTGGAAACCCATCTTCAAACCAAGGACACCATGACCAGGATCGACCCGGAACGTTTCCGGCAGGTGATCATCAATCTCGTGACCAACGCCTGCGAAGCCATGCTGCAGGTGGATGCCAAACCCAAAACGCCGTGGCGGCTGCAGGTGGAAACCCGCGCCGAAAAGGACAGGCTCATCCTGTCCATCAAAGACCAAGGCAGCGGGGTGCCCGAGAGTATAAAAAAAGAAGGGCAGGTCTTCGAGCCGCTCTACAGCACCAAATCACGGGGGGTGGGCCTGGGCCTGTCCATCGTGAAGAAAATCGTGGAATCGCATGGGGGGAATATTTCCCTGGTCAACCGGCAGGACGACCAGGGCGCCGAGGCGCGGGTAACGCTGCCACTCCTGAACTGAGGCGGCGGCACACCTCAGGCGGCGGGCAGCACCTGTCCCCGGGCGATGACCTGGATCACATTGTGCAGGGAGGCCATATCTTCCAGCGGGTTGCCGCGCACGGCCAGCAGATCCGCCACTTTTCCCGGTGCGATCACACCCAGGTCGGCCCGCCCCAGGGCCTCCGCCGCCGCCGAAGTGGCGGTCTTCAGCACCCAGGCCGGACTGAGTCCCGTACCTCGCTGGGTTAGCACCAAATCCCCCGGATAATCCCCGAATTCACACCAGGACACCCCCGCGTCGTTCCCGGAGACGATTTTCACACCCTGCTCCACCAGGCTTCGCACCAGTTGAAACCGGCCCCGTTGGATTTCCAGGAACCCCTTATGCCGGGGCGGGAGATCAGGGTCCTCCGCCTTCACCAGCTTGCCCACGCCCTGAAAAATAGTGGGCACCACATACAGCCCCTCTCCGGCGATTATGCGCGCCTGCTCGGGCTCATAGGCGATACCCCCGGCGGTGAGGAAGGTGCAATGCTCGATGGTGGTTACCCGCGCCGCTATGGAGGCGTGCACCCCGGGGCTGCCATGGGCATGGGAGGCCACGCGCTTGCCCAGGCGTTTGGCTTCCTGAACCGCGGCGGTCATCTCCTCCACGGTATACTGCGCGGCCAGGGGATTGGTGCCGGGGGTGGAGTTGCCGCCCGTGGCGAAAAGCTTGATGAAATCCGCACCCGCCTTCACCTGCTCGCGTACGGCGCGGCGCAGGGCCAGTTCTCCGTCGGCCTCCACACCGCAGAACCAGCAATGGCCCCCGGTGGTGGTAATGCCCGCGCCGGCGGCCACCACCCGCGGCGCCACCAGCAGGCCCCGTTCCACCGCATCGCGCACCGCGAACGCAATCGGGTTCACCGTGGCGCAGTCCCGAACCGTGGTCACCCCCGTGCGCAAGGAGGCCTTCAGGTTTTCCACGGCGCGAATGGTGCGCAGCTCCAGACTCTCCGACTGATGATCCGCCAGAATATCCGGTCCGGCGCTAAAGGCCATGTGGACATGCATATTGATCAAACCCGGCAGCAGGGTGGCCCCCGCACCCAGGTCCAGCACCTGGGCGAAGCGCTCCTGGGCGCCCGCCAGGTCTCCCTGGCTTCCCATGGCCAGGATACGGCCCTGGCT
>Ga0224495_10001313_pt1 | contig 17644 bp, 11 predicted proteins | sample SF_Jul11_sed_USG_FD_168128 | JGI IMG/M metagenome (GOLD analysis project Ga0224495, IMG submission 168128) | Sediment microbial communities from San Francisco Bay, California, United States - SF_Jul11_sed_USGS_4_1 | ecosystem: Environmental > Aquatic > Marine > Sediment | place: USA: California... | reverse complement strand
TTCGAGGCCGCCGCGATCTCGGCCATGATGTCGGTGACGCGCTTGACCGCCTGGACGATTTCGCTCATCGTCGCCCCGGCCTGGTCCACCTGTTTGGCGCCGACATCCACCTTGTTCACCGAGTCGTCGATCAGGGCCTTGATCTCCTTGGCCGCACCCGCCGAGCGCTGCGCCAGGTTGCGCACCTCGCCGGCCACGACCGCGAAGCCCCGGCCCTGCTCCCCGGCACGCGCCGCCTCCACGGCGGCGTTCAGCGCCAGGATGTTGGTCTGGAACGCGATGCTGTCGATCACCGAGATGATATCGACGATCTTCTTCGAACTGTCGCTGATCGAGGCCATGGTATGCACCACGTCGCCGACCACCTTGCCGCCCTTGACGGCGATGTCGGAGGCGCTGTTGGCCAGCTGGTTGGCCTGGCGCGCATTCTCGGCGTTCTGTTTCACCGTCGAGGTGAGCTCTTCCATGCTGCTGGCGGTCTCTTCCAGGCTGGAGGCCTGCTGTTCGGTACGCTCTGACAGGTCGGCGTTACCCTGCGCGATCTCCTGCGAGGCGGTGGTGATCGATTCGGTGGCGCCGCGCACTTCGCCGACAATGCCGGTGAGGCTTTCGCTCATGCGCTTCATCGCATACAGCAGGCTCGAGTTGTCGCTCTTCCCGGTCTCGACCTTGACAGTCAGATCGCCAGTCGCGATCTGGGCCACGATCGCTGCGGCATAACCCGGCTCGCCACCGAGCTGCCTCAACAACCTGCTGGCGACAAGGTACCCGAACAGCCCGCTGAAGAACACGAAGAACAGCACAGCGCTCATCAGCATATAATTTTTCGCGGTCAATGCGGCAACGCGGGAATCCAGGTAGCCATCCAGCTCTTCCATGGCGATGTCATCGGTCTTGAATTGCGCATCGATCGCCCCGGTGCACAATGCGAAATAGTCGGCTGAAGAAAATGTCATCTGCTCCGCCCTGACGATGTTTATTTCCGTTTGCTCCATCATCCTGTTTACGGCCGCGGCGCTTTCCCTCATCGAGCCGGCCAGCTTTTCCTTCAGGGCCGGGTTCAAAGCGTACGCCTTGTCGAAAATCCTTTGCAGCGCCAACCCTCGTTCCTTTGCCTTGGCGACCAGCGCCGCCATTTGCTCGCGCCCATCGGCGGTAATCGTTTTTTGAGCCAGGATACCCGCACCCAAGCCGCGGATTTGCCCCAGGTTCTCGGTGAAAAGCGGCCCAATGATCACCGCCGCAGAATTCAGGTGATAGGCATAAGCATCGGGATCGAAGCTCAATCCGAAATGATCGGCCAGCAAATCGTCCATCATCATCAGGTCAGCAATAAGCGCCGTGTGCCCCTGAAAGCTCTCCGCCACCGATATGGATTGCCCGGCGACATTGCTGCGTAGCGATTTCCAGCGTTGCTTTACCGGATGCCAGGCGGAAGCAATTTCCGGGGCGTCCGATTCCTGTTTAACGATGGCATCTAGCGTGCCAATAGCCTGGTCGATCTCGCCCTGTTTTGCTTCGCGCTGGGATCGCATAGTCCCGTTGCCGCCGAGCACACCCGCCGACAAGCCGCGATGCTGTTGCGTGAGTTGAACCAGATTGAGCAGCGGCTGAATCACTACCAGCCCCTCCGTCTTCATTACTGCCGCGTCGATCTCCTCGTTGGCCTGGGAAACATAAAGATAAGAAGGTGCGCTGACCAGCAGAACGCCCATGATGCCCAATACTGCAAATTTATGCCCCAGTTTGAGCCGGTCAAGAAATGATGCCTGTTTCATATGCTGTCTTCCAATTAATAGATATAAATTACTCTTCAAGCTTTCCTGAAGTCTAACGGCAATAAAAACACCCGTGAATGTGGCAAATTGCCACACCCACCGTTAATCCTTTCACTACTCTGTATTTTTTCGTGCTCTTAAGGAAAGAAAACGGTTTTTGAAGCTTCGAAAAGTCATCGCAATATATTTGCGCCACCCTTCATTGAACTGCCGCCATTCCCGCTCCATGCCCTCAGTCCTCCTCTTAGAGGAAACTCAGGATGGAAGCGGCAACGGCGGCGCCGATATATTTACGGGATTAAAACTCTTTCCAGTCGCCGTCCTTTTCATCCTTGGCCTTGGCGATCCTTTGTGTAGCCTTTGCCGGTGCTGGCGCAGCTTTTTGCTGCACCGGGTGATGTGCGGCAGCCTGTTTGGCGAGGGCATGCTGAGCGACCGGTTTTGACACTGCCCGCGTTGTCATCCTGCCCGCTTCCAGCTTGAAGGTGCTGACCGCTTGCATAAGCGCATCGGCCTGCTCCTGCATCGCCTCGGCGGCGGCGGCGGCCTCTTCGACCAGTGCTGCGTTCTGCTGGGTCACTTCGTCCATCTGGATGATCGCCTGGTTCACCTGCTCGATGCCGGCGCTCTGCTCGTTCGAGGCTGCGGCGATCTCGGACATGATGTCGGTGACGCGCTTTACCGCCTGGACGATTTCGGTCATCGTCGCGCCGGCCTGGTCGACCTGTTTGGAACCAGCGTCCACCTTGCTCACCGAGTCGTCGATCAGCGTCTTGATCTCCTTGGCGGCGGCGGCGGAGCGCTGCGCCAGGTTGCGCACTTCACCCGCAACCACGGCAAAACCCCGGCCCTGCTCTCCTGCGCGCGCCGCTTCGACGGCGGCGTTGAGCGCGAGGATGTTGGTCTGGAACGCGATGCCTTCGATGACGCTGATGATGTCGACGATCTTCTTCGAGCTGGTGCTGATCGAGGCCATCGTGTCGACTACTTCGCCGACCACTTTGCCGCCCTTGACGGCGATGTCGGAGGCGTTGGTCGCCAGCTGGTTGGCCTGCTTGGCGTTTTCGGTGTTCTGGCGCACGGTGGAAGTCAGCTCTTCCATGCTGCTGGCGGTTTCTTCCAGGCTGGAGGCCTGTTCTTCGGTACGCTGCGACAGATCGGCGTTGCCCTGCGCGATCTGCTGCGAGGCGACGGTGATCGAGTCGGTGGAGCCGCGCACGTCGGTGACGGTGGTCGTGAGCTTGGCGACCATGTCCTTGATGCCGTACAGCATGCTGCTGGTATCGTTAGCCTTGGTATCGACCTGAACGGTCAAGTCGCCGTCCGCGACGCGCTGCACCACTTCGGCGACATAGGCCGGCTCACCGCCCAGCTGCAGCAGGATGCTGCGGGTAATCCATATCCCCAGAAGCAGCAGGATAGTCAGCATTACGAGCGAGCCGCCCAGCATCATGGTCTTGGAGGAACTTACCCCATTTTTGCCATTTTTCACGGCTTCGTTGCCCACATTGACATTCAATTCGATGATCTTGCCGAGGGTGGCTTCGGCAGCATTAAACGGCGCCACTGTTGCAGCAGCTTGCTCGTAATACTTGTCGAACAGCGCCTTCTGTTCCGCTTCGCCGGTGTTGCGGCTCAACGCGGCGACAATCTCGGCCATTTTTGTTTCGGAAGCTTTCCAGTCATCCCACTCCTTGACAAATTGCTTCCACAAAATTTCTTCCTCTTTTGTCTGCGGAAGCGGCTCGTAGATCTTCCAGCCTTCGTCAATGCGCTGCCATACATCCCTTTGAAGTTTAAGTGTTTCGGCAAATTGCGACTGTGCCTTGTAGTCGTTTTCGTAAAAGGCCACGAAGCGGCTGTTTGAACGCACTGCCGTCTGGCCTTCGTTTATGATTTCCAAGCCGAGCACCGACGGCAAACGCACCTCGCCGATTTCAGACATGTCCTCTGCTACACTTGTTATTCCCGTCCAGCCGACTGCGCCGACGATTGCCAAGGCAATGACCGCCACAGCCATCAGCGAAAATAATTTTGCTTTTAACGTTATGCTTTTCATGCTTACCTCTCCTTAGGATTGCCGCTCGCCAAACAATAAATTTAGAACAACGGGAAGGAAGTTACCGCCACATTCATTATGTGGCCATTTCTTCCACAGATTCAATCAACTCCATATCCTTGCTGCTCATCAGCTTCTCGATGTCCACCAGGATGATCATGCGCTCGTCCGCGGTGCCCAGCCCTTGCAGGTACTTGGTGTCCAGGCTGGAGCCGAATTCGGGCGCCGCCTTGATCTCGTCCGCTTTCAGCGCGGTGACGTCGGAGACGCCGTCCACCACCATGCCGACGACACGGTTGGCGACGTTGAGGATGATGACCACGGTAGTTTCGTCGTAGGTAACTTTTTCCAGATTGAACTTGATGCGCATGTCGACAATGGGGACGATGATGCCGCGCAGGTTGATCACGCCCTTGATGAAGTCGGGGGCGTTGGCGATCGTGGTGACTGCTTCGTAGCCGCGGATCTCCTGCACCTTGAGGATGTCGATGCCGTACTCTTCATTGCCCAGTGTAAAAGTCAACAACTCCCGGCTTTCGCCGCCGGTTTTCAGTTCCTGGTTTGGTTGCATGTTTTTTTCCCTTTGATTGATGATTTTCAGAACGAGTGCGTCACAGACAAGATAATTGCGCTTCTGCCTAAATCAAGGTTCGATCCATCCGCCAAACCGGCGTTCCAGAGCTCCCCGGGGCCTTTTTTGGTGTTTGTAGAACTGTATGCAATTCCGGCAATATAACCGCTGAAATCCCTGGATGCGCTCAGCTTGTAATCGGTATAAGACAAGCCGCTGTTAGCCGCCCCGCTGATGGTTTGCTTGCCGTAGTGCGCGCCCAGTGTAACACCGGCTTTTTCGAGTTTGTAGCTGCCGCTCACATCGAGATAGCCGGAACCCCTGGAGCCAGCAAAGCCGAAAAGATTGCTTAAACTGCGGGAGTATTTTGCCGACAGCCATTTCCAGCCGATCGCCCCGTAAATTTCGTTTGTGTTCGCCTTGGTCGCTCCCGGCGCATACACGGCAGGATAGTTGTAGCGCAGGAAACCCGCGTCATAACTCCAATCTTCGGCGACACTGTTTTTAAAACCAAAATAAGTATCCAGTTCCAGGCTGGCACTGCTGGCAGGCACCCAACTGACATTCGACCCCCACAATCCGGCGTAGACGCCGCTGGCATGCGCATAATCAAATCCGCCCTGTATGGCAGGATTGCCGCCGGTTTGCGTGATTCCGCGATACAGGTAATCGGTGACAAAGCCGATATTTGCAGTAACGGGTAAGGTTTCCTCCGCCAGTGCGGAGGCATGCGTGGCAAAGGCTGCCAGGGTTAGCGGAATCAGCAGTTTGTTTTTATTCATGTCACAGCCTTTCAAGTTGTTTTGCAAAAGTTTGCGATTCACGGGGGTTAAACATGCAGGCTCGCATTTCCACAAATGCTGCGCCGCATAATGCGCGTTTATGCCCGTATAGCGCTATCGGCTATTGCTGATTTTTCTTGTCGGAAACTCTGGCAGCCTTGTAGGAATTTTCCTATTCTGAAGTCTGGAAACAGCTTATTCCAGCAGGCCATGCTGGATGGCGTAACTCACGATGGCGGCCATGCTGGAAAGGCCCATTTTTTTCATCAGGTGCATTTTGTGGGTGCTGACTGTCTTGTTGCTGATGACCAATTGCCGGGCGATATCGTTAATGCTCTTGCCCATGGCCAGAAGGCGGAGGACTTCGAATTCGCGGTTGGAAAGCGACGCATGGGGAAGTCGCCGTTCCGGAAAGGCCATGTCGAACGCCATTTGTTCTGCCAGCAGCGGGTCGATATATTTTTGTCCAACGGCCACCTTACGGACTGCTTGCAGCAATTTTTCCGGATCGCAATCTTTAGTTATATAGCCGGATGCTCCGGCCTTAAAGGCGCGGGCCACCACCTGCGAATCGTTGTGCATACTCAGGATCAGGATGGGCAGGCCGGGCTGCGTTGCCTTGACCCGACCGATCAAATCCGCTCCGCTGACGCCTGGCATGGTCATGTCGAGCAACAGCAAGTCGAATTTGTCCTGGCGCACGCGATGCAAAACCTCGGTTCCAGTGGCTGCTTCGCACACTACCCGGATATCTTTCGACAACGCAAATATCTGCTTCAAGCCGCCACGAACAATGGCATGGTCTTCGGCCATAAGTAGTCGAATCATGAATGCCCGCGATCAGGAATTGCAGAAACCCAAACAAAAACAGCCGTCCCCCAGCCTTGAATGCCGACCATACAACGCCCCCGAAGAATCCCTTGTTTATTGGTTACTCTATGATATTTACACGCGTCCCCGACCACCAGCCAAGGCAAACAACCTTGTTGTTTCACCATTATTTTGTTATGCGGTATTTATAATATCCCTGCATGGAATAGCGGATGCCATTCCCCATGGCGGGAATTATGCTTGGAATTAACCCTGTGTGACTATCAGGCAATGCTGATTTTTTCGGCGACGGACAGGCATTGGCTCGGATAGTTTCTGCTATTCAACCGAGTAACTTGTACTGCGCAACGTAACGCACCAGGGCTGCCGTGCTGGAACAATCCATTTTTTCCATCAATTTCATTTTGTGCATGTTGACCGCCTTGCTGCTGATGGCTAGCCGTTCGGCAATTTCGGCGATACTGATACCCTTGGCCAGAAGAAGCAATACCTCAAACTCACGTTTGGAAAGCGATGCATGGAGCTGCCGCAGATCGGAAAAGGCAATGGCGAGCGCCGCCTTTTCTGCCAGCGAAGGATCGATATATTTATGCCCGCCAGCTACCCACCGGATTGCCTCCAGAATTTTTTCCGGCTCGCTGTCTTTGGTGACGTATCCCGATGCGCCAGCCTTGAAGGCCCGAGCCGCTACTTGGGGCTCGTTGTGCAAGCTGAGAACAAGAACGGGCAAAGCGCCACGGATCGCCTTGACCTGGCCAATCAGATCCGTGCCGCCGATACCGGGCATCGCCATGTCCAACAGAAGCAGGTCAAAACTGCCATTGGCGACCTGTTGCAGCACTTCTGCGCCATCGCCCGCTTCATACTCGATCATGATATCCGGCGCCAGAGCAATGACTTGCTTCACCCCCCCGCGCATAATCGCATGGTCGTCGGCTATCAGCAGCTTTATCATGGCACACCCTCCTCCTGCCTGATCGGGATGCAAACGGACACGGTCGTACCCCGGCCAGGCGCGCTCGAAATATTGAAGTCTCCACCCAGCGCATAGGCGCGCTCGCGCATCCCCATCAAACCAAACGATTCGCCCGCGCCTCGCGATAACGGGTCAAACCCCTTTCCAAAATCGCTTACTTTTACTGACAATTTTCCATCCAGACGTTCCATCGAAATTCTTACGCTGTCCGTTTCCGCATGACGCGCTACATTGGTCAGGGACTCCTGCACAATACGAAATATCCCAACGGCCAGCTCCTCACCCACATCGATATCCCTGCCTTCAATTTCCATGACACAGGGTATCGCCGTATGTTCGGAAAATTCCTTGCTTAGCCATTTAAGCGCAGAAATTAGCCCCATATCCAGCGCCGCCGGGCGCAAATCCGTAGATACATTGCGAACCCCGCAGAGAGCGCGGTCAACCAGCCTGATTATGCCAGGCAGCTTTTCCATCAATTGCGGATTGCTCCCGCCAAACTGGATTCGCAACAGCGAAATGTTGATCCGTAACGCGGTGAGTATTTGGCCGAGCTCATCGTGCACCTCACGGGCAATATGCTTTCTCTCCTCTTCGCGCGCCATCGCATCGAGCGCCGCCAGCTTCCGCAGATTTTTCCGGGATTCCTCCAACTCGGACTCGACGCGCTTGTTCCGGGTGATGTTGAACATGACGCCGTCGAATTCGACCGCCCCGTCGCCGCAACGCCGCGGCATCGCCCGCAAATTGATCCATTTTTCGCCGCACCCGCTGAACACGATCCGCCCCTCCCAATTCCAGAACACCAGCTTTGATGCAGAATGCTCAAGGCTGACATCAAAACTTGCCTTTTCGCCCTCATGCAAGCTGAGGCGAAACAAATCAGGGGCCTTAATCAGCTCGTCTGACTCAACCCCAAACAGGTTGGCTGACCAGTTACTGACATAAGAAAAGACGAAATCCCGACCATTTTCTGCACATCTCGCCCTGAATGTCACTGCTGGAACGTTGCCAATAATGGCCTGAAGGCGTGTATCGCTTTCAATCAGCCCGCTTTCAGGTTTTACTTGCCTTTCGAATAAATATGCAAGAGACATGCCAGATACAGAAAGGAAGGCGATAAATAGCTGAAAAGCGTTCAGCGAATCGAAGGAAGGATGATTTGCATTGAACCCGGCCTCGCTTGAGCCCCCAATAAGCGCCAAGGCCGCAATCCCCCCTGAAATGATCACCGTGCCTGACGTGCCAAGGCGCACCACCGCCCAGGAAAGGAGGATAAACATCCAGATGATCCTAATCACAAAGCCGGCATGATCGTTAAATCCAGCAAATAACAAGGCGGCTAAAACCAGAAAAAATTCCGTTTTTCTTCTTTGCGCAAAAAGGCTGCGGATGGGCTGCCGCCAGATCAGAATCAGGGGCGCGACAAGGAGTATCCCGAGAAAATCACCCATCCATCGGCTGGGCAGGCTCGCAAATATCATTGCCCCTGCGGCTGCGTCCGATCTGTGCATCATCGTTTCTGCAAGGACGGCAACGAGGCTGGCTATCCCGCCTGCCAGTAATGTCAAACGCAAATAATCGCGCAGCGACAACAATGACAAATCAAACTTTCCATCGCGGGTAATCAGCCACGCGCCAACAAGCACTCCCAGAATTTCCCCCGAACAGCAAACGACGGGCGTTGCCCAATGCATTTCTGCAGCTTCCGGCATTAACACCCAGTTTGCCAGCAGTGCGCCAAGCAATAAGCCCAAGGCAAATCGTCTACCACCCATCAGCAATATCGCCATCGCCAGGCCGCTTGCCACCCACACAATCCCGTCGATCGTAAATAGTATGGCGAATTGCGCAAACGACAAATACAGCGCGGCTGCGCCGAGCTGCTGCAGCGGGGAAATCAAGCGGATCGGGTTGCTCTGAAGGGTTTTACTCATTGAGACCTTTGGCGGCTTACCAAGGCTGATTTTACATGGGGGGCAGATTCCTCCCGCAAGCAATAGCGCTCCATTCGCCCGTGGCCTGTCGAACGCCTTGAAACCATCCATGTATCGACAAGCTCGACACGGACGTGCCCATTCTCTATTCGTGCCCGATCGATGGCCGCAGGCGGCTCGACGAGGATTGCTCAATCAATCGATATTTGGCAATCTGCGTGCTGGAGTTTTACATGGGGTAGCCCTGAAAACGCTATCGATAGCTATACCAGACGCTTTTGGGTTTGAAAGATCCGCTCAAAGACATTCATCCAGCACAAACCGGTCGATCTGGTCGCCGGGCAATGGCCTGCTGAACAGATACCCCTGGCAAGTATGGCAGCCATATTCGGCAAGCAATTTGCGTTGCGCTTCGGTTTCGACCCCTTCGGCAATGACTCCCAGGCCGAGGCTTTGCGCCAATGCCACGATGGTGCGTGCGATGGCCGCATCGTTGGGGTCTTTCAACACATCGCGAACAAAAGACTGGTCAATTTTCAGTTGATCCAGCGGCAGGCGCTTAAGATAGGAAAGCGAAGAATAGCCTGTTCCGAAATCGTCCAGGGAGAACTTTATCCCCCTGGCTTTCAATGCCGTCATTTTGATTATCGTGTCATCCACATTATCCAGCAGCAGGCTTTCGGTAAGCTCCAATTTAAGGTGCTCCGGATTGGCGCCGGAATAATCCAGCGCTACCAGCACCTGCTCGACGAAATCCGGGCTGAGCAACTGGCGTGCGCTGACATTGACCGACATGGTGAGATGGGCCATCTCCGGTCGTGAAGACCAGGCTGCCAGTTGCGCACAGGCAGTTTTCAGAACCCATAAGCCCAACGACAGGATCAGGCCTGTCTCCTCGATGAGCGGTATGAAATCACCGGGTGGCACCATGCCGCGCTCGGGGTGCTGCCATCGCACCAGCGCTTCTACGCCGATCATGCGCCCGCCGCCATCCACCTGCGGCTGGTAATGCAAAAGGATATGGTTCTTTTTCATCGCTTGCCGCACGTCGGCCTCGAGTGCGGCGCGCGTGGCGATCACGTCCTGCATCTCCGGGTCGAAGAAGCGCAGGTTATTCCTGCCCGCAGACTTGGCTCGATACATGGCGAGATCGGCCTGTTTCAGCAGCTCGCCAATATTCTGCTGCTCACCCCCGAACAGGGTAATACCGATACTCTGCGTGCTGTAACACTCGTGCCCGTCCAGCAGGTAGGTTTGATTGAGGGATGCCAATATTTTCCTGCCGGCATTCTCGGCCTCGGTTGCAGTTTCCCTGAGGTTTTCGCTCATATTCTCCAGTATCACCACGAACTCGTCGTTGCCGAGCCGTGCCACCGTGTCCCCTTCGCGCACGCAGGCAGAAAGGCGTTTCGCAACTTGCTGCAGCAACAGGTCTCCTTTGCCATGGCCGAGCATATCGTTCAGCATCTTGAAATTATCCAGATCGATGAACAGCAACGCACCGTGTCTTCCGCTACGCATGCCGGACGCCAGCGCATGCTGCAATCGGTCGTGCAGCAAGCGGCGATTGGGCAGGTCGGTAAGGGAATCATAGAAAGCAAGGTATTTGATTTTTTCGTCAATCACCTTCCGTTGTGTGACATCTTCCAGCGTAGCGACATAATTGGTTACCGTTCCGTCGCTGCGCCTCACAGCGGTAATACTGAGGCTTTCCGGATAGATTTCGCCGCTTTTACGCCGGTTCCATATCTCACCTTGCCACGCGCCATGGCGATGAAGGCTGTCCCACATTGCAGCGTAAAAATTCCCGTCGTGCCGGCCCGAGCTCAGCAGGTTGGGCTTGTTGCCGATGGCTTCTTCGGCGGTGTAACCGGTAATTTCGGTAAAACCGCGGTTGACGCGCAGGATCACCGCATTGGCGTCGGTGATCACCATACCTTCATTGGCATCGAACGCGGTTGCGGCGATACGCAGTTCCGCCTCTGCCTGTTTCTGCTCCGTGATATCCCTTCCGAAAGCCAGTGCGCCGATAATTTCGCCCTCGCTACCGCGCTCGGCGATGATCTGGATCTGGTGAATGCGCTGATTGCCGCCGGGATCGCGCACTTTGACCTCGACACTTTCCTGCCTGCCGGTATTAATCACCTGTTCAAGCTTCGCCTGATAATTTTCAACGCCTTCAAAGCCGTCTTGTTTCCTTTCCAGAGGTGTTTTGCCGAGAATCGACGCGATCCTGATATTCACGGATTCTTCCATCCTGCGGTTGGCGTAAACCGCGCGGCAATTCCGGTCGTAGCGAATGATGTTATCCGGCGAGCTTTCCACGACCGCATTAAGCTCATGGTTTCGCACCCGCAAAATCCGTTCACTCCTCACGGCATCGAGCCTCAATTTGACGTTTTCGTGAAAACTGCGCCCGACACGCCTTGCGCTCAACGCAACAAAGATCAGGTACAGCACGATCATCCCGGCCATGGCCATCGAAACACGGCCCCCCTCCACCGAGAATCGTGCCGCCAGAGGAATCAGCATCAGCGCCAGGAAACCGAGCACGGTCACCCGGTCTACCGCAAGCAAAGTAATTGCGCCAACGCTCACACCGGCCAGGACAAGCGCAAGAAAAACCTGGTAAAGCGCTTCGTTTGCCGGAAACAGCAGGGCAGCGCCAATCCCCCAAACCAGGCCCGTTGAAATTACCACCGTACGAAATCGCAAGATCCAGCCATGGGAATTTGCCCCGGTATTTGCTTTGGCACGATGCCAGGCTGCCGCCAAAGCCGCCCGCCCCATCAGAATGACCGAAAGAATGGCCAGCCAGGCGAACAAATGTCTTTCCTCAGCCACCGGCCAAAACACAAATGCAAGCGCCAGTCCCAGCAGCATATTGCTGACTAGCGCTGCCGGCGTTCCTTCGTAAAGCATCCTTGCCTGCTCTGCCTGGAGTTCGCTTTCAAAATTCTCTCCACATGTCCATTGCATCTCCGCCAACAGTGGCTTGCATTCAACAACAGCGTGAGGCATTTTCGGATCTGCTTTGTTATTAGTGGAGTATTGCGGCAATATTTCACAGTCCCTGTTCTGCAGCGCCACAGATTTACGCTGCCTTCCGGCGCTTTTAGCAAATTCGTCCAGTTTCAGCTCACTATTCATAACGGTCATCTCCATGACGCCTCCGTCTTGGCCCAATATGGCGATTTCGCCTCACCTGCCACGCCGATGCTGAAATTTGCATCATTGGCCGTACTGGTGATAGCGCAAAACATTCATTGACCGGAAGCAAATTAACGGTTTGCCCGGCATTCGATATGACGCGTTACGAAACACGCTTTATTCACACCTTATTTTTCGCTGCGATCATCTGTTCAATTGCGAGCGGGATTTTCCACAGATCCTTCGCCTTGTCGAAAAAATACTCCGCACCGCAATCCATAGCCCGCTTCTGGTGAACGGAGGAAAAATCAAGGGTCATGACCATGGTTACGGTTTTCAACTTGTGCCGTTGCACCGTTGCGAGAATATCCAGCCCGTTTCCATCGGCCAGCCCGATATCGAGCAGCAACACGTCGGGTAGCCGCATGATGATGTTCTCCGCAGTCCCCTTGGCACTTGCCGAGAATCCGGCAATTTCAAGCCCCTCAACCTCTTCAAGCAACGACACCAATCTTTCCCTGAAAACCCTGGAGTCCTCTACTATGTATACCTGCATCATTGCCTTCGTAATGTATATCCCGGTAATGCCAATCAGGTCTGCTGACTCTATCGCTAGTGCGCTCCCCGTTCAGGCAAGGTTCTCAGCCAGCCTTTTTACAGGCTGCATCATGCGCCTCAGCCGGGTAATTAAATATCGGAGAAGCTTGATAATCAGGGTAAGAATCAAATACACAGGAGGGTAGGAATATTCCTATCGTTTATCAGGCGCCCCGGGAAGGGTTGGCGCAAGGCAGCGCCGGCAAGGCATTTTGAACAGCCTGCGGTAGTACTAATCGCCGGAAGGCTCCAGCAATTGATGGCGGATCGCGTAATGGATCAGTTCGGCGGCATTGGCCATTCCCATCTTCTGCAGAATCCGTGTCTTGTGGGTGCTGACCGTTTTAACGCTCAGAGACAGTTTGTCGGCAATGCCGCTTATCGGCGTCCCGGCAACAATCATCCGGAAAACCTGATATTCCCGGTCGGAGAGCAAGGTATGAGGCGTGGCATCGTGATTGCCATAAAGCTCCAGCGCCATGCGTTCCGCCGCACTGGAAGTAATGAAAACGCCTCCTCGCGCCACTTTGCGGATCGCAGCGACCAACTGGTCAGGAGCGCTCTCCTTGGTCAAATACCCCAGCGCGCCCGCTTTCATGGCCCTTACCGCATATTGTTCTTCCTTGTGCATGCTGAGCACCAGTATCGCCAGTTTCGGATGTTCGCTTTTGATCTGCTTGATCAATTCGACTCCGCTCCTGCCGGGCATGGACATATCCAGAAGCACTACGTCGAACGCTTGTTCGCGAATTCGCCTGAGCGCTTCCAGCCCATTTGCGGCCTCGCCCGCGACGATGAAGCCGCTTTCTCCGGACAAAAGTTCCTTTAGCCCGCCCCGAACGATGGCGTGGTCATCAACGATCAAGATCCGGATCATCGGCAGGCTCCAACGCAGTTGTCGAGTTTGATCGGCAAGGCAACCTCCACCCTGGTGCCCTTACCGGTATTACTCGAAATGTGCAACGATCCGCCAAGGGCAAGGGCGCGCTCCTGCATTCCGATAATGCCATAGGCTTTGGTTTTGACATCACGAACCGAATCCATTCCTTTGCCGTCATCGGATACCCAGATCCTGAGCTTGTCTTCCCGGCATTTTAGAAATACCTTTACCTGTGTCGCCTGTGCATGCCGTGCAATGTTGGTAAGGCACTCCTGGACGATCCGGAAAGCGCCGGTAGCCACAGCGGTATTCAGGAAACAGCTTCCCTTGTCGCAGCTTCCGCCGCACCCGAGCTCCGGCTGCCACGTATCCCGTTCGAACTGGATGTCAATACCCGTCCTTGAAGAAAAATCCTCGATCAGCCACTCGATGGCTGCCATCATCCCCAGATCGTCCAGCATCACCGGACGCAGAGCGGCCGCTACCCTGCGCATCGCATCCAACGTCTCGTCGATCAGTTGGGACATTGAATCGATCTTGCGCCGGATGGCTTCTTCCTTACCGGCCATGCGTTTTATCAGCCACATCGCGTCCAGTTTCACAGCCGTCAGCATCTGGCCAAGCTCGTCATGCAGCTCTCGCGCTATTCGCGACCTTTCCTCCTCGCGCACGGTTTGCAGGTAAGATGACAGCTCGCGCAGTTGCTTGCGCGATTCCAGCAAATCCTGCTCGGCCTGCTTGCGCCGGGTGATATCCTGAAAAGCCGTCACGGTCGAGACGGCCTGGCCGTCTTCGGCGATTGCAGATGCAATATAAGAAACTGGAACCAACGAACCATCCTTGCGCAAAAAAACTTCGCCGTCCGTCCGGAAAACGCGGCCCGTTTTCAACACCCCGAGCACGCCGCAATCCGCTTCGTCCAATGGCGTGCCGTCCGGATTTTGCGAATGTATGGTCTGATGCATTTTTTTGCCCAGCAGCTCCGCCTCCGACCATCCCAGCAGGCGTTCTGCCTCCGGGTTCATGAAAACAAGCCTTCCTTCCGCATCCTGGACAAATATTCCTTCGCCAAGCGAAGATGTGATTCCCTTCAGAAGCTTTTCGTTGGCGTGCAGCGCTTCCAGCGCCTGGCGGCGCTCACGCCGGGCCTCCGCGTCCTGCAACTCGCGTTCGACAGCGGGCGTCAGCCGTGCAAGTTTGTCTTTCATGACAAAATCGCTGGCGCCTTCTTTCATTAATGCGATTGCGCTTTCTTCGCCAATGCAGCCGGAAACAATAATAAAAGGGGTGTGCTCATCCGTTTCGCGCAGCACTGCCAGCGCCTTGCGCGCATTGAACCGGGGAAGGTTATAATCTGAAATCACGATATCCCAACGGCCGCTTTTCATTGCCTCGCGCATTGCAATCTCGGTTTCCACCCTTTGGCAAACAAGCTCGCACCCTGCCTTCCCCAGCTCGATCAAGATCAGGTCGGCATCCTCCTGGGAATCTTCTACCAGTAGAACACGCAATATTTTGCGGACGGCTTTCATTTGCAGCAGGTGTCTACCGTTTCGTTCAGCACCAGCCAATACAGCCCCAGCTGTCGAACGGCTTCCAGAAATTGCACAAAATCAACCGGCTTCTGGATGTAGCTGTTGGCGCCCAATGAATAGCCCGCAACCATATCCCGTTCCTCCTTGCTGGAAGTCAGGATCACCACAGGCAGGAATTTTGTTCTTTCATCGCCGCGGATGCGGCGCAACACGTCAAGGCCGTCTATTTTCGGGAGTTTCAGGTCGAGAAAAACCACTTGCGGCAACACGCAAGCGTCTCTGGAGGAATATTTTCCTGTAGCCAGCAGAAAATCCAGCGCCTCCTGCCCGTCCCGCACGACGATCAGGGTATTGGCAATCCTGCAATCCGCGAATGCCAGCCGGGTCAACTCCTCATCGTCAGGATTGTCTTCCACCAGCAAAATAACGTGGTTTTTATTGCTCATTTCGCCCCCTTGATTCCAGGTCCCTTTGCGGCAACGTAAAGTAAAAAGTCGCCCCCCGATCCTCTTCGGCTACTGCCCATACTTTACCATGATGCCGGTGGATGATGCGCTGTACCGTGGCCAGCCCGATTCCGGTGCCCTCGAACTCGTTCGATCCATGCAGGCGCTGGAAAGGGCCGAACAATTTATGCTCATATTCCATACTGAACCCTGCCCCGTTGTCGCGCACGAAAAACGCACGCTCTGTTCCTGTGCCGGAAGGCATGACGCACACACCGAATTCGATTTCCGCCTCAATTTTTTTTCCGGTGTATTTCCATGCATTGCCCAGCAAGTTAACCATGGCAGCGCGCATCAGTCCGTAATCTGCATGGACAACCAGATCATCGTGCACGCTGAAACGCACTTGCCGCTCAGGATAGGCGAGACGCAGCTCACTCACGACACTCGTGGCGACCTCGCCCAGATCTATCCTGCGCCGTTTCAGCTCGCCGCGCGATACATGGGAAAGCTGCAGCATGTCGTCGATCAGGGTGCCCATATGCTGGCTTGCCCGGCGCACACGCTCAAGCCACTCTTTCCCGGTTTCGTCCAGCCGGTCGCGGTATGTATTCAACAACACCTTGCTGAAACCGTCGATGCTGCGCAACGGGGCGCGCAGGTCATGCGAAACCGAATAACTGAATGACTCAAGCTCCCTGTTGGCGGCTTCCAGTTGGCGAGTACGTTCCTGAATCCGGTATTCAAGCTCGGCATTCAGCTTCCTGATTTCGTCTTCCGCCTGCTCCCGGCGCCTCTTCTCGGCAAACACATCGAGCGAAAACGACACGTCGGCGGCAAGCTCCAGCATCAGATGGACGATGTCTTGTGAAAAAAAATGGGGTTCTGGCGCATAAACGGCGATTACCCCGGTCGCAATGCCGGTCTCGCAGATCGGGAATGCACCGGATGCGCGGTAGCCGCGTTTGAGCGCCTCGGCCTGCCATGGCGCCATGCGCGGGTCATGTTCAATATCCTGACAGATATAAGGACGATTTGCACGCAATGCGTTTGCAATAGGCCCGTTGCCGGTTTGCTTGTCATCAAGCCGGATGTTGAGGTTGGACATATAGCCCGATTCTGCACCCGAATAAGCCACCGGTATCACCGAATTTCTTTGCCCATCCAGCATGCCTATCCATACCAGGCGGAAAAGCTCTGATTCATCGGCTATCTTGCATATGGTTGCAAAAATCTCAGCGCGATCCTTTGCGCGCACTATCGCCTCATTGACCCGGCTCAACAAACGATAGGCTCGACTTAGCCGCTCGATTTTCGCTTCATTGAGCTTGCGCTCGGTGATGTCACGAACGGTCGCCTGCAGAACCCTCCTGCCTTCCAGTTCCATGCAGTTAAGCAAAACGCTTGCGATAAAAGTTTGCTTGTTATCAACGCGCTGGCACACCCATTCAAAAGAATGACGGCCTTCCCTGATTGCCGTAGCGTTGTTCTGTTCTGACAGCACCCTCGAATCACCGCCGCAAGGTTGGCGAGGAGGTGAAATATCCGCGGGGTGTTTCGAACAAAACTCTTCCTTAGAGTCACACCCGAACAATGCCAGCGTTGCCCTGTTGCAGTCGAGGAAGCCCTGCTCCCCAACCAGCATCACCGCGTCGCTGGTTGATTCATAAAGCGTACGCAACCTGGTCTCGGAGGAAAGCAGCTGGCGAAAAGGAATTTCAACTGTCGCCGCAACGAATGCCCGGTACAAGAGCAGATAAGCAATTGCCTTATAGACGTGCCCCAGCAAGTTGAAAATGTCGGTCACACTGGCATATCGAGTAAATAGATATTCGCTCAATGCCATCACGCACACCGCGCCGAACAGTGCCTCTATATTATAAGGCTGCGGCTTGCGCATCTGCCTCAATAGAATCAGGGCGGTCGCGACATTGATAGTGATAAGGGCGTATTCCGAGGCGATTTTGAAAGCTGTCAGCCCTTTGCCCGGAATATAAGTACGTGGCATTTCATCCTGGTGAAACAGGATGAGCCAATATGCCAAAGCGGTTGCAGCAAGCGTTGCTGCAAGCCACGCATAACGGCTTACGGGAAATGAATAT
>Ga0224495_10001312_pt1 | contig 17652 bp, 18 predicted proteins | sample SF_Jul11_sed_USG_FD_168128 | JGI IMG/M metagenome (GOLD analysis project Ga0224495, IMG submission 168128) | Sediment microbial communities from San Francisco Bay, California, United States - SF_Jul11_sed_USGS_4_1 | ecosystem: Environmental > Aquatic > Marine > Sediment | place: USA: California... | reverse complement strand
CAAGGAACACCTCTTTGTGCTGCAGGTTGCTGATGACGAAATGCACGAAAATGACGCGGCCTATGCCATCGCAAAGGCGATCATGGGTGACGGAGTCGCCATCAAAGGTGAGCCGAAAGAAGGCAAGATCAGCATCGTCGCCGAACGGGACGGCCTCCTGAAGATCGACCGTGACGCGCTTTTGGAATTCAACATGCTCGGCGAGGTAATGGCCGCGACGCTGCATAGCAATACGGTCGTGAAGAAAGGGCAGACCGTGGCAGGGACCAGAGCGATCCCTTTGGTCGTCAAAAAGCATATCGTCAATGAGGCTGTTGCCGTTGGCGCACGAGCCAAGCAGATCATCAGCGTCAAGGAGATCAGAAAACCGAAGGTTGGCGTCGTGATCACGGGAAACGAAGTATATCACGGTAGGATCAAGGACGCTTTCGCGCCGGTCATCACGAAAAAAATCGAAGAGATCGGCGGCGAGCTTGCGGGCGTTTATTATGCGCCGGACGATAAGGCCTTCATCGTGGACCGGCTGCGGGAGCTGCTGAAAGCAGGGGCTGACCTTCTGATCGCCACGGGTGGTATGTCTGTTGATCCCGATGACGTAACGCGGTTTGCAATTCGAGAACTGGGGGCAACCGATGTGACCTACGGTTCGGCCGTGCTTCCCGGCGCAATGTTCCTTGTTGCCTACGTCGGCGCAATTCCCATTCTCGGGATTCCAGCTTGCGGCATGTATGCAAAGACCACGATCTTCGATCTTGTGCTGCCCCGCGTGCTTGCCGGAAAACGGGTGGGGAGGCGGGAGCTTGCCGAACTGGGCCATGGCGGTCTGTGTCTGAAATGCAAGGAATGCCGGTATCCGGTCTGTCCATTCGGAAAATCCTGAGGGGGCGGACCAGCGCAGGAAGCTGGAAAAGGCATTGACAAAACCGCATACTCCGTATAATATATAAAGAATAATTTATGCGAGGTGCGGGAATGTTCGGGAAATTCGCTCAGTACCTGGTCTACGATCTGCTCGGCATGACGCAGGGTGCGCGGTTGTCCGGCGCTGTTGAATTCTTTATTTACGACACAATTAAGATATTCCTGCTGCTTTCAGTCATCATCTTCGCTGTTTCCGTCATCCGGTCCTATTTCCCTCCGGAACGAACCAAACGCATCCTTTCGCATAAAAAAGAGTTTATTGGAAATATTCTCGCCGCGCTATTGGGCGTTGTCACGCCCTTCTGCTCCTGCTCCGCGGTCCCCCTTTTCATCGGGTTCATCGAGGCTGGGGTGCCTCTGGGCGTCACTTTTTCCTTTCTTATATCCTCTCCGATGGTCAATGAAGTGGCGGTGGTTCTTCTGTGGGGCCTTTTCGGCTGGAAGGTCGCATTGATCTATATGGGCGTCGGTCTCCTTGTGGCGATCCTTGCCGGGCTGATCATCGGCAAACTGAAGCTCGAAAGATGGGTCGAAGAGTACGTTTACCAGATCAAGTCAATGGGCGCCGCTGCGGACGCGGTAAAACAGTCCTTCAAGGACAGGCTCGTGTACGCGCGAGAGAATACCACGGACATACTGAAAAAGGTCTGGGCCTATGTTCTTGTCGCCATCGGCATCGGCGGTTTCATCCACGGATACGTGCCCGAGGATTTCCTGGTCAAATATGCCGGCCCGCAGAATCACTTCGGTGTGCCTATTGCTGTTGCACTGGGTGTTCCGCTCTATTCCAATGTCGCGGGCGTGATCCCGATCGTCTACGCGCTCATGGAAAAGGGCATGAGCATGGGGACTGTCCTTGCCTTCATGATGGCGGTCACGGCCCTGTCGCTTCCCGAAATGATCATTCTCCGGAAGGTGCTGAAAATGAAGCTTCTTGCCGCGTTCGTGGGGATCATGACCGTTACGATCATCGGAGTCGGCTACCTGTTTAACGCAATTCTGTAGGAGTCAAGCAGGGATGAAAACGCTTGTAATCGAATGGCAAAGGCTCCTGGATGAACGGAAAGAAACCTGCCCCCGCTGCGGATCAACGGAGCTGGAAGTTGAAAAGGCGGTCAAGGATCTCAACCAGATGCTGGCTCCTTCTGATGTAGCCGTCAATCTGATCAAAAAACCTATCGATCCCGAGACGTTCAAAAAGGACGCATTGCAGTCCAACAAGATCCTCATCTCCGGGAAGACACTCGAAGAATGGCTCGGTGCAACCACGGGCCAGAGTAAATGCTGCGAAACTTGCGGCGATACTGATTGCAGAACAGTAGAATACGGCGGTGATATCCATGAATCGATCCCCGCCGAACTGATCGTTAGGGCGGGTATTGCCGCTGCTGCCCATCTGTTCAAGGTACAGCCGCCCCACACAGGTCCGCGAATTCCGGTGCTAAAAATGAAGTTCAGGAAAAAATAGCAGGAGGATGAACGATATGGAGATCAAGGTACTTGGTCCGGGTTGCGCGAATTGCCACAAGATGGAGGAACTGGCGAAAACCGCGGTTCAGGAACTCGGCATCGAGGCGAAGATCGAGAAGATCACCGACATCGGCCAGATCGCCATGCACGGCATCCTTTCGACGCCGGGTCTCATCGTGAATGGCAAGATCAGGCATTCCGGGAAACCGCTTCCGTCGCTGGAGAAGGTAAAGGAACTTATCAAGGCGGCTTCGTAATTTAGTTACATGCAGCCGACAGGGGGAAACGCATCGATCATGAATGAGCTTGCGACAATATTCAAGGCACTATCCGATGAGACCAGGCTTCGTATCATCAAGCTTCTTGAACAGGGCGAACTATGCGTTTGCGACATCACAGCGGCACTGGACATGGTGCAGCCCAAGGTGTCATTCCATCTCAGCGCTTTGAGAGAGGCAGGACTGATCAAGGACCGGAAGCAGGGGAAGTGGATCCATTATAGTCTGAACGATCAGGACCTGCTCCGGAGAATGTTGATCCTGTCGATCTGCGAGAGGCTCAGGGACAATCAATCATTGGCGGATAGCAAACGGCTAAGTGTTTTTCTCGGGAAGAAAGACCTTGGTCGGAAGGTCGTTCCGCTAAAATCCAAAAGCCGATGCTGCGGATGAGATTGCAGAGGGGATGTGACTGATGGCCGAACAAACGGGAAAAGTGCTTTCTTTTACGGACCGTTTCCTTACGCTTTGGATCTTTGCGGCAATGGCGCTCGGCGTGGGCCTCGGGTATTTTATCCCGGGGACCGAATCGTTCATCAACAGCTTTCAGGTTGGAACGACCAATATCCCCATCGCGGTCGGCCTTATCCTCATGATGTATCCACCGCTCGCCAAGGTCAAATACGAGGAACTCACCGAGGTTTTTCGCAATAAGAAGGTCCTGGGCCTTTCTCTTATCCAGAACTGGATCATCGGCCCCATTCTGATGTTCGGTCTCGCGATCATATTTCTTCGCTCCTATCCCGAATACATGGTCGGTCTTATCATGATCGGCCTCGCCCGATGCATCGCCATGGTGATCGTCTGGAACGACCTTGCCGGCGGCGACCCTGAGTATGCCGCCGGTCTCGTGGCGTTCAACTCGATCTTTCAGGTCCTCTTCTTCTCTGTGTATGCCTATATCTTCATAACAGCGCTCCCGGTGTGGTTCGGTCTCAAGGGGGTCGTGGTCAAGGTGACAATCGGCCAGATCGCCGAGAGCGTATTCATCTATCTCGGCATCCCGTTCATCGCCGGCATGCTGACCCGCTTTGCCTTGATCAAAATGAAGAACCGGGAATGGTATGAAACGATCTTTATCCCGAAGATCAGTCCGATCACGCTAATTTCGCTCTTGTTCACGATCGTTGTCATGTTCTCGCTCAAGGGCAACTTTATCGTCAAGCTGCCTCTTGACGTGCTCCGCATTGCAGTGCCGCTCCTGATCTATTTTGTGGTCATGTTCCTGGTGTCCTTCTATATGGGAAAGAAGATCGGCGCCGACTACCCGAAGACCGCGACCTTGTCATTCACCGCGGCAAGCAATAATTTCGAGCTTGCGATAGCAGTGGCCGTTGCCGTGTTCGGTATTAACTCCGGCGCCGCCTTCGCCGCGGTCATCGGGCCGCTGGTGGAGGTGCCGGTGTTGATCGGCCTGGTGCATGTGGCCAGATATTTTCAACGTACCTATTTCTCCGTCTCCCCCTGCGGTGCCACGGGTAACGATGCTGTTTAGCGGAGGCAACATGAAGATCAGTATAGCGTCGATGGTAATTCTGCTCTTTCTTTCCCTGTCTTCGTGCAGTAATGCCGGAGATGCCGATAGCGCGTTGAGCAGAGCGAAAGCAGAAGGGAAGGTCGTCATGCTTGAACTGGGGTCGATCGGCTGCATTCCCTGTGAACAAATGAAACCGGTAATGGCCAGACTGTCAGAAACCTACAAAAAGGAGCTTAATGTCATTTTTATAGATGTCAAGAAAGACCAACGGTCGGCGCGCAGGTTCGGTGTGTACATGATCCCGGTGCAGGTCTTCCTGGACAAGGATGGCAAAGAGTTTCACCGCCATGTCGGCTTCTATCCCTATGAGGAGATCGTGGCTATGCTGAAAAAGGCGGGGATATGACAGCGGACCCGGAGACAGGGAGACACGGGGACGCGGAGAGTATATGATGGAAGCCATGCTTGCAAACATTCAAGCAGTCATCCAAAACAATCATGGACTGGCGTTCCTGACCGTGTTCGTCGGTGGTCTCCTGTCCGCGGCCAGCCCTTGTGTGCTGGCCGCGATCCCTCTTATTATTGGTTATGTGGGCGGTTACTCGGACGGGGACAAGAAAAAAGCAGCGATCTATTCGCTGGTCTTCATTCTAGGTCTCTCCATAACCTTTACGGTCCTTGGCGCGGCTGCTTCGGCCATGGGCGCGTTCCTGTCCTTCGCCGGCCGGTGGTTATATGGTGGTCTTGCCCTCCTTGCTGTAGTCATGGGACTCCAACTCATGGGCATTGTGGATATCCCTCTGCCCTTTCAGAAAACGCATCAGATCAAGACCCGCGGCCTCTGGGGTGCGTTCCTGCTTGGGCTCCTGACCGGCACCGTCTCGTCTCCCTGCGCCACGCCGGTGCTCGCTGTTATCCTCGCTTATGTCTCCACGCAGGGCGATATCCTGTATGGCGGATCGCTTCTCTTCGTCTATGCTGTCGGTCATTGCGCATTGATCTTTATGGCCGGTCTTTCCGTCGGGCTCACTGAACAACTCGTACGCTCCCGCGGTGTCAGGAGCTTTTCCCTGTACGCGAAGCGGTTCAGCGGAGCGGTGCTTGTTGCCACGGGATCCTATTTTGCTGTCATCGGTCTGTAGACCGGTATCGCTGACCATGTTCGCCTGAGGAGGCTGTGCTTGTGAAAAAAGTCATGTTCCTCTGCACCGGAAATTCCTGCCGAAGCCAGATGGCCGAAGGGTTCGCCCGGGCGCTCGGACAGGGAGCCATCGAGCCCTATAGCGCCGGTCTCATGGCCGCGGGAGTGAACCGGCACGCGGCAGCGGTCATGGCCGAGGCCGGGATCGACATTTCCGGCCAGCGGTCCAAGGAGATCGACTGGGACCTGCTCCGGACCATGGACGTTATCGTCACGCTCTGCGCCAACGCACTTGAATCCTGTCCCGTGACGCCGAAGGAAATAAAAAGATATCATTGGCCTATCAAGGACCCGGTCGGGGCCACAGGTACGGAAGAAGAGATCCTCAGGGAGTTTCGCAGGGCCCGTGACGAGATCCATGCCCGGATGGAGTTCCTGGTCCGCGATATATCGGGGTAGGCAGAGGGGTGTGACATTGCTTCTGCGGAGTTCGTAACTGGGCGAAAGAAGCAAAAAACAGTTGCAGACATTTGAACACGGAGTTATTATCACTTACATCATCGAGTCCCGAAAGGTTCTCGCAGCCAGGCAGAGGAGGAAGTTTGTAATGGTAAGTCTTACCGACGGAGCAGTAAAGAAGTTCAAGGAAGTAGTCACCCAGCAGGGAACCGCGGACGACGGGGTCCGGATCTTCGTTGTCCCCGGTGGCTGAAGCCCCTCATTGGCTATGGACATAGCCAAAGCAGCCCAGGCGGGCGACACGACCCTTGAGAAGGACGGCCTCAAGCTGTTCCTCGAAGAGCGTGCGAAGCAGATGCTGATGAGCACCACCATCGATTTCAACGACAATCAGGGTTTCGTGCTGACAGGCATGCAGCAGAACAATTCCTGCGGCGGTTCCTGCAGCTGTTAGTAGCTCCTGTTCTCTGTTCTTTTCAGCCGCTCCCGGTCTTCCGGGCAGCGGCTTTTTTTTGAGTAGAGGGAAAAATAGCTGCGTAATTCAGTCTCGCGCCGAGCCGCCAAGTCGCGATGAAAGACAGAGATACTTCTGGATTTTGCAGTAAACCGGACGCGGTCGTTGTTATCTTTTCCTGGCGTCTTTGCGCCTTTGCGCGAAAACCGGTTTCCCTTGATTGAAGAGACAGTTGACCATCTGTCCTCATCTTTGATCTCCCCCCTAATTCCCCCAAATCAGCTAGAATATATATCAGGCTCGACGATGTCGTTGTTGCTGATGGGGTGAAATCCATGTCCTTGCTCTCCATAAGGGATCTTGTTTTCAGGCCTGCCGGGGCATCATGCGCCGCCATCCTCGATCACCTCGACCTTGCCATCGAACAGGGCGAAGTACACGCGTTGCTCGGCGCCAACGGGACCGGCAAGAGCACCCTGGCTTACGTGATCATGGGCTGCGAAGGATACCGACCGTCGGAAGGAGAGCTTCTGTATGACGGTGCCGCGCTTGCCGGCCTCAAGATCCACGAACGGGCCCGGAAAGGCATCACCATGGCCTGGCAGGAGCCGGTACGGTTCGAGGGAGTGACCGTGGCAGATTACCTGTCTCTCGGAACGGAACGGGGTGCGGCTGACTCAGCATTGGAGCTCGTTGGAATGAATCCCGCTCTCTATCGCGACCGCATGGTCGACCGCTCCCTGAGCGGTGGTGAGCGCAAGCGCATCGAGCTTGCGTCGCTCCTGGCGCTCAAGCCAAGGCTGGCCATCATGGATGAACCTGATTCGGGCATCGATATGCTCTCTACCCGGGACATCATTAACGTCATTTCAGCGTTCAAGGAACGCGGTTCCGCGGTCCTGCTCATCACTCACCGCGAAGAGATCGCGCTGATCGCGGACCGGGCTTCCCAGCTCTGCAACGGCAGGATCATCTGCTCAGGAACACCCGAGGGTGTTGCCGGCCACTACAAGAAACGCCATTGCGGATTGTGCGATGGCACAGAGTGTCACTATGTCTGAACAGGAAGATCTCCTCAGAGCTTATACCTGCGCCGGCGGCGACGCCGCTGTCCTGGGCGACAGCTCCACCGGCCACCTGGCAGCCAGCGGCCACAGCATCGTGAGCATGCGGGGAGTGCCGGGACTGGTGGTCGACGCGCGTGAAACCGCGGACGGTATCTTCGCGGCAGTGACGGTTAAGAAAGATGTCAGGCTCGCGAAACCGGTCCATCTCTGTTTCGGCGTACTCCACGCCGAGGGCACGCAGAGGATCGAGATGCGCGTAAACATCGAGGAAGGAGCCTCGGCAACTTTCATCGCGCACTGTATCTTCCCGAACGCGGTCAAGGTGCGTCATGCCATGGACGCCGAGGTCTCGGTCGGAGACCGGGCGGAGATGCGGTACTCGGAGACCCATTATCACGGTCCCCATGGCGGCGTGGAAGTCATCCCCGTGGCCCGGGTGAACGTGGGGGCCGGAGGCAGGTATATCACGGACTTTACCCTTACCACCGGCAGGGTGGGAAAGCTCAGCCTCGATTACACGGTGACGGGCGGCCGTGACTCCGTGACCGAACTGAACGCACGGGTCTTTGGCCACGGGCAGGACGATGTGCGCATCAGGGACGCTGTGCTTCTGAACGGCCGGAACGCGCGGGGCATGATCAAGACCCGCGTTGCCATCGAGGACGATGCGCGCGCCGAGGTGACCGGGATCACCGAGGGGAATGCCGACGGGGCGCGCGGCCACGTGGACTGCATGGAGATCGTAAAGGACCGGGCCGTCGCACGCGCCATTCCCATTGTGCAGGTGAACAACCCGGGCGCCAAGGTCACCCATGAGGCCGCGATCGGGAGCGTGGACAAACGCCAGATGGAAACGCTGATGGCCCATGGTCTGTCGCCGCAGGAGGCGGTGGATGTAATCGTCAAGGGCATCCTGCGGTAAGTCCCGTGACCGGCGAGAGGAATAATCCGGTTCCCGGAACGGGATCCTGGGTATGGTATCATCAAGCTTGGAACGGTCAGGAGGTTATTATGCTCACCATCCTAAGAATGCTATTTGCCTGCGTGCTGCTAGGATATGCGATCGCTCCGGCTGTTGCAGCGGACGACAGTGTTTACTCGTTCGGTGTCGTGCCTCAATTCGAACAGCGTAAGCTCTATGCCATCTGGAAGCCGGTCATAGACGAACTGGAAAAGAAGACCGGCCTGTCGTTCAAACTGGTGACCACGCTCAAGATCAATGATTTCGAAAAGGAATATATGGCTCAAAAATTCGACTTCGCGTACATGAATCCCTACTTCATCGTACGGGGTGTCACGCCCGGCACCTACATCCCACTCGTCCGGGACAACAAGCCTCACCGCGGCATCGTAGTCGTGCGCAGGGACGGTACTGTTAAAAGGGTAGCGGATCTTGCGGGCAAGACCGTGGCGTTTCCTTCTCCCAACGCTATCGGCGCGACCCTGATGACTCGGGCGGAGCTTGAGCGGCTCTTCAACGTCACGGTCGAACCACTGTATGTCAAGACGCATAGCTCGGTGTATCTTCACGTAGCAAAGGAACTTGCAGTGGCAGGAGGGGGGGTGGAAAAGACCCTGCAGGAACAGGACGCTGCTATTCGCGGTCTTCTCACGGTCCTGCACACCACCGAGGTGATGCCGAACCTGCCTGTGGCTGCGAACCGCCGCATCCCCGAAACAATCCGTGAAAAGGTGCGGCGCGCATTCCTTGAACTTGGAACAACGGAGGAGGGGCGGGCTGTGCTTGAAAAGATACCGATGAAGGAGGTCGTTGCAACATCGATGGACGAGTATCTTGTCATCGAGAAGTGGGGTCTGGACAAGTACTGGGACCCCGCCTGGAGGGAGGATTAGCGGATGAACCTGCGGACGAAAGTGCTGCTTCCTTTCGTGTTGATCGCTCTCGTGCTGCTGCTCTTTCTGTACGGGTACTGGACGCCGCGCCATATTGTCGATTTGAAACATGAATACCAGCAGGCGACCGAGCGGCACCTGGTCAGCGTTGTCGAAGGTTTGATCCCGCTGTTGCTGGCTCACCAGCTGGACGCGGTCTATGAGAACCTCGACACGCTTAAGCAGCGGAATGTCAATTGGCTGAGCATCCGGCTCCTCAACGGGGACGGCACGAAGATCTACCCCCTCGTGCCGCAGCCGCCCGTCGCGAACGACCGCGAAATTCACGCTATGGAGCAGCCGGTCCGTTATCAGGATACGGACCTGGGGAAACTGATCGTTGATGTCGATTTCGACGAGCCGCTCAAGGACCTGCATATCCGGCACCACCAACTCCTTGGTATCACCTCCCTCGTCATTCTTTTGTCCATCGGCATCATCTGGCTCGTTATCGAACGGATGGTCAGCAGGCCGGTCGCCGATCTCGCCCAGGCATCAAAACGGCTCGCGGAGGGCGATTTTGCCGCGCAGCTTCCGCCGGTTCAGCATGATGAAGTGGGCGAACTGGTGAAAAACTTTGATCAGATGCGGTTATCGATCAGAGGGTATCAGGCGGAGCTGATAACGAGGAACGAGTCGTTGAACAAGCTGTTCCATGCGGTCGAGCAGAGCCCGGTGTCCATCGTCATCACGGACCGGAACGGTATTGTTGAGTACGTGAATCCGAAATTCAACGATGTCATGGGCTACGGTCCAGGAGAAATGCTGGGCAAGGACATCCTCATCCTGAAGGCCGGAACGGAGGCAGCTCCGGACTTTGAGGCGATCTGGCAGGAGATTTTGAGCGGCAAAACATGGCGGGGCGAGTTTCAAAGCGTCCGGAAGAACGGAAAACTGTTCTGGCAGTTCGCTTCCCTGTCGCCGATCCAGAACGATAAGGGCGGGATCACGCACGCGGTGGCCCTGCTGGAGGACATTTCCGAGCGCCGTGCACTGGAAGATCAGCTGCGCCAGGCCCAGAAGATGGAGGCAGTCGGTCTTCTGACAGGCGGCATAGCGCACGATTTCAATAATATTCTCTCCGCGATCATCGGATATGGCAGTATTTTACGCATGAAGATGGCTGCCGGCGATCCGCTCCGGAACAATGTGGACGAGATCCTTCATGCGTCCGAGCGCGCTGCCGCGCTGATCAGGAGCTTGATGGCCTTCAGCAGGAAGCAGGTCGCAAACCCGACGAACGTCAATGTAAATGAGTGCATCAATCGTATGGAAAAACTGTTGCTCCGCACACTTCGGGAGGATATCGAGTTCAGGACAATGCTTCACCGTGCATCGCTGACCATTTTTATCGATCCCGTGCAGATGGAGCAGGTCCTGATCAACCTGGCGACCAACGCCCGCGATGCCATGCCGCAGGGAGGAAGCCTGATCATTGAGACCGCGAGGGTCCGGCTGGATGAGCGCTTCCGGATACGGCACGGCGAAGCAGCGATCGGCACCTACGTGATGATCTCAGTATCCGATACGGGGATCGGCATGGACAAGAAGACGCAGGAGCACATATTCGAACCCTTTTTTACCACCAAGGAGCCGGGACGCGGGACCGGTCTCGGTCTTTCGATGGTGTACGGCATCGTGAAACAGAACAACGGCTATATCAATTGCTACAGCACGCCGGGCAAAGGCACGACATTCAAGATATACTTGCCGATGGTCGCTGCCCCGAGAGAGACGTTACCGACGGAGCCTGTTTTCGAGATACAGCGCGGCACGGAGCGGATCCTGCTGGCTGAAGATGATGAACCCTTGCGGAAATACACGAAAACCATCCTGGAAGAGGCTGGATATACGGTCGTCGAGGCGTCCAATGGCATCGAAGCAGTGGAGCGCTTCAAGGAACGGCCGGACGCTGTCGACCTCCTGCTCCTCGATGTGATCATGCCGAAAAAGAACGGCAAGGAGGCTTATGAAGAAATCCGCCGCACGCGGCCCGGCATCAAGGTCCTGTTCACCAGCGGATACACAGCCGAGCTTATCGGGCAGCAGGGTATGTTGAACAATCATGTCAATTTTTTGTCGAAACCCTGCACCCCCAACGAACTGCTCGGAAAAGTACGGGCAGTCCTGGAGTCTTCCGTGCAGGCTTTTTTCCAGTGAACGTCGCCGGCGCGCAGATCGCTTACGAAGCCGCCATCGGGAGCGTGGACAAACGCCGGATGGAAACGCTCATGACCCATGGTCTGTCACCGCAAGAGGCGGTGTGTCATCGTCAAAGGCGTCTTTACAATAGAGAATTCTGGTATACTGATTCCCATAGGCGGCTACTTTCAGATCGGGAAAGGAATGGAAATGATCAGGAATATCCAGCTGTTCGCGGTGATGACGGCGCTGCTCCTTTCGGGGTGCGTCATGAAATCCGAATATACGACCAAGCTTGCGGAGAACGAGGGGCTCAAGAGGGACCTGTCCGGACTGGAGACGAAGAGCCAGGCCACGGAAAAGGAACTGGCGGACCTGAAGCAGAAGCACGATGAACTGACAAAGCAGAAAGAGCAGCTGGAAAAGGAAAAGGCCGTTCTCCAGCAGGAGAACGCCAACATCAAGAGCACCCTGGAGACCAAGCGCGACCAGTTGTCCCGGGAGGTCGTTGATCTTAAGAACCGCTTGTCCGAGAATGGGAACCGCATCCAGACCATGGACCAGGAGCTTGCCGCGCGGAACAGGCACATCGGAGAACTGAAGGAGCTGGTGGACCAGCTCACGCTCGAGAAGGCGAAGGCGATAGAGGAAAAAGACCAGGCCATTGCCCGGGTGAAGAACACCTACGACAGTCTGGTGTCGGAGTTGAAACAGGAGATCAAAGAGGGCGAGGTCCAGATCACCCAGCTCCGGGACAAGCTGACCGTGAACCTGGTGGAGAAGATCCTGTTCGATTCCGGCAGCGCGGTCATCAAGGGCAACGGGAAAAAGGTGCTTGACCGTGTGGCCGACATCCTGAAGTCCGTGGCAAAGCAGCAGATCAAGGTGGAGGGCCATACGGACAATGTCCCGATCAGTTCACGGCTTGCCGACCGGTTCCCCACGAACTGGGAGCTTGCCACGGCGCGTGCCACCACGGTCGTGCGGTACCTGCAGGAACGCGGCGTCAATCCGGCGTTCCTGAGCGCCGAGGGATACGCGGAATATCGTCCCGTGGCAGCGAACGATAGCGACGAAGGAAAAGCCAAGAACCGCCGCATCGAGATTGTGCTGCTCCCGCTCGATGCGGTGAAGTAAACGCTATTTCAGCTGCAAGAAACCGTGAAGGCATTTTGACACTGAAGACGCGGAAAAAAACCGTAAAAGGGATGCAGTGAGTGGAGTTTCAGTATCCACCGTGCCAGCGGTCGCCTGATTGTCCTGGTGAATCATCTGCGATCGCGAAAACGTACGTGCTGCAGGGGAGGAAATTTACCGAAAATTAACGGGCCTATGCGGAAAAGAGGTTGCTTTTTGTGCTATTTTCTGCAAATATTGATGATCACGTTTCTGGGAAGGCAGAGTAAATTCATTATTCCATGAAAACCGCGCGACCCGGCATACTGGTCATTGACGACGAAACAGCGATCTGCGAGTTGTTCTCGCGATTCCTCACCGATTCCGGGTTCGAGGTGAAGACGGCAGTGTCCCTAGCTGAAGCTCGGGCGCTGATCACGGCACGAAGCTTTGACGCTGTTATCCTCGACCAGTTCCTTGCCGATGGTACGGGAATGGATTTCATCGGAGAGCTCCGCACTGCCGGGCCGGATATGGCGATCATCATGATCACGGGCCATGGCGACATCCCCCTTGCGGTGGAGGCCATGCAGCGGGGAGCGGACAACTTCCTGGCCAAGCCGGTGCGGCTCTCGGACCTCAAGGTCATTGTCCAGAAAAGCCTTGAAGTGGGTGTGCTCAAGAGAACGTCCCGGGCCTGCCAGGTGCTCGGCGCACGGACGCGGCCGGATTTTGGATCGAGCCCCGCCATGCGGTCGGTCATGGAGGTCGCGGGACTGGCATCGGACAGCGAGGCCCCGTTGCTGATCACCGGCGAGACCGGCGCTGGCAAGGGCGTGCTGGCCCGATGGATCCATGACAACGGCAACCGGAGCGCGAGTCTGTTCGTGGAAGTGAACTGTTCGGCACTGCGGGGCGAGCTGCTTGCCAGCGAACTGTTCGGCCACGCCCGGGGCGCCTTCACGTCGGCGGTACAGGACCGCCAGGGGTTGCTCGATGTGGCCAACGGGGGTACACTCTTGCTCGACGAGATCGGGGACATGGACATCGCCATCCAGGCCCAGTTCCTGAAAGTGATCGAGGACAAGACCTATCGTCGTCTCGGCGAGGTAAAGGAGCGAAAGAGCAATTTCCGTCTGATCTGCGCCACGAACAAAGACCTGGAGGCCGAGGCAGCCCAGGGCCGTTTCCGGAAAGACCTCCTGTACCGCATCCAGGTCCTGCCGGTGCGCATTCCCCCATTGCGCGAACGCTGTGACGATATTCCGGGCCTTGTGCGGCAGCTGCTCGCATTCCTCAATTACCAATACCGCGATGTGGACCGGTCGGTCCTTTCCCTGCTCGAATCCTATCCCTGGCCCGGCAATGTCCGGGAGCTCAGGAACGTGCTGGAGCGGGCAATGCTGCTCTCTCGGGGCAAGGCGCTGGAACCCCCCCATTTCCCCGGTCTGAGCCAGCCCGCGGCATTTGCAGCAGCAAACGAGAGGATCAAGGACCTGGAGCGCGTTGAGATGGAATCCATCCGCGCGGCACTCGACCGGTGCGGCGGTGACGTGAACAAGACCGCCGAAGCGCTTGGCGTATCCCGGGCAACGATCTTCCGTAGACTAAAAAAATACCAGAGAGCCATCCAGTAAGCAGTCTAATAAATATCATTGTCTTTGCACTTCTTTGCGGTCGATCATCACTATCTCCCGGAAATCACAATCGATTGGAATGAACAGATACGCATGAGAGCCCTTGCATGTATCGTCACACAAGTGGATATTACCTGACATCTTACTTCAGATATTGTGCGCTATGAACACGTGAATAGTATGCTATACTGAAGGGAAAACAGCGGCATACAGCAGCGGCACCGGCGGCAAGTGATCGTAATTGTCCGCCCATGACGTTGTGATCATATGGGCTTACGGGAATGGGGGAAGACTGATTATGGAAAAAATATCTGAACAGAAACTCACCGGGTGTCTCGGCGGCAGCATGTGCCGGGCAAACACACTCAGCATCGGTATTATTCTGACGGCTCTATTGATAACTCTTACGTTGATCCGGCCGGCCCAGGCCGCGCACCCCCTGATCAGCGATGACACGGGTACGCAGGGAACAGGGAAGTTCCAGCTTGAAGTGAACGGCGAGTACGGGTCTGACCGTGAAGAATCGCAGGGAATAGAGACCACTGAGCGCGCTGTCGAAGCGGGTGTCACGCTTGCCTACGGTGCTTCGGATACTGTTGATGTAATCATCGGCATTCCCTACCTCCAGGTCGAGGGACGGGAAACAGATATCACTATCCCCGCTTCCACTTTAATAAGTGAAAAAGGGCTGTCGGACGTGGCAGTCGAACTGAAGTGGCGGTTTTTCGAGCGAGAGGGCCTGAGCATGGCGCTCAAGCCCGGCATCAGCATGCCGACGGGAGACGAGGAAAAGGGGCTTGGAGCAGGTAAATACGGATTCGGAATGTTCTTCATAGCGACCGAGGAGTTCAAGCCCCTGACGTTCCATCAGAACATCGGATACATCCGGAACAGCAACCGCTTTGATGAGCGGGAGGATATATACCATGTTTCCGTGGCCTGTGAATACGAACTGGTCGAGGGTCTCCGGGTTGTGGCGAACATCGGCCAGGAGCGGAATCCTGACAAAGCAAGTGACCGTGATCCTGCTTTCGGACTCATCGGGATCATCTATGCCATCACAGAACACATTGACGTTGATGGGGGCGTCAAGATCGGAATTACTGATCCTGAGACGGACAGGACCGTTCTCGCGGGCATGGCAGTGCGGTTCTGATCCGCCGCACTAACCACGTTCGGGCCACCAGGTCCGGACGTCCCCAAAACGAAGCATCAGTCTCCTAGCTCCTCGTTTTATCACCTGCCTTCCTTCCTTTTCAGCGTACTGTAACTCAGCAGGTCTGTTAGCTTGCCCAGTCTCAACATGACACCGCAAGTCTCAATCTGAGACGGGTGAAAACCAATGCGGCATTGCTGATAATCGTAACTTTAGAACATCAAAAGCAAAAATAAATAGTGTAAATTGGCACATATACTGCAAATTCATAAATATACGGCATTGAGGTGTACTGCAGGACTCCTAGAAAATCTGCAAAATGCACTTATTGCAATAATTCAAGTTCAAGCTGAGTAGGCTGAAGGAGGAGACCATGCTAAAGAATCTTCGTATTGGTGCACGGTTGGGTTTTGGTTTCGGTTTGCTGTTGTTGATGCTTATCATCAATAGTTGAATAAGACATACGTGCACCAAGTTGGTGCGATCGTACGGTCGGACTGAAAGCACTATAGCCTGAAAAAGGTTGTCTCTTACGCTTCACCTGTCAGGTGTGAATAAATCTCACGATGCGGAAATCATCGGAACAACGGAGGTACCTGTTATGAAACTGAGCGATGTGAAGATCGGGACAAGATTGTTGGCGGGATTTTTTCTGGTGACGTTACTGCTGGTCATTGTGGGGGTAGTATCCTATATCCAATTGAACACGGTGATGGCCGCCGCGGACTCAATTCTTGAGGAGGAAGTTCCTGTTGCAGACACGGTAATGGAGATGAAGGCCGACCTCTTGGTGATGCAGGATATTGCCGCGGAATACATGCTTGCGGTGGATCCGACCAAGCTGGCTGCCATGGAAAAGGAATTTTCAACAGTGTCCGCGGAATTCGATCGCAAAGAGGAGGCTGTGAGCAAGGGCGGTACCATTGACGGGGTGAAGATCATCGCGACTACGAATAAGGAACTTCTCCGGATGCTCGAAGAGGCCAGGAAAGCTCACGAGACGCTGGACAGGCAGGCAAAAGACATATTCGAGATCCACCGTGCACAGGCTATTTCAAGGAAGCTCACCGAGGGGGACGTTCGAGCGCGCGCGGTCATGGCTGATATGGACAAGACCGGTGAAGTGATCCATAAGTATATGGAGGACGCAGAGAAACTTGCAGGCATGGAAATGCAGGATGCCATGGCGGTCGCTGATGCGGCACACGCAATGGCAAACCGGCTGGTCCTGTTATTCACTGTTCTGGGACTCATTCTGGCTGCCGGGATCGGGTACACGTTGTCCCGCAGCATTACCAGGCCACTTGCTGAAGGAGTTGCGATATCTGAAAAGCTTGCCAAGGGAGATCTTACATTCAATATCGAGGTGCGAAGCAAGGATGAGACAGGCCAGTTGCTTGGGGCCATGAAGACCATGGTCGAGAAGCTCCAGGGAGTTGTGTCCGACGTCAAGACTGCGGCTGACAACGTCGCATCGGGCAGCGACCAGCTCTCGGCCGGGGCCCAGCAGATGTCCCAGGGTACGACCGAGCAGGCTGCATCTACCGAAGAAGCTTCGTCGTCAATCGAAGAGATGAACGCCACGATCCGCCAGAACGCGGATAACGCCATGCAGACCGAGAAGATCGCGCAGAAGAGCGCGAACGACGCCCAGGAAAGCGGCAAGGCTGTTACCGACGCAATGGCCGCCATGAAGCAGATTGCCCAGAAGATCACGATCATCGAGGAGATCGCGCGCCAGACGAACCTTCTGGCCCTGAACGCGGCGATCGAAGCTGCCCGGGCAGGCGAGCACGGCAAGGGATTCGCGGTGGTGGCATCGGAAGTGCGGAAGCTCGCCGAGCGAAGCCAGACAGCAGCAGCGGAGATCAGCGATCTGTCCGGTTCGAGCGTCGAGGTGGCGGAGCGCGCCGGAACCATGCTGGCCAAGCTGGTGCCTGACATCCAGAAGACCGCGGAACTGGTGCAGGAGATCAGCGCCTCGTCCAAGGAACAGGCGGGCGGAGCGGACCAGATCAACGGCGCGATCCAGCAACTGAACCAGGTGGTGCAGCAGAATGCCGGAGCGGCCGAGGAAATGGCCTCCACAGCAGAGGAGCTTTCGTCCCAGGCGGACCAACTCCAGTCCACAATCTCGTTCTTCAAGACAAATGGAGTTGACCAGCGGGCGATGCCCGCAACGCAGCGCAAAGCAGTGCGCGCGGCCCATCATCCTCAGATCGCCCATGTGGCTGCCAGGACCGCGAAGCCCGCGGGCGCGGGCGTGCATCTGGACATGTCCAAGCCCGGCGGCAAGGCCGACGCCAAGGACCACGAGTTCGAGAAGTTTTAAGAGCAGAGACAAGCGACGAGAGACAAGAGACGAGAAATAAATGTAGTTCAGGAGCGAGAATGGCCACTCGTCACTTTTCGCTCGTCTCTCGTCACTGATCCACTCACAG
>Ga0224495_10001311_pt1 | contig 17661 bp, 14 predicted proteins | sample SF_Jul11_sed_USG_FD_168128 | JGI IMG/M metagenome (GOLD analysis project Ga0224495, IMG submission 168128) | Sediment microbial communities from San Francisco Bay, California, United States - SF_Jul11_sed_USGS_4_1 | ecosystem: Environmental > Aquatic > Marine > Sediment | place: USA: California... | reverse complement strand
CTGGGACATACCTGCACGCACTTGGGAATCTTCCCCTGCTCAAGCCTTTGTACGCAGAACGTGCACTTTTGTGGGAGCTGTTTTTCTTCGTTCCAGAATATTGCCTGATAGGGGCAGGCGTCCACTATCTGCCTTTGTCCGACGGCCTTCTTGGGGTCTATTATCACTATCCCATCGGGCCTCTTATACACCGCGCGGTTCTTGGCAGCCTTAACACAGGGCGCGTTGTCACAGTGCATACAAAGTACGGGTATGTATGCCACCTTCACGCAAGGACACACTCCACGCTCTTTCTTCACCAGGTCCATCCAGAATTGTCCATGCCTGGGCTGGGCCGCGGAATAAGGGGGATAATCGTTATCCCAGTACTCGTCTTTGCAGGCTATGAAACAGCTGTAGCAAGCATTGCACTTCGTTATGTCTATTACCATACCCCATTTAGCCATACTTATTCCCTCCTCTTTTCGATTTCAACCAAGCAGGAATTCGGAGCCATGCCGCAGGCATTCTTAGATATAAAACGATGGGGTGTCAGCAGGTTGATACATCCGCCTCTATCCGGCGATTCGCCGGGCTCTCCGATTGGGTCATAAACAGCGCAGGACTCATACGAATGAGCCATGCCATACGGGACACGCTCTGTAACCTGTGCTGCACATATGACAACTGCTCTGTCGTTGTAGACGTTGACCAAATCACCATCTTTTATGCCCCTTTTCTCGGCGTCTCTGGAATTCATCCGAATCACCCAGTAGTACCGTCCATCTTCCTTCTTAACCCTGTGTTCCGGTATTTCATTTATCCAGCTATCTTTGCCGTCATACATGGTGTGGAAACTATACCTTGGGTGAGGCGTAATGAGTTGAAGGGGGTATTTGGAGTAAAGCTCCTTTGTGTGATGCCCTTCCCAGGAAGGGATATACTTGGCTACAGGCGGCCTTTCCCAGTCATCGGGGTCGAACCGTTTGAGGCTTTCTGCTTCAAACTCTATTTTACCGGTCTGGGTAGCCAGATTACCTTCGGCATCCGGTATGCTTGCTATCCCTCCACCCACAGGTCCCCAGTCTGGTGTATCGTTCTTCCGGCCCTCGGCAAACCATCTCAAACTTGGTGTGGATCTATAGGGTTTCGGCAGTGGGACAACGAAGTAGCCTTTCTTCTCAAAATCCTCCCAAGAAATGTACTTGGGCAGGTCAGTTACTTGGAACAGCTTCTTTACCCAGTCCAGCTCTGTTAAGCCGCCCTCAGTGAATTTCTCGTAGAAGCCAAGCCTTTCAGCCACCGCAGCGAATATGTCGTAATCCGCCTTGGATTCTCCCAGCGGTTCAATACATTTCTTCTGCAGCACTATTGTCCGATGGTTGACTGTATAATGGCAATGAGGAATATAGCCTGAGCAGTTAGCCCACTCGCCAATGTCCCATCGCTCAAAATTGGTGCAGGCTGGAAGTATCAAATCAGCAAGTTGCGCTTCACCCTCCATCCAGATTGACTGGTTAACCACAAACTCAAGCCTGGGACTCCGGTACATCCTCACCCACCTGTTTGTGTTGTTCATGGTGCCGATATAGGAACCACCATACCGCCAGAACATTTTCACCTCGGAGAACCCATCTTCGGGATACTTGTATTTCTTGAGCTGATATTCAGGCGAAGTGCCACAAAAGCCCTTGCCTCGCCACTCTTGAGGCGGATTCAAAATGCATTCAGGAAGTAGAATCCTGGGTATATGCTGTCCCCCGGGATCATTCACTTCAGACCTTATCGGATGTTTTGTTATTCCTCGTGCGATCATTTGGAAGCCCGCCGCAGAGTTCAGAGCGTCAGCCGATATTCCCCCTTCAGCATATCCCGGGAAGAAGAAGTCAAAATTCTGGGGGGCACCGTAGTTTGTTGTCCATATGTTGCTCCCTGGCTTGCCCATCCCCTGCATGGCTGCCAGCATAACCATATACCTTGCCCATTCTGTCCCATAGGCTGTCCTGCAAGCTCCTCCCCCAAGCGCGCTCCCGGAGGCCAGCATAGTCTTACGCCTGGCCCACTCTCTCGCCAGGGCCCTAATCTCTCGTGCCGGTACTCCCGTTTCTTTCTCAGCCCATTCACTCGTCTTGGCAAAACCATCTTCTTCACCGAGTATATAGGCTTTCCACTTCTCAAATCCGTGCGCATGTTCCTTAATATATTCCTTATCGTACGTGCCTTCCGTAAGCCAGACATAGGCGATAGCTGCCGCCATCGCTGTATCGGTTCCCGGCCTGGGAGCAAACCATTTGTCAGCAAAGTTCAGAGCGGTGAAATTGTAATGCTGGTCTACTACAATCATTTTCACCCCTAGCTCCTTGAGCCAGGAACGCCACTGATTTGACTCCTGCCCTCCATAGATTCCGGAGGTGCTTTCAGGGTCGGAGGACCAGTAGATCACCATCTCGGCGTGTTTCAAGGCATCTTCCAGGAGATCGTATTGCGATGAAATGCCTAGTCTCCAGGCAAACCCCCACATGTGCATTGCCCCCCAGTGCCAGCCCTCCCAGCTATCCGGATTGTGATCCACATAGGTAGCATTCAATATTCCCATGAACCTGAACAGGCTGCTGTGCCTGTAACCCACGTTGCCCCAGTTGTGATGTGAAGAAGGCGTGGTGAGAACTGCGCCAGGCCCATAAGTCTTGTGGACGCGCTCTATTTCCTTGGCCAGAATATCTAAGGCTTCGTCCCAGCTGATTCGCTTATAACCTGACGTACCTCTGTTTTCAGCCTTTCTATCTGCTTGCGGATTGAAATCAACTCTCTTAAGGGGATAAAGAATCCTATCGGGTGAATATATCCTTGACCTTTCGGCCAAGGCATAGTTTGCAACGTTCGCCATTCTGGTAGGGGAAAACTTCCTTCCCCGTGCTTTTATGACCCAGGATTCAGCATCGTCGGGACCGAGCTCCAAGGGTTCAACGCGTGTTATTTTCCCATTTCTGACGTAGACAAAGAGCGGGCCGCCGACAGTACAATTTGTGAAAACCTGTTCTCCTTGCGCCGAACGAGCCATATGCTTCCACCTCCTTTTTCGTCTGACTCAGCTTACATTCTAGTACTGTGAACGCACAACAGTCAACATCATATTGATGAAGAATTGTCTGTTTGATATACTTAGGTGCAAACTCAGGCAAGCTTACGAACGGGGAGGCAAGACATGCAGGTACTTAACAAACTCAGAACAGTGTCACGGTCAAGAGACATTTTGCGTTTATTCATCGGGATTCTGGTCTTTGGTTCGATTTGGGGGCTTGTGGAAGCTACTCTGGGTGGGGCTTTACACCTTGTCCATTTCGCCTACAAAGGAGCAATCACCGGAGGCTTCGGCATGGCAATAATGGCGGCATTTGTCGTCACCTATCGGCGGCCCAAGCTCGCATTCTGTATTGCAGTGACCGCCGCCCTGTTCAAGCCGCTGAGCGCCCTGATTTATGGCCAGCCTATTTTTGCTCCCTTCGTGTACAACCCGGCCTCGGCAATCCTTCTGGAAGGACTGGCGTTCAGCCTGGTGGTCAGCCTGCTGTTCAAAGGTTTTGAAAGCAGTATCAAGACGCGTATTGGTGCTGGTGTTGCAGCGGGATACCTGAGCTTCATCCTTTTCGGCGTTCTAGCATCAGCGGCTGGTATGGGTAACTGGGCATCCTGGGGACTTGTAGAGAGAGTCAGTTCAGTGTTTGCCAATGGTACAGGTCTAGCCATCGTAGGCACTTGTTTGCTGCTCCTTGGGCATCTGGTGAGTACAAAGCTCCGACCCAACTTCTGGCAACTTATGACTGTGAGACCCAGGGCCTTCTATGCCAGCACCATAGCCATCACGGCCTTTTGCTGGATCGGCGCGGCAGTTGCCTTCGCATCAGGTCTTTAGTGAGACTGCTCGTTGTAGGTGAACCAGGGTCGGGCAAGACCAGTTGGTGCAGGGAGTACATCGACCGGCGGCGACAATCCGGTTCTAGCGTTGGCGGTATCCTCTGTCCGGCGATAGAGCAGCAAGGTCAACGAGTTGGCTCCAACGCAGTTGACCTCCTCACTGGCGAAGAGCTCCCTTTTGCACGGCTGTCACGTCACGAGTCTTTCAAACGAGGGGAAAACGTTGGTGACTACACCGTCAGCAAAAAAGGGATATCGTTTGCCTGTGACGCCATTAGGCGAGCGGTTGAAAACAGATGCGACCTGGTGGTCATCGATGAAGTTGGCCCGTTGGAGCTGCGTGGAAACGGGCTCATGCCTGCAGTCGAATTAGCTTTAGTATCAGCGGTCGACGCCCTAATAGTAGTAAGGAGTTCGCTAAGAGAAGAACTTCAGAGGCGTTTCCCCCATTACGAATTTGTGGTCGTCGCTGACTTGACACAATCCTCTTCACACCACGTCCGTGCTTGCAGATTCCAGAAGGGGTGAAGCAGCTGCCTACGAGTCAGCCACACAAGGCCGCCAGCGTGAAAAGACAAAATAGAATCTAAGACACTTCCTGTCGGGTGTGCTCTGTCCAGGCGCTCTAGTAGTTGACCTTGTCCTTCCCTTTCAGGCCAAGGATCTGTCTTGCTTCATCGGGCGTGGCTATTTCCCTGTCAAGCTCCCGGGCGATTCTGACGACCTTCTCCACCAGTTCGGCGTTGCTCTTGGCCAACACTCCCTTGCGCACAAAGATATTGTCTTCAAAGCCCACGCGGACATGTCCACCCATCATTATGGATAGGGTCGCCAGGTTGAACTCGGCGGGATAGCCAGCGCCAATTACCGACCATTTATAGTTTTCCGGTCCGAACAATCGGTCAGCTGTTTGTTTCATGAACATGATATTCTCCAAATCGGCGCCAATCGCACCCAGAATCCCAGTCACAAACTGCACCCAGATCGGGAATTGCACAAGCTTTCTCCTAATGCAGTATTGTATGTTGTAAAGATGTCCAACGTCATAGGCTTCGTGCTCGGGTCTGGTGTTATTCTCAATCATGGTCTTGCAGAAGTGCTCGATATCACCAAAGGTATTACGGAAGATGAAGTTTATGGTTCCGGCGGCGAAATCCTTCTCCCAGGGATACTTGTAGTCCGAGTCCTTATATCGCTCCGCAATCGGGTGAATTGAGAAATTGATAGAGCCCATGTTAAATGTAGCCAGCTCCGGTTTGAGGGCCGGAACAACCCTTATCCGTTCCGCCGCCGTCATTTCCATGGTGCCGCCCGTGGTTACGCAAACAATGACATTGCTTCTCGCCTTGATGAGAGTGGCAATCTCCCTGTATACCGCTGGGTCAGTGGTCGGTTTGCCCGTCCCGGGGTCACGTCCATGGACATGCACCGAAGCCGCGCCGGCATCGGCACACCTCTCGGCCTCCTCGGCGATTTGTTGTGGTGTCAGCGGTAGATAGGGCGTCTGAGTCGGCAGGGTAATGTTGCCGGTTAGAGCCGCGGTTATGATTAGTTTGTCCATCTGGTGCATTCCTCCTTACGTTTTCGGTCATCAATATCGCACAGTGTCTCAAGCTTGTTGCTTGCGGGAGTAGTCGATGAGATGCTTCATAAGCCTTTCTCTGGTGCGCTTTATACTTTCCGGTGTCCAGCTGTCATAGAAGCCTTTGCCAGATTTGAAGCCAAGCTCACCTTTACTCACCTTGTCCTTCAAGAGCGGTGAGGGGTTGGGAGAAGCCTCCAAATCCTGCAAAACGGTATTGTGGATGGCCAGAGCCAAATCTAGCCCCACCATATCGGCATTCTCAATTGGCCCGAGAACAGGAATCCGGATTCCAAAGCTTTGCTTAATAGCATCGTCAACAGTAGCTGCATCAGCAATGCCTTTTTCTACGATTGAGATAGCCTCCCGCCACAGGGCGTGCTGGAGACGGTTAGCGACAAATCCTGGGACATCCTTCAAGCATTTGATAGGATACTTCCCCGCCCTTTTCATGAATTGATAGGTTATTTCCACTGTCTCATCAGAGGTATCCTTTCCCTTTACCACCTCAACCAGAGGTATAAGGTATGGGGGAAACCAGAAATGTGTCCCAATGATTCTATCCCGGTTCTTGGCTTTAGATGCTATCGCCGTTATACTGATTACCGATGTATTTGTGGCCAGAACAACATCCTTGGGGCACATCTGGTCCAATTCTTTGAACAGATCCTGTTTTACCTTTAAGTCTTCAGCCACTGATTCAACAACAATCGGGGCCTTTGCCACTGCTTCATGTATGTTTGTTGTTGTTCTTATTCTGCTTATAATCTTATTGATTTCATTTTCTGAGCCAGCTTGCCCCTGTAGCAAAACGGGTAGGTTTGACCTGATGTTTGCAGTGGCTTTGTCCAGTGTTTGCTGAGTCCGGGAGTATAGGGATACCCGATAACCTGCCTTGGCAAAATGCAAGGCCAGACCGTGACCCACCATGCCCGCGCCTAGCAAAGCAATGTGATTGATTTCTTCGGCTCTTATGAGCTGCCCCCTTTCCTACTCAGATAGGAATTGTAACAACTGTTCGGAATAGAGAAGATTACTAATAGTTAGCAACTACCAGCATACTCACGGGTTTATTGGTCTTGTTGAGTATCGATCTACCTTCATTGGGACCGATGTAGACTGAGTCCCACGGACCAAGTGTTGTCTCTTCTTTCTCGGTCTTAACGGTGATTTCTCCGTCCAGCACGAAATAGTATTTCTCCGCTGGCGTAGCGCCGAATTCCGCTCCGCCTCCTGGCAGAAAATGGGAAAGACCGATCCAGAATTTCTGGGCCCCAGTCTCCTCTTTGCCGCTCAACCTGAGAGTAGCCACCTTGAAATGACCGGGTGCCTCATAGGGTTTGACCTGAGCCAGAGTAATCTTTTTCATATATCCTCCATATTTAGTTTTGAACTATCGTGGTAAGCAAACAGCTATATACTTCATCTTTCCGGGAGGCAGCCACCATAGGAATAGACCCTATCGGGCACATCATTCAGATCGTCTTCATCAATTTCGGCAACGCAGTGAGCCATGGAGCCATCGCCCATGTACCAGCGTAGAGGGAAGCAGTTGAACCTGAAGCGCTTACCGGAAACCTTATCCAGGTCTCCACCAAGGTTTTCGACCCCGACTATGCCATGACCCAGCATCAGCTTATGGCAGGGCTCCCAGGTACCCCAGTTGCCGAGGGCTTCCAGATCGCCAAACTTCTTGTCATAAGCTTGTTTGCCGTGCACCTTGATGTAGGTAAACTTATCAAATTCGGCGTAGGCTTCTTCACCGAACTGTTGAGTGTATTCTTCAGTGATAGGATAGCCGGAAGCGCCGAGCAGGTTCATACGGGTCATGCCGTTGTTGCCCATGGCGGTGTGGAGAGGATGGTCCAGAGCCTGCATATCCATAGCGACACACTTTACCTTTTTCTCTACGAACCACCTTCCCGCTTCGACGCCGGTACCGCAGGAATAGTGATAGTACTCCTTGGAGTCGTCAAACTTGCGATGCATGCCGGTATTCAGACAAACGACCATGCCTTTGAGTTCGCTCGGCTTGATGCCTACTTTCTCGCAGGCAGCCTCAAGATGCTTCGGAAGGATCAGTCCCCAGCGCTCGATCTTGATGGGAAGGCAAACGGCATTACCGGTGTAGGCGTCAATCGGCATTTCGTGCGTGTAACGAGCTCTTTTACCATCGAACTCGATTTCCATAACATGACGGGGGGCATCGCAATGCGTACCGGTGTGCATCGTGCAGGTAATCTTCTGCGTCAGAACGCCGCCCTTGGCCATAGTGTGCGCATTATCAATTATCGGCTTGTCAAAATAAGGCCAGCGGGGAATTTCCGCGCTGAAGGGATGCGACAGAGAAACAAATACTGTTTTACCCATTATAGGTACCTCCTAAGGTTTATTGATTACAGATACTATTTACCAAGTGGTCACGCCACCGTCAATGTACAGGATTTGCCCGGTAATGAAGTCTGACGCCTTTGAGGCAAAGAATATAGTAGCTCCGACAAGCTCCTCTGGCATTGCCCAGCGGCCGAGCGGGATACGAGCCTTCATTCTATTGGCAAACTCAGGGTCGGCCAGGGCGGGACGGGTAAGTTCAGTCTCTACAACAGTGGGCGCGATAGCATTGACCAGCACATTATACTTGGCCCACTCGCAGGCGAGCGTTCGTGTAAGGGTATCTACAGCTCCTTTGCTGGGACAATAAGCCGCATAGTCTGTGGGGAGTCCGTATCTGCCTCTCACCGACGACAAGTTCACGATCTTGCCACTGCGCTGCTTGATCATCACCCGTCCGACTGCCTGGCAGGTGAGAAAAGTGCCGCGGGTGTTGATGTCCATGACCTTCTGCCACTCGTCAATCGGGAAGGAGTCGGCAGGGTGGCGAATCGCCAGACCATGAGCGTTCACTAGAACATCAATGTGCGGAAATGCCTTCAAGACACTATTGACCATAGCTGCTACTGATTTCTCGTCAGTCACCTCCACGGCGACAGCCAGTGACTTTCTACCCCGGGCTTGTATCTCATCGGCTACCGGCTTGAGATGTTCAAGTTTACGGCTAGCCACGATGACATCAGCACCAGCGTCTGCCAGACCCAAAGCCTGTGCATGACCGATGCCCCCAGCACCGCCAACCACTACAGCAACTTTGCCTGTCAAATCAAATAAATTCTTCGTCTTGGACCTCCTTTCTAGAGTTTTGGTAAGAGACTACTCTCTGCAAAATCCTGGTCTATACTACAAAACCCCTCCCGCACTGTCAAGCATTTTCCGGCTCTATAATAGGTTTTGTGGAAGGGAGTTTCTCAAGAGATCTAAATAAGTGGCGGCGGAATCAAATCCAATCGGTTGAGTGCAGCGACTGGGTAACTCACGCCTAGTGTTCCCTCAACTGGTGGCTCAGAAGACGGATGGTTTGCCAGAGGTCCGTTTGGCTTAAGGAAGAACAGGCCGTGAAGCTGGTCGAGGATCTGGGCGTTAGTTGAAGCAATCGCTCTCTTTCTATGTCAGTTAAAGCGTTAACAAAACGATGGATCGTGACTCATGAATCAAGAAAGGCTAATGTGATTCATTCTGCAAGGCAAGTGATTGTCCTCAGAGTTAGGCAACACGCTCCATTGTTGAATTGCGCCTGCCAAGGTAAAAAGTCGGTCTACTCTGTTCTATCTCTCGTCAAGGGTGGGATACAACCGGTCCCCAAGGTTGTTGGGGTCAAACGCCTCTTTAATCTTGCGCTGCCAGGTGTGTGTGGCCGGCTGCTTGGCCAGATCTCGTTGCAGTTCTTCATGCGTTTTACCTACAGCAAGATACATACCTTCCTTGCCGGGCGGGATGTTGTGTTTGGCTTCTTCTTTTATGCAATACTTCATCCACTCTATGGCGGCAGCAGTTGATTTCTTGTCGGCGACATCATAAAAACCGAACTGCTCCAGCCCGCACTGGCCCCCGCCCGCGATCGAGCCGACGCACCCCATCATCGAGTCGCTGCCGCAGTCCACCATTAGTCCCGTCGCCTGGAATTTCTCAGTCGTGTCTTCGGCAAGCGGTTCGTATTTGTTCACAAAATCCGGCGTGCCCGACTGCATGTAGTTTCCTATCCAACCGCCGGTATAGACGAAGTTCAGATTCTTCTTACCCAATCTGAGCAGGTACAGTAACGAAAACTGCTCCATTTCGGGCTCGAGCCACTTCTTGACCTTCCAGCCCCCAGTCTCTTTGAGTATCTGCTCCAGCACCTTCTCTTTGTACTCAATGTCCCGCTGGCTCATGCCCACCAGCACCAGCTGGTATGAGTATCTCATTTCATCGGTGACCTGTCTCACCTCCCGCTTGCGCACAAACTCTTCTATGTCATCGAGCGATTTGGTGGGGTCCTGGTAGAGCATCCAGAAAGCCGGACCCAAATCGGCACCCAGCATGGTCCACTGCCGGTGCGCATAGTAAGCTATCTCGTTATCGTATATTCTGTAATAGGATTCAAATAGACTGTCCCAGTCCTTGAAGGCCACGGTATATGCCCTGAAGTTCGAGGGCATCGGAGAACGGTAAGCGGGCACGGTACCCTCAATGGGATACTCGGCCGGCCCTGGCCAGGGAGACAGCTTCACGGCGCATTTGGTGTATACTCCCATACCGCCTCTGGCTCCCAGCGCTCCTCTGACGATACCTCTCATGCTTGGTCCCGGACCTTCGGCACAGAACCAGCCGCACCCGGAACCGAGCGAGCCTGTTCTTAGTACTTCCCCGTTGGGCATAACCCACTCAGCACCCAGCAGGTTTTCCCTGAGTTCGCCCGTGTAAATTGAGGTACCGCCGCTTCCGTGATAACACGTGGCGCCAACCAGGGTAGAGCAACTGGCCCCGGCGCCGGTCACGGTGCAATTCAGCCCCCGCTTCATCACCTCTGCTTGGACAACACCGGCGATGGCGTACGGCTCTATGACGGCGAACATGTTCTTCTCATCAATCTCAAGGACACGGTCCAGCCGCCGCATGTCCAGCTGGATAACGCCCTCGGAAAAAGGAGCACCGTAGAAGTACCATCCCGTCGAATAGGCCTTGAATCTTATCTTGTACTTGTTGCAGATCTTCACAATTGCCTGGACTTCTTTGGTATTGCCAGGCAACAAAGCAGCTTCCGGCCGGGGCATGAACTTGCTCTGGTTGGGGCGGACTGTTTCAGCCAGCCACTGGTAAGCGTACGAGTCCATAACAGCGGGGTCTTCCGAGATATATCGGGGGCCCACTATGTCTTCTAAAGCACAGTACACGTCTCTCGATAATGCCATCTTCTGCTCCCTTCCGTTGCTATAACGCCATCTGAACGAGGTCTACAACGTCGTAGACCTTGATTTTTTCGTCCTGGCCTTTGGCCGTATCGGCAAAGTTACGTTCGCACCACGGGCAGGCGCTGACTATCGCCTCCGCGCTGGTGGCTCTGGCTTCAGTAAGCCTTTGCGCGGCGGTCCAGGCGGCAAAGTCGGGGTATGCTTCCAGCACACCACCACCGGCGCCGCAGCACCAGGCATACTCTTTGGTTCTTTCCATCTCCACGAGCGTCAGCCCCGGTATGATCTTCAACACATTCCTCGGGGCATCGTATACTCCCCGGGCACCGGTATACCTGGGCCTGCTGGGCTTCCACACCGGAATCTGCCCGTATATTTTCTCTCGGGTACCCTGCCAGGGCACATATGGCTCGCCCAGCCTGCCCAGATGGCAGGGGTCATGATAGGTAACGGTCAGAGGTACACTCCTAGTCAGTTTCATCTTGCCCCGCTTGATAAGGCGGTCCATGTATTCCACCACGTGAACGACCTCAAAGGTGAAACCTATCTCAGGATAAAGCCGTTTGAAGGTATGGTAACACTCAGCACACGGTGTGACCACCGTCTTCACTCCGGCGTCAGTCCATGGTCGGGCGTTCTTTCTGGCAAATGCGTCCAGCTCTTTACGGTATCCCCACTGATACGCCCTGCCGCCGCAGCATGATTCGTTTTCCCCCATGATGCCGATATCCACACCGGCGTCCCTAAGCAGGGTGACGGTCGTCCTGGCCTTCTTCTGTAGTTTCTTGTCATAGCTGTAACGGCAGCCGGCATGAAACACCACCGCAGCCTTCTCTCTGGTCAGGTCTTTTATGTCCAGTCTTTCAGCCCATTTGCCCCTCTTAGTCTTGGGCTCCATCATCATATTCTTCTCTTTGTGAAGGCTATCTATATAAGGCCTATGCCGGGGCAGCGTCTGCCCATCCTCAACCAGCTTGAAGCGCATCTCACGCATTGCCTCAAGTCCCCGGATGTTATAGCGGCAGATCTTGTCGGACACGTCGCATGCCCCATCTAACTGGCATTCCCAGACAATGTTTTTCAACTCGTCGTTATAGCTGATCCTGCCCTCGAGTAGGGAAAGACCGACGGATAACCTGCCGCCGAGGGAGTAGGCCTGAAAACCACAATACTCGATGCTGGGACATGCCCTGGCAAACCTGGCGCTTTTTATGTGGTCAAGCGGGATCCACTTGCAGTAGGAGCAACGGCTGCAGTCCGTGCAATCGTCCCTGTAGTCCTCTAGAGCCATGTTCTTTTACACCTCAACTTTCAATCTTGCTAGAAACAGAGCTTGCCTGGGTTCAGTATATTGCCGGGGTCAAATATACCCTTGATGGTCCTTGTCACCTCCCTGCTGCGGGCATCCCGGTTATAGACCATGTCCGCCCATGTGCCGTAAGGCCGGGAGAAATAGGCTCCCTGTCTAATCAAGGTTTCACTGCACGTCTCCAGCAATTCTCTCACCCGGTCGATCTCTATCCTGTCGCCGGAGTCGTAGGGTAGATTGAATTCACAGTGACAGGAGGTACCCTGGTGCTGCGGCTGAAGGTAAATACCGATGTCCGAGACCGGATATCGCAGCGCATTTGCCTCGGCAATAACCGTATTGATAAATTCCGGAACCCTATCGAGCGTGGTCATGAACAAAATATCTTGACAGGCGCCTTTGTAGGTCAGCTTCCAGAAGGTTGCCGGAGACGGATTGAGTATGGTTGACATTACCTGTCCGCCCGCGATGCCAGAAACCGACGGAAGTAGCTCCAGGCCGAACTGTTGCACCATATCCTTGGCATCTTCTTCCTGAAAGTCCACCTTCTGCTCAGGGAAGAGGTCACGCCCGGCAATCCCAATAACGATAACCCATGGCGGCAGCTTATTTCTCAGCGCCTGTACTCCGCTGGTGCCCCTGCTCAGGATGGCAGCCAGGTTAGCGCTGTTTAATACAAAGAACTCATCACCCAGCCTGACTCTCAGCAGCCGGTAGGAGCATTCTATGAGGCGCTTCAGGTCGTCGGCCGGTATGAAGAAAAACCTGTGCACCGTGGGCAAAATCTCACATTTTACCGATGCCCAGGTCACGATACCCATGCTTCCCTGAGCACCGGAGACCAGCCGGTAATAGTCCACCTGGCCAGGACCTCCGGAGAAAACCTGGGCTAGACCCATTTTCCATTGTTGCTCAAGCGTGGGGTAATAACCGCCTGCCTCACCCGTCCGCAGCATTTCCCCGTTGCCCCAGACTACCTCCAGGCATCTCAACGGCTCGGGCAATGTGTAATTGTACTTGGGTATCAGTGTCGGCTCCCTCTCCAGCAGACTCGTGACCACCGACTTTGACCGGCGGGGGAGGAGTGGCGTGGACAGTATCAAACCATGTTCGGCCAGGGCTGGCTGCAATTGGGCATAGGTTACTCCCGGCTCAATGATCGCGATCCTGTTTCTGCGGTCAATCCTGACAATCTTATCCATGCGGCGCAGGTCAATGATGACTGCTTCCGGTACGCTGGGCACGGTGTCACCGCGAAAATGGGGCTCGCCCGAACTTACCGGTACCAGGGGTGTCCTCGTCCGGTTGGCCCACATCACAGTCTTCTGCACGTCATCGGCATTACGGGGTTGTACAACTAGCCGTGGCCGCATCGGCGAGCTAAAGCTATTATCGTGAGAGTACCTGTCGAGGACCTCGGGTTTGTTGATTACCTTTCCCTTGCCTATGATTTGCATCAGATTATTACTTGTTTTGACGTTCAATTCTCAATCTCCCGCATTGTCATTACTAATAATTGTTAAACTAAGCGCGTGTCATTTTCGATATCACTTGCATCCACGGAGCAGACAATCAACCCATGAAACCTTGAGAGATTCTGAGCTGAGTCCGGCAAGCCTTTCATGTTTACCAATTAGCGGCCTTAGTAGTTACAGAAGGCAAGAACTCTGTTCAGGTAATAATAAGAACTTCTCCAGTATATGTCAACACTACTGTTAATAAAGAATAGAGCCAATAACGAGAGGCGCGGAAATTAATGGCGCAAAGGGATCAGGTGATGCTTTACACCACTTGACGGGACGCCATCCATCAGGGTAACTTATGACCTGCGAATTGGTGTCAAAAATCCAAAAAGGTCTAGGATAATAGATTCAGGAGGGCAATAATGGCTATTCTGGAAGAACCAATAAAAGGGATAGTTGAGGTCAAGAATTACATTGACGGAGAGTGGGCCGAGTCCAAGGGTGAAATTCAGGATGTGGTGAATCCAGTCAATGGCAAAATCATTGCCAAAGTCCCGATTTCAACCAAGGAAGAGATTGATTCCGCCGTTGAAGCGGCCAAAGCAGCTTTCCCTGATTGGCGAACAACTCCGCCGGTTGCTCGTGCCAGGTGTCTCTTCCGTTTAAAAGAGTTGCTTGAGGCTAATTTTGAAGAGTTGAGCAGGGTACAAACTCAGGAGCACGGGAAGACAATTGATGAGTCCAGAGGAGAGACCAGGCGCGGCATTGAAAATGTAGAAGTTGCCTGCGGTATTCCCACCCTGATGCAGGGTTATAACTCTGAAGATATCGCGTCCGGTATTGACGAATATCTTATTCCTACACCACTGGGCGTCTTTGGTATCATCGGACCTTTCAATTTCCCCTTCATGATTCCGCTCTGGTCAGCACCTTACGCCGTCGCGACTGGCAACTGCATAGTAATCAAGCCCTCAAGCGAGGTTCCCTTGAGCCAGATGAAAATTGCGGAACTTGTGGACGAAGCGGGCTTTCCTCCCGGCGTCTGGAATGTAGTGAATGGTGGAAGAACGGTGGTCAACGGAATACTGGACCACCCGGATATTGAGGGCATTACTTTTGTCGGCTCAACTCCCACTGCCAGGAATGTCATCTATCCGAGGTGTGGTGCCACCGGCAAGCGGGTCATCGCTCAGGGCGGAGCCTCAAACTTTATGGTAATCATGCCGGACTGCAATCTGAGAGCAACGATACCCGCACTGATGACGTCTTTCTTCGGGAATGCGGGGCAACGCTGTCTGGCTGGCCAGAATGTCATTGTTGTTGGCGATGATGACCGTTTCTACAAGGAATTTGTCAACGGTGTTCTAGACACGGCCAAGAAGATAATAATTGGCAATGGTCTTGATGAGGAAGTTCAAATGGGCCCCGTTCGTGATACCGAGAAGAAGAAGAAAATACTTGGATACATCAATAGCGGTATTAAAGAAGGTGCCAAGATAATACTTGATGGTAGGAGCGATTTCAAAATTAAAGGAAGCTATCCCGATACCTGTTTCTTGGGCCCGACCATCATGGAAACCGTTAAACCTGAAATGAAGATAGTCACCGAGGAAATATTTGGTCCGACCATGGGCATCATCCGTGTCAAAACCCTTGATGAAGCCATCAAAACATGTGACGACAATCCGTTTCATAATGCGGATGCTATTTTCACCTCGAATGGAAGAACTGCTCGAGAATTCAAGTATAGAGTCAAAAGCGGGAACGTTGGTATCAACGTCGGTATAGTGGCCCCCATGGCATTTTTCCCATTCAGCGGGATGCGCGATTCCTTCTTCGGAATCCTACACACTCAGGGTAAGGAAGCCATCCGCTTCTTTACGGAGAGCAAGGTGGTGATTGAAAGGTGGCCCTAGTGACGGAGGAGATATAAAATGCAGTTGAATACAAGCGCCTCGGTTATCAGTTTTGCCAAGCAGCTGGAAGGGGATTCTGCCGGCTTTTATGAAAAGATGGCAGAAAGATATCCCAAAGCGGCAGAGCTTTTTCTCACCTTTTCCAAAGAGAATAAGAACTACGAAACGATGGTTCAAAGGGCATACTACGGCGTTATCACTGATGCCATTGAGGGGTGTTTTGCCTTCACTGTGGAAACCGATAAATATACTTTTGAAAAGGAACCTGCGAAGAAACTACGCGACGCTGATGCTTTAAATCAGGCCATTGATATGGAGCAGAAGCTGATCTCCTTCTATACTGATGCCGCCGAGCAATCAAAAGCGTTCATGGCAGACGTGCCCAGGACTTTTTTGATAGTAGCCAGGAAAAGAAGAAATCGTGAAGATAAGTTAAGGGCGCTTCTTAAGGAGACGTGACTGACCATGGCAAATGTAGTTGAAAGGCGTCGCATAAGCTGCCCGACTTATCACGTAAATGCTTACATTGTGAAGTATGACGACGGATCTCACGTCATCAAATGCACCAACAAAGAGAAATGCGGCGATACGTGCCCATATCTGAAGGACCCGCACTACAAGTTCCCTTATCGCAGGGCACCTGAGTATATGCCCTAGTAATTACAGCAGCTTATCCATTCAGCATTTTGACCTCGCCATCTGTCATTGGTCTGGGATTAAGATCGAAAGCTTCCCTTGCGCTGGGGATTTCTTCGTCACTCCGGTTTCCCGCAATGACAGAAAAGATGTGTCACTGGTGAAGCCGGTTGAGCTTCCTTCCCTGGAAGTAGTATGGCATGTAGGCCATTGTCTCAGAAAGGCAGCAGCCCGAGGAGAAGACTCAAGCAAGCGTGCAATATTGACAATCACGTGCTAGGCTGCCTATGATGCTTTTGCGAGATAACGAAGGAAAAAGGAGGAAGAAAAGTGAAGAAAGAAGAAGCTACGGTGGTTGACTGGGCGAAGCTTACCCAGGAGATGGAGCGTTTGCTTCGCCCGAAAACAAGCCCCATTGCCTACAAGAGACTGCAGAAAATGGGGGAGCTGGATAGGATACCGGGGGTGATGCGACTTGATCGGCGAGCTACTTTTTGCCAGGTGCCAGCTCTGGTGCGAAGAATAGGCTTGACGGTGGGGGTGACCAGAGGCAACCTCGGTGAGCGCTGTGCTCGCATCAATGGTCTGGCAGCTACCACCGAAAAGGAGGTTGCTTGGGAGGCCGATGCCTTCGCCAGGACCTGGTTTGCCAACGTGGAAGAAGCCAGGAAACAGATGGCTGAATATCCGCTGGTTCCCCCGGGGGAGGCCGTAGTGCTTGCCCCGCTGGCTGCCGGGAAATTTGACCCCGATGTTATCCTAATCTACGCTAACCCGGCGCAGATGATGTTCCTGATGAACGGGCTTCAGTTTGAGGACTACGAGCGCTTTCAATTCTTTTTCATTGGCGAGGGGTCCTGTGCCGACGGGCTAGCTCAATGCTATACTACTGGCAAGCCGGCCCTGGCTATTCCTTGTCTGGGAGAGAGGGAGTTCGGCACCGTTACGGAGGATGAGATGGTTATGGCGCTGCCACCGGCAATGATGGCCAAAGCCGTCGAAGGATTGCAGGCGCTTGCGGCGAGGGGCATTGCATACCCCATTAAGTATCTCGGACCTTCGTGCGATCCGTCTGTATCCTCTGTAGTGTTCACGCAGATCTACCCCGATTGGTTCAGTCATTGACCTCTATTAGAGAGACAGACCAACAGAGGGACAATGGAAGGGATGCTCTGCCTAGCGTGTGTGCCGTTGGGGCGTGACCCTACACGTGTTTTGCGGCCTGCTGGGAGACGGTCACTTGTGATACGGAAATTATATGGAAATCAAATCAGCGCCCAAGGGGGGTACAATACATGCGCTTAAAAGACAAAGTAGCTATCGTTACTGGCGGTGGGAGAGGTACCGGCAAGGCTATCTCCATGGCCTTTGCTTCTGAGGGGGCGATAGTGGTAATAGCCGCTCGGACCCCCTCTAGGCTAGATGAGACCGCTGACAAGATCAAATCAACTGGAGGTAGGGCAAGAGCCGTACAGACAGACGTTTCTGATGAAAAGCAAGTGCAGCGACTGGTAGCCGAAACTGTCCATGACTACGGCAATGTCGATATATTGGTTAACAATAGCGGCATTGGTGG
>Ga0224495_10001310_pt1 | contig 17665 bp, 15 predicted proteins | sample SF_Jul11_sed_USG_FD_168128 | JGI IMG/M metagenome (GOLD analysis project Ga0224495, IMG submission 168128) | Sediment microbial communities from San Francisco Bay, California, United States - SF_Jul11_sed_USGS_4_1 | ecosystem: Environmental > Aquatic > Marine > Sediment | place: USA: California... | reverse complement strand
GTTTAATCAAAAGCCTATTAGTAACATTGATTGTGTAGAGGGAGGTATGCCTGTACAAATCAACTTTTCCAAATTACAGATATATGAAAATTCCAGCTTCGTTTATTCCTATGATATGGCCAAATCTGCCGTAATAGATCACGGTGATTATTGTAAGGTAATAAATATATCCTTTGCCGATCCGGTGAATCCAACTACTATTTATGAGATAGATTTATTTTGGAATTCCGATAAAACTGCTTTTAAGAGTGCCTCAATCTATTTATCTAACACATCGAGTTACCCCGCGACCATCGACGGTACACTCGACACATTCACCCAGATTATCGGAGGACCATATAAGCTGGTTCCTCTTCGTTGCAGCACATCAATACCGGTGATCTTGAATTTTTCGCAGCTTCAAATTTATCAAAACGCAGCTCTTTCCTATACGCAGGCTACCTCAACGCTGACGGCAAATGAAGAATGCGGTATTGTTTATATACGCAATTTTGATACGGCATCGGCGGTTACCGGCTTGAACCTTTACTGGGACACCGGCCGTACGGCAATCATTGACGCCTGGATTTATGACACGGGCAGCCAGATTCAATCGACCATTGCCGCTCCGGCCTCGCCGGTTACGCCCGATACGTTTACCAATGTTTTGGGTGGTACATATCAGTTAGTTCCGGTACGGCCATAATATGCACGAATGTTTTTACGATAATTGGGTTGTAAATAAAAGCCGGAGTCGACGATTGTACCGGCCATGGTATGATTGATATGGGAGCTACACTTGCAAAGGTCAATCCACCGCAAACTGGCGGCGGCGGCTGTTCTTCTGGTTTGATATTATTTTGGCCGGGAATGTATCATCAATTTGGCTTTCTGGGAATGTTGATGATGTTTACCATGTTTCGGGTAAGATTCAGAGTAAGGAGACAGAAATGAATCTCGGTAAAAAAATATTTTTATTATTGATGCTTGTATTAACATTAATAAATTTAAATTGCCCCTGGTTATCGAACAAGCCTATTGGGTTGTTTCCTTGTGAGGGTGTTATCCCTGTAAACGTTAATTTTTCAAGGTTAAAGGTATATGAAAATGCCAGTATGATCTATACATCGGATATTACCGCAGACGGTATAAATTCTAATGGTTGTTCTACAGTTTATATGAATTTTTATAATCCACCCGGTATTTCTGTTGATCTCTATTGGAATTCCGATAAAACTGCTTTTAAAAATGCATATCTTGGTACAGTATATGGTCAAAGCTACCCAGCCACCATCGACGGCACGCTCGACACATTTACCCAGATTGTCGGCGGGCCATATAAATTAGTTCCACTTCGCTGTAGCACATCAACGCCGGTGACTTTAAATTTTTCGCAGCTTCAAATTTATCAAAATGCGGCGCTTGTTTATACGCAGGCGACATCCGCATTGACGGCAAATGAAGAATGTGGTATTTTGTATCTTCGCAATTTCGATACGGCTTCGCCGGTTACCGGCTTGAACCTTTACTGGGATACCGGCCATACGGCAATCATTGACGCCTGGATTTATGACACGGGCAGCCAGATTCAATCGACCATTACTGCCCCGGCCTCGCCGGTTACGCCCGATACGTTTACCAGTATTACGGGCGGTACCTATCAGTTGGTTCCGGTTAGGCCATAAAATAATGTTTAGAGCGCGTCCCAAAACTGGAACGCGCTCTGCCGGTACAAGAATATACCGGCATTTTTGTGCGTTACACGCGCAAAAATGTAGCTTTTCGCGGACTTTGTTCGCGAAAAGCGAACGTCTCAAAAGCCAGGAGGGGGTTTGAGATGCACACTTAGTTAATTAATTCCATATTATCCGTAATCATAATATCAACGCCTTGATTGGCAAAGTTAGCCAGCAAATCACGATCATTCACTCCCCAGATTGCAACGCCACAGTTTCTGGATTTGATATATTCAATCCATCGCGGAGTTGCCATAACCCTGTGAATATGGATAGAGTCCGGTTTCAGCAGTTTAATCGCAAGGGGAATCCAGACCGGAGCAATGCGGGTTTTATCGATGAGCGCTCCGGCCAGTATATCCGGAAAATTTTTCCTGATAAAATAGATGCTTAAAAGATTAAAGCTGCTGATGAGAACATTATTTGCACAACCGGATTTATTAATTAACTGAATTGTTTTTCTTTCGAGATCAAAACCCGGGTAATACCATTCTTTTTTTATTTCAATATTGGTGAAAACTTTTTTACCAAATTGAAGCAGATATTCTTCCAGCGTTGGAATGCCCGCAACGGGAGAATTTTTCCTGTTTAGATAATTGCTGCAATTCAAATCACGAATTTCGCTAAAAAGTCGGCTTTCCACAAGGCCTTTTCCATTGGTGGTTGTCGAAAGATCCGGACCGTGAAAGATGACAACCACTTTGTCTCTGGTGAGGCGAACATCCAGCTCATGCCCGCGAAAACCAAGGTCTGTTGATGCGGAAAATGCGTTCAGGGTATTTTCTGCAATTGGGCCGCGCTTGCCGTAGCCGCGGTGCGTCAGCAAAAGAAATCCGGAAGCAGGCAGCGAAGCGTTTTTTAAAATTAAAGAAAGGTCAAACTTTCTTTTTTTTGGATTTTGCATTCTTTGTTTTGACCGGTGAAACAACTTTGGCCGCAGCCTTTGTTTTTTTTATGGAAGCTTTTTGCGCAGCGGGGTTTTTGCCGGGCAGTATTTTTTTGTCTGATTTCATCTCATTATTTGTCTCAAGAGATGAAATTGTACGAACCGTCTTTGCATTAGACTGTACCTTTTGAACAACTTTCCCTTTTTCTTTACTGTCTTCAATTTCAAGTTTGTCCATGATGAAGTTGATACCCGCTGAATTCATAATGACATTCAGGTGCCCTAACCCCGGATATTCAATGTCGTCATTTCGTCCAAGTTTTCCCTGGAAACCAGGAAAAATCAGCAAATCAAATCGACTAAAGATACATTGCAGATTCGGAAATGTCATAAAGTTTACCTCGTTGTTTCTTAAAAACGACGATCTGCATATAAGCTGACGTCCGGCGGGAATAAAAAAAACAAGCAACGCCAGAAGAGTGCCATGAAACGGGGTGGAAATTGCAAATAATTTTTTTATCCGGTCGCGTCCCTTGTAACCCATTTGCGTGGCAATAATACCTCCGGCAGAGTGGCCAATGATGTATATGTCGCGTAAGTTATTTTCCAGAATAAATTGTTCCAGTTTTTTGGCATTGGATTGAGCGGAAGCAGTTTGAAAAGAAAGCCAGGGGATGTAAACAGGGTATCCTTCTTTAACAAGACGCCGCCGCAATTTACTCCAAACAAGAGGCGTTCCCATGATGCCCGACAGCAATATAACAGGATTTTTATCCCCGGATGTAGTATTTTCTGGTCTGATAAAAACCCCCAGAATAGTATAACCAGCCGCGAGAAGATAGCTAAAGATTTCTTTTGTAATTTCAAGCAATATATTCATAATTTATTGTCCGGTTCAGATACGACGAAGCCATGAATACAATTCATTTTCCGTTCGTATTTGCAATCAATAAATATTGAGATGTTAAAATTATCCCAAAACAATTTCCTTTTTTTGGGAAGGGGGAGAAAGGGTATTTTTCGATCACCCCAATGGGCTAACATCGCTTCTCCCCCCGCTGCGGCTGCCTCAACTGTCCAGCGTGTCCGCATACGGGAAGTGTGAGGCGAGCCTTCGCTTCCCCTCTTCTACCTGCTGCAACGGAATGAAATTTTGTAGCAAGCCCCGGCATGAACTCGAAATTCAGTCGGAATATTTAAATTTGCGTGTTTTTGGAACGCTTCGCGCCCCAAAAACACGCATTTTCTGCATTCTGACGTGAATATCGAAGTTCTTGCCCGGGCGCTATTCATGTCCGGCTGTTATGGTCATATCTTTTTCGTGTTGCCACAGAGAGGCTTTTTACGATTGCATACAAAAGGGCAATTCATGAATAGCTATGTCATCTGGGGAATGGGACTTTTGGGAACTTCGCTGGCTCTTGATTTAAAAAAGCTTGGCTGCAAGGTAGCAGGCATTGAAAAATCAAGGGAATATATAGAAGTTTTACAAAAATATAAATTCGACAAGATCTATCATACATCCGATGATTTCCAGGAAAGCCTGCGTTCCTGCGATGGAATTATTATTGCAACTCCGGTTGACGCGGTATATGAAATTCTGGAGCAGATTGCCGGAGCAAGCCTTCCGGAGAATACCTGGATTACCGACATGGCCTCCACAAAAGGCGAATTAATGAAAAAAGCAAGCCATTGCAGTAAAAATATGCACTTTGTCGGTTCACACCCCATGACGGGCAGCGACTTGAATGGCCCGGCGCATGCGCGCATGGATTTGTTTGCCGGCGCTACGATATATGTCACTCCTTTGCCGCAGCCCCAAAATGACATGGGAAATCTGTCAGATCGAATTCTAACAGAAAATGTTTGCAAATTCTGGAAAAGCCTCGGCGCTCATCCATACGAAATATCTTCAGAAATTCACGATAAATGGGCTGCCTATCTCAGTCATGGGCTACATCTTGTTTCGTGCATGGTTTCGTGCCTGCTCAATGATATCCCGGAGGTTCTGGAAATGAGTCATCCTCCTGCGGGGGGAAGTTTCCGGGACATCACGCGGGTAGCCGGCAGCAATCCGGAACTGTGGAGCGGCATAATCAATTCCAACTCAAAAGAAGTTACAGCCTATCTCGAAAGTATGGAAAGGCTTATTGGAGACTGGAAAAGGCAACTTCAGGAAAAAAATTTACCCGTAAAAGAGATTTTTATGAAATCCGCCCGAATCAGATCTGCCATTGTAAAAAACAAATAATGAATATGGATACAGTAAAATTTAACTTTAAAGGAGATAAGTCTATATCTCACAGGAGCGCCATATTTTCTGCGCTGGGCAAGGGCATTTTTGAAATACGCAATTTTCTAACTGCAGAAGATACCATGAATACGCTGAATGCCATGACCCATCTTGGTATACGGGTTGAAGGCGATGTACACAGCGGTAATTTTCGTATTATATCCAGCGGAAGAAACCCCGAAAAACCAGAGAAGTTTACCGTTGACCTCGGAAACTCGGGTACGGGATCCAGGCTGTTGATGGGACTTTTTTCGGGTATGCCCGGCATAGAAGCAACCATTACCGGCGATGAAAGTTTGAAAAAAAGACCCATGGGGCGAATTACAAAACCTCTTGTTTCTGTGGGCGGAGTTTTTGAACCAATCGATTCATTACCCATAACAGTTTACGGAAGAAAACTTTTGCCCATTATGCATGTTGAAAGCATCGGGTCTGCTCAAATAAAATCTGCCATGATGCTGGCCGCCATTTCTTCCGGGGTTCCCCTCAGGCTGGAAGAAAGAATCCCGTCCCGGGATCATACAGAAAATATGCTGCAGTTTTGCGGGGTACATTTAACCAAAGAACCTCTGGACAACAGCCCTGGATTTCTCATAGAGATGGAACCTCCTTATATTATTCAACCCGTGCTTTTTGACATTTGGGGCGATATTTCGTCTGCCTCGTTTTTTATTGTTCTGGGCTTGTTAAACCGCAAAAAAAAAGTAATCATTGAAAATGTCCTGCTCAACCCCTACCGCGACAAATTTATTAAAATCCTTAAAGACATGGGGGCAAATATTGAAATTATTGAAAAAAAAGAAAAATGCGGCGAAAAAGGCGGGGATATTATTGTTTCTCCATCGGAACTCCGGGGAATCAATATCAGCCCTCTGGATATTCCTTCGATTATCGATGAGTTGCCCATATTGACCATTGCGGGTCTTTTATCGACGGGAACCTTTTCTTTTCGGGGAGCCGCGGAGCTTCGCCACAAAGAATCTGACAGAATTTCGGCTATGGTGAACAACCTTAAAGCTGTTGGTGTCCATGTCCAGGAATTTCCGGATGGACTATCCTTTGAGGGCAATCCGGAGTTTGCATCGGGCGGCAGCATCAACGGCTACCTTGACCACCGCATTGTAATGTCCTTTGAGGTACTGAAATCTGTTCTTGAAATGAACGGGAAACCAGGCAGCCTTCAAATTGAAGGTCGGCAGTGGGTAACGACCAGCTTTCCGGATTTTTTTGAAAAAATACAGGATTTTTCAGATCTGGAGCCGAAAAAATAATGGTAATAACGATTGATGGGCCGGCTGGATCCGGTAAATCCACAGCGGCCAGACTTCTTGCCGAAAAGCTTCATCTTTATCAGGTAGATTCGGGAGCATTCTACCGCTTTTTTACATATCTTTTTCTTTCCTGGCAAAAGGATAAAAACCTGCCTGCACAGGAAATTGTTAATTCTCCGGAATTTCAAAATTATTTATCAAAAGAAATCTTTGAAGTAGAGTTTAAAGACAATAAACAATTAATTATCTGGAAAAATGAAAATATGGATAATTATATACGCACTCCCGAAATCACCAGAAACATTAAAATCATCGCAGACAACACATTTATGCGCCACGAAGTCAACAGGCGCATAAAAGTCATTGCCGAAAAGTATTCTATTATCGCCGATGGCAGAGATATGGGAACCGTGGTTTTTCCGGACGCCCAATGTAAATTTTTTCTGGATGCATCGCTTAAAATACGCGCGATGAGAAGATATTCTGAATTCCAAACCTCAAATCCGGGCATCAGCCTTCAAGAAGTAGAAAAGGAAATCGACAAAAGAGACAAAGAAGATCAAAAACGAGAATTTGGCAAACTGATTCCTGCTAAAGATGCCATTTTCATTGACACCACCAATCTTGAAATAAATGGTGTCGTCAACGCGCTGTCAAGCGCCATCCAGAATAAAAAAACCAGTAGTTAATGAGGTTTCATTATGACAATTTCCCCTGTATCATTTCAGGTTAACAACCTTTCCATGGAAGAACTTCTAAGTGGTGAAAATTTATTTTCCAACAACTCAACCCCCGGCTCGATCGTAACAGGGAAAGTAGCTGGCTATAACAAAGATTCCGGCAAGGAATACGTCATTATCTCAATGGGGACAAAATCAGAAGGTAAAATTTACACTACAGAATTTGATCAAAAACCGGAAATTGGAGCCGATGTGGAAGCGATTGTAGTCTCCACAGACCGCGAAAGCGGAATGATCCGCCTTTCCAGAAAAGAACTGGAAACTCAAAGGGGCTGGGAAGTAGCAAAAGAATCCCTTGAAAAAGATCTCCCCGTAAGCGGCATTGTGAAAAATCAGGCTTCCAGGGGGTACATTGTAAATGTATCCGGTCTGGATATGTTTTTGCCTCATTCACATGTGGGAAATCTTTTACAACCCGATAAAGGGAGAAAATCAGGGCTGATTGGCTCTACCTTTATGTTTAAAATTCTGGAATTAGACTCGCGAAAGAAAACCGGGGTTGTATCGAGAAAAGTTTTTATGGAAGGCGAGAACGCGGAAAAATGGGAAAAGTTCCTGACCAGCCACAAAATCGGCGATATTATTGATGGAAAAATTTTAAAACATATTAATATCGGCGCTTTTGTTGAAGTCGGTGGCATTATGGGGTTTCTGCATAAAAGCAACATAAGCTGGGAAAGGCTTTCAGGAGACTTTAAAAATATACTGCCTGTCGGCGAAACCAAATCCTTGCGAATTATTGAAATCGATTCAGAAAATCATAGATTGTCTCTCGGCGTAAAACAGCTAAGCGATGATCCCTGGTTAAGCGTGGAGAAGAAATTTAAAAAAACGGATATCGTCAAGGGCCAGGTTACATTTCTGGCAAACTATGGAGCCTTTATAGACCTTGGCTCCGGAATTGAAGGCCTTTTGCATGTCTCCGAAATGAGCTGGACACGAAAAATTAACCATGCCGGAGAAGTGCTTAAAAAAAATCAGGAAGTTGAGACTGTCGTATTGAATGTCGACTCTGCCAACAAAAAGGTTTCCCTTGGCCTTAAACAACTCTTTAAAAACCCCTGGGATGACATAAAAAATTCCATAAAAATCGGCGACGTCCTTAAAGTAAAAGTGGCTGATGTAACCAATTTTGGAGTTTTTGTAAAAATATCGGATGAAATTGACGGATTAATTCGCAAAGAAGATATTAGCTGGGACGAACCTTCTGTTGATCCCAAAAAACTTTACAAATCCGGAGATGAAGTTGAAGTAAAAATTGTAGAAATGAATTTTGAAGAAAAAAAAATAGGCTGTAGTCTGCGTCACTTGCTTCCAAATCCATACAAAAAGCTAAAAAATCAATACAAGCGCGGCGCCATTATTCAGGGTATAGTTTCCGGCATCGTTGACTTTGGAATTTTTGTAAGAATAGATGGCAACCTCGAAGGTCTTGTGCATACAAGCGCAATGAGCGATGAAGAGGCGGGCAATCATAAAAAAACTTTTAAAAAGGGCGATACGGTAACTGTGGTCTTAAAAAGCGTTGATCCGGAAACCAGAAAAATATCCCTTTCTACAAGAGATGTTTCAAGAGCGATGGAACGAAAAGAAATTGAGTCCTATATTGACCGCGATGAACAATATGCGCCGACATCCAATCCTTTTGGAAAATTAAAAACCGTGATGAGCGCGCCAGAGTAAAATAAGAGTTGCAATTATGAACGTTCATAAATTCGGGAAATGGGTCATGGCGTATATTTTTGTTGACAATGCTATTCAAGGTGGCTATATATCCATTAGAAAAAGAATGAAATATTAATTTAACAGCAGGGAAAACAATGGAAAAAAATGTCGAAATAAAATTACTCAGCAATCATACCGCAGTTGCGTATCCGGTAGGCAGGCTGGATGTGGCGGTATCTGCGGAGCTGGAAGATCAGTTGGTGAAATCCGTTGAAGAAAATTCCATCGATAAACTTGTATTGAATATGGAGAATGTCGAATATATGTCATCATCGGGTTTCAGGGTCGCAATTGCGCTGCTTCGAAAACTTACAGATAAAGGCGGAACCCTCAAGATATGCAATCTTAAACCAGCGGTCAAAAGAATTTTTGATGTCATTGAGTTAACCTCCCTGTTTGAAATCTTTGATGCAGAAGAAGAGGCGCTCGCTTCCTTAACCTGAACCTGACACAATGCCTTCCCAACGACGCTGGAAAAGGTTAGCGAAAAATATTTTATTTTTTTCAATAACCTTTAGTCTCCTTGCAAACGATAAAATCGTAGACTTGACCTTAAGCGGAAAGTACAATCCTTCCCAATATCCTGCTATTTTCAAAACTGTACCGGTAGCGTATGCTACTCAAGACGGTATGTATTTGCATAAAGATGCGCTGGAAGCGTTTATTGAAATGGCTCAAAACGCAAAAAAAGCCGGTTTTGATATTTTTATAATTTCGGCTATCCGGGATTTTAATTCTCAAAAATATATCTGGGAAAGCAAATTCAACGGGGAACGACTGGTCAACGGGATGGATTTAAAAAAAAAATATCCAGATATCAGAACAAGAGCTCTAAAAATTCTGGAATATTCTTCCATGCCCGGCACCAGCAGGCATCACTGGGGAACCGATATCGATATTGGATTTGATTTGAAAAATTCCGGGAACATGCTAAACAATGAAGTGTATGCATCGGGAAAAGGAAAGGAATTTTACTCATGGATGCTTCAATATGCTTCCGATTATGGTTTTTGCCAACCTTATAAAAATACGCCCAAAGTTCGCAATCCGGGATTAAAGCATGGCTACCAGCAGGAAAAGTGGCACTGGTCATATCAACCACTGTCTTCAAAATATTTAAAGATTTTTTTAAAACATTCTGAAAACTACATTCCATCCGGTTTTGACGGAAGTTCTGTTGCAAAAAGTATGTATCTGGATTACGTGCAAAACATAGATAAAAGCTGCGATGAATTGCAATAGATATTTTTGGCGTTTTTCAAAGTCGAACGTTCGTTGGCGGAAAGTTTACCGGTAATAACTTTGGCAGAAGTTCGCCTTTAATTGTTATTATTGATCCAGACAGTAGTGTTATTTTTTTCAATAAATGTCTGCTTTGCAATTCTTTGAATATCCGCCGAAGTTATTTTCTGGATTTGATCCAGATACGTAAACAAATAGTTGTAATCGTGTTTCATTAACTCATAATATGACATCAGTTCGGCCATTCCAGCATTGGAATTTAAACTATCGATTACCGATTTGAATATTCTATTTTTTACCCGTTCTATTTCTTTATCAGTAACCCCGTTTTTTTTAATTTCATCTAATTGTGTATTTATTAGATCATAAATTTTTCCATAATTTTTCTCTTCATACGGAGCGACAAAAAATGCAAACTGGGTGGTTAATTTCTCGGCAGGTACCGCCGATTCTGATCCTATACTCTGGGCAAGTTTTTCATCAATAACAATTTTTTTCACCAACCTTGAGGTTTGCCCGTCGGTCAATATACGGCTTAAAACTTCATAAGCAGGACTATCCGGACTCTGAATGGATGGTTTGCTCCAGCCAGTAATTAGATACGGTGTGCTGTCTGCCGTTAACTCCGCAGTTTTTCTCCCCAGAGATTCTTCAAAGGCAATGGGGGGGGAAGGCGGCTCTGGCCGATCCGGAATTTTTTCAAAATATTTTTTAATAATTTCAAGCGATGCTTCATAATCGATATCGCCGCTGATTGCAATTACCATTCGGGAAGGTATATATTGAGTATCATAAAAGTGGCGGGTATCGCCCAGTTTCAAATTGGGAATATTGTTTGCATAACCTATTACAGGTTTTCCATAAGGACTGAAACCAAAGGCGACTGAGTTAAAAAGTTCATATAATCTGGAATGCGGATTTGAATCAAACCGCATTCGCCGCTCCTCCTGGATTACATCGCGTTCCTGGTAATACTCCCGAAAAACGGGATCCTGAAACCGGGAGCTTTCCATATATGCCCATAACTCCAACCTGTTTTTGGGGAGTTTAATTTGATAGTTGGTAACATCCTGGGAAGTATATGCATTGTATCCGATCTGGCCGGCAAGAGAATATACCCTTGAGTCTTCTTCAGAGATTACGAACTGGCTGGCATTTTGCTCTGCCTTTATTAACTGTTTCTGTAAAACTGCAATTTTTTTGCTATACTCATCCCGTGCTTTACGATCAACGAGGGGTTCCATTATTTTTAACTTTAGATCATCGATTTCGCCCCCAAGTTTTGCAATTTCTTCAAGGTAAGGCGATTCTTTCTTAAAATTGGTTGTTCCAATAAGTCGAGTGCCTTTAAAAAGGAGATGCTCCAAAAAATGCGCCGTACCGGCCTGATCGAATGGTTCATTGGCTGATCCGACTCCTATTTTTATGTAGCAGGCTATGGTGGGACTCAACTTGTTTTGCAGCAAAATTACACGGATTCCGTTCTTTAGTGTGTACATCCGGGTGTTTGATGTAAACTTTATTTTTATTTTTTCAATTTCAGAGCTATTTATGGAGTATATGTTTATAGATTGAATGAAACACAATATTGCTATGACAATTTTAAAATAACCTTTCATATAAACATCAATTCCTTATTTCAAAATCTATTTTCATCGGTTTGCCGTCCCTGACAAGCTCCACATTCACTCTTGGCATTGTTTTAATATTATTCCATAGTTCCATCATCTGGCCGGTATCGCTCATCGGGAATCCGTTAACGGATTTTATGATATCGCCGCTTCTGGCTCCGAGCGTGTAAAAAATATGACCTTCCGGTATACGGTGCAGACGAAAACCGGTAATTTTTCCATTTTCCAGATTCGGGCCAAAAGACGCTCCACCGCCATAAATGGCTGCAGGGTTACCCAGAATTTTATCATTGATATCCTGGCGCGAAATTACGACTTTTTGATCTCCAACAGACGATGTATTGGATTTGGACTGCACATCCTGGGAGCTCTCGCCCACTTCTATTTTGTACTTTATTCCGCCTTCTTTAACCCAAATTTTCTCGTATCCAATAGCGATAAGAATTGCGCTTCCAATTTTTTGACCAATGGAATATTCCTGGGGATCGCCTGGTTCTCCGTTTACTTTAATAATGGCGCTGGCAAATTTTGGATCCCCTTCCAGAGTTCCGATAAGAGAAAAGTTTTTGTTAGGCTCACCCGCAGAAGTTTTTGTTTCGACAACTGCGCGCTTAAAAAAAACTCCGTCAATAATTGATCCGAGGTCAATATTCATTGAGGATAAATCTTTCCTGGGTTGCCCTGTTATTAGCGGTGTACTTAAAGGGCTGGCCATTCCCTGGAGTTCTGATGCAAGCATATACATAATCATGGAGTTTACAAACCTTGATGTGACAAATCCCAAAACAGCCGATGCGGCATACAAGGCTATCCTTCGTGGATTTTGAATTCTTTCAGAAATAAGCCTGAAAAAATCAAGAGCATATAATTCCATCTTTCTCAGAATGGCTTTATAATTATCTGCGGGCAAAAAAGATTTATTCATTTTTATCCGTTGTTGAAGACGCCGAGCAGCGTGTGGAAAAATAAGTTGCGTTCACACCTTTTTCTGAAACGCCCTCGTTTTTCTCGGCTTCTGATTTTAAATATAAAACTTCCGGCGTTACCAGTACCCTGACAATACCTCCTGATGGATGCCGGGTTCCCACCTCCCTGTATTTAGCGCAAACAAAAACGACATCGCCCTTCCCCGCTTTTATAGATAGAGGAACATTGACCGATGAGAATGCGTAAATTCCAGACGTATACGCTGCGCGAACATCAATCTCCTGATCTCCGGATGGAATAAAAAAGTCAAAAAACATTTTTTCATTGTTTATTTCGTTCACCTTTTTTTTCACATTTTCGTACTTAAAGCCGGAAATAATCAATTTGGGGTGCAAAAACACATGAACATCTTCTTTAGGATTCACATCTTCTTTTATGCCATATTTATGAGGACCGCAAAAACCAAGAAAAATCATCAGCGCTGATACCGCCCATTTCTTTGCCATAATCACAAAAACGGATTCCCCATCACCCGAACAAGGATTTTTTTAGCTGATAATGACAGGGGAGATTATTGAGCGCCTGCTTAGGCTCATAATATGAATTGACAGCATAAAACGATCCTGGACATAAACTGGAAATTCCGTCAGATGTGGCTCTCTTGCAATGAGAAATTCCGTTGTACACAGCCCAAATAACGCAATTTACTACACTCTGATTTGAATACTGAAATTCATGCTGACTCGAAGAATTATACCATGCCTTGACGTAAAAGATGGAAGGGTTGTTAAAGGCATTGAATTCCTAAACCTGGTAGATGCCGGAGATCCGGTGGAAAATGCCGTGGAATATGAAAATCAGGGCGCCGATGAACTCGTTTTTCTGGATATTACCGCATCATCGGATCGCAGAAATATTATTTTAAATCTTGTCAAAGAAGTATCCGAAAAACTCTTTATCCCCTTTCTGGTTGGCGGAGGTATTCGTACTCTCGAGGATATGATCGTTATTTTGAGCGAAGGAGCCGACAAGGTGGCTCTCAATACAGCAGCCTTTGAAAATCCAAAAGTACTGACGGATGGGGCGCGGCATTTTGGGGCCCAATGTATCGTTTGCGCCATTGACGCAAAATTTAACGGAGAGTTTTTTGAGGTCTTTCTTCATGGAGGACGAACGCCCACCGGAGCAAATGCTATACAATGGGTCAAAACAGCGGTAGATGCAGGAGCGGGAGAAATTTTGCTGACCAGCATGGATCGCGACGGAACCAAAAAAGGGTTTGATCTTGAGTTAACACGCAAAGCAATAGAGGCAGTAAATGTTCCGGTAATTGCATCGGGCGGCGCCGGAACACAGCAACATTTTAAAGATGCCTTTGATGCTGGAGCAAGCGCAGCTCTTGCCGCATCGATGTTCCATTTTAGAGAAATTGACATTCCGGATCTCAAGCGATTCTTGATCCATAAAGGTGTTGAAATCAGACCTCCTGAATAAAAAACTGAAGACGGCCTGCCTAATGTCAAATCAACTTAAACAACTTTTAAGCGACCTGCATGAGCTTGCATCGCCTCAAAAAGCCAAAAACTCTGCTCGTTTTTTTAAAACCGGATCGGGAGAATATGGAGAAGGCGATCAATTTCTTGGCCTGACTGTTCCGGAGCAGCGCGCCATTGCTAAAAAATTTTCTGCTTTAGCCCTTACTGATATAAAGACGCTTGTTACAAGCCCCTGGCACGAGGAACGTCTTACCGGGCTCATTATTCTTGTGAATCAATTTAAACGGTGCGCCGAAGCAGACAAAAAAACCAGATATGATTTTTACCTCTCCCATACAAAATATATCAACAACTGGGATCTGGTGGATTTAACCGCCCATGAAATTGTCGGGTCTTTTCTCGAGGATAAAAACCGCAATATACTGGACAGCCTTGCTGCATCCCGAAGTCTCTGGGAGCGCAGAATCGCCATGATTTCTACATTTCATTTTATTAAACAAGGCGACTCTGGCGATGCCCTGCGCATTGCAGAAATATTGCTGTATGATACGCATGACCTCATTCAAAAGGCAACGGGCTGGATGCTGCGCGAAATTGGCAAACGAATAGATCAAAAGATATTAATATATTTTCTCGAAAAGCATCCAGATATGCCAAGAACCACCCTGAGGTATGCCATTGAGCATTTTCCTGAAACACAACGCACGTTGTATCTCAATATGGGGAAAAAATCACCATAAGGGGTGGCGCGCAACCATGTGCGCGTTAGGGGAGACAGAATCGTCGTATGGGGCTAATAATTCTTTGAGACAGCCCCATACAAATTGAAATTTATCCATTCTCCCCTCCAGACAAAAAAATAATAGCCATTGAGGCAAAAATTTTGTATGATAATGTTTGTAATCGGGGACGAATTGGCATCGACTGGTGTCAACAACCGAAAGAAAAGCATGTGAAGCCCCTCTTCTAAAAAGGGAAAACGTCATTAACTGGCGAAAATGTAAACTACGCAATGGCTGCTTGATCAGCCTGCACTGTTCAGCCGAGACGCATCCGGTAAGCTGAGCGGTAAACTACGGAAGCTGGGTTTTGCGACGCAGATACACAAGACCGAGAAAATTCTGCTCAGGAAAAATCTTTTTGGTTCATAGAAATGGATTTTTCTGAAACACAAGCTGTGAACTAAACATGTAGAAAGCTTTTGATTGGACATCAGGACGCGGGTTCAACTCCCGCCGTCTCCATGATTAAAAACCGGGCATTCCCCGACGTTCTGCAAAAAGCGTTAATAATTTATTTCGAGCGTTACGGGACAATGATCTGATCCCATTTGATCGTTTAGATGCGCGACAATTTTTACCTTTTCAAGATCATCCTGGCCTACAAAAAAATAATCTATCCTCCAACCCACATTTCTGGCGCGCGCATTGGAAATCATGTGCCACCATGTGTAACTGACTTTGTCGGGATGTAATTGCCTGAATACATCCACCCAGGAATGTTCGATGACCTTGCTTACCCAGGCTCGTTCTTCCGGGCGGAATCCAATGTTGCCTTCGTTTTCCTTTGGACGCGCCAGGTCGACTGGATTATGCGCAACATTTAAATCGCCGCACCAGACCACCCTCTTGCCCTGTTTGCGCAGATCGTTGATATAATTTAAAAAACATTCATAAAATTCCAGCTTTTCATGCCACGCGGCTTCGCTTTTCCCCCCATTGGGAAAATATACTCCAATAGCCGTAAAGCCTTCAAAATCAAGCCGGATGACGCGGCCTTCGCTGTCGTTCCAGTTTGCCATGCCGGTTTGCACCTTTGGCGCCGCTGAAAACGTGGATTTTTTTATCCAGGCTCCAACCCCGGAGTACCCTGGTTTTTGAGCCGAGTGATAAAACTGGTGATATTCGGGATGATTGTTTAGAAAATCTGAAAGCTGGTTCGATTGCGCCTTTATTTCCTGTAAAAAAAAAATATCCGGGCTTTCTTTTTGCAAAAAAGTCTGGAGTTCCCCTTTTTTTTCAACCGCTCGAATTCCATTTACATTCCAGGATATTATTTTCATTGGATCATCGCAGGGGGATGTCTAAAAAGAAAAGAATATCACCACGGAGACACGGTGCGCACGGAGAAAATACGAAATAAATGCCTTTTCAGGCGTTAGTTCATCAAAAACTCCGTGTTCTCCGCGCCTATGCGGTTAACTTTCGACTTTTTAGGCAACCCCTTACAAAATAATTATTTCATCAACGGTATAATCATCAACGCCACGATGTTGATAATCTTAATCCAAGGGTTGATGGCTGGGCCGGCGGTGTCTTTGTATGGATCACCGACTGTATCTCCGGTCACCGCTGCCTTGTGAGCATCTGAACCTTTGCCGCCAAAATTTCCATTTTCAATATATTTTTTTGCGTTGTCCCATGCCCCGCCGCCGGTGGTCATAGAGATCGCTACAAATATTCCGGTGACAATGGTTCCAATTAATACTCCGCCCAGCGCGATGGGGCCAAGAACGAGGCCAACCACAACCGGCACGAGAATCGGCAGTAGCGAAGGAATAATCATTTCTTTAATTGCCGCTTTTGTAAGCATATCAACAGCTTTTGAATAATCCGGTTTTTGTGTATGCTTCATTATACCCGGCATTTCCTTAAACTGGCGTCGTACTTCATTTACAATTCCGCCGGCTGCCCGTCCCACTGCTTCCATGGACATGGCGCCAAACAAATATGGAATTAAACCGCCAATAAACAGCCCGATTAGAACCATATGGTCTGAAAGGTTAAACATGATATTCATTCCCATTGTTTCCATCGTATGCGTATAGTCGGCAAACAAGACCAGAGCCGCCAGACCGGCAGAACCTATAGCATATCCCTTGGTTACCGCTTTGGTTGTGTTTCCAACGGCATCCAGAGGATCTGTAATATTGCGTATTTTTTCATCGAGGTCGGCCATTTCTGCAATACCCCCGGCATTATCGGTAATGGGACCATACGCATCCAGAGCAACAATAATTCCTGTCATCGAGAGCATGGATGTGGCAGCCACGGCTATGCCGTACAAACCTGCGAGATGATAGGCTCCCCAGATGGAAGCGCACACGGCCAGTACTGGAGCAGCCGTTGATTTCATGGAAACGCCAAGGCCTGCAATCACATTGGTTCCATCGCCGGTAGTTGATGCTTCCGCAATATGACGTACGGGTTTATACTCTGTTGCTGTGTAATATTCGGTAATGACAACCATAGCAGCTGTTAAAGCAAGGCCAATCATTGCCGAGCCGTACAATGCCATGGCGCTGTATGTTCCATTGGAACCCATAACATAATCTGTTACAAAATAAAATGCCACGGCGGCAAGAACTCCGGTAACGATTAAACCGCGATAAAGAGCGTTCATTATTTTTCCGCCCTCTCTAACCTTGACAAAAAAAGTACCTATAATCGACGCAATGATAGAAACTCCGCCAAGCACCAATGGATAAGTAATGACCGCAGCTCCCGCATCTTTAAGCAAAAGACCGCCCAGCAACATGGAAGCGACCACAGTTACAGCATAGGTTTCAAAAAGGTCGGCAGCCATTCCGGCACAGTCGCCCACATTGTCTCCGACGTTATCTGCAATTACCGCCGGATTTCTGGGGTCATCTTCCGGAATACCCGCCTCTACCTTACCGACAATGTCAGCGCCCACATCGGCGCCTTTGGTAAATATACCGCCGCCAAGTCTCGCGAAT
>Ga0224495_10001309_pt1 | contig 17665 bp, 14 predicted proteins | sample SF_Jul11_sed_USG_FD_168128 | JGI IMG/M metagenome (GOLD analysis project Ga0224495, IMG submission 168128) | Sediment microbial communities from San Francisco Bay, California, United States - SF_Jul11_sed_USGS_4_1 | ecosystem: Environmental > Aquatic > Marine > Sediment | place: USA: California... | reverse complement strand
GGCTTGACCGCGTAGTGCGCGACGATGTCCTGCCCGGTGGAGATACCGCCGAGGATGCCGCCGGCGTGGTTGGAGGCAAAGCCGCTTGGCGTGAGTTCGTCGCCGTGCTCGCTGCCCTTTTGCGTCACACAATCGAAGCCCGCGCCGATCTCGACACCCTTCACCGCGTTGATGCACATCAGCGCGTAGGCGATCTCGGCATCGAGGCGGTCAAAGATGGGCTCGCCCAGGCCGACCGGGACGTTGCTGGCGACGACGGTGAGGCGCGCGCCGATGGAGTCGCCCGACTTGCGCAGTGCGTCCATGTAGTCTTCCAGCGCGGGCACGACGCTGCTGTCGGCGACGAAGAACGGGTTGTTCGGCACGTCATCCCAGCTCTTGAAGGGGATTGCGATCTCGCCGAGCTGCGCGAGGTAGCCGCGGATCTCGACACCGTATTTTTCCTTCAGCCATTTCTTCGCGATCGCACCGGCCGCGACGCGCGATGCGGTCTCGCGCGCGGAGGCACGGCCGCCGCCGCGATAGTCGCGGATGCCGTATTTCTGCCAGTAGGTGTAGTCGGCGTGGCCGGGGCGGAAGGTCTCGGCGATCTTGCCGTAGTCCTTGCTGCGCTGGTCTTCGTTGCGGATCAGCAGCGCGATCGGCGTGCCGGTGGTCTTGCCCTCGAACACGCCGGAGAGGATCTCGACCGTGTCGGATTCGCGCCGCTGGGTGACGTGGCGCGAGGTGCCGGGCTTGCGCCGGTCGAGGTCGTGCTGGATGTCGGCCTCGGATAATTCCATGCCCGGCGGGCAACCATCGACGATGCAGCCGATGGCCGCTCCGTGCGATTCGCCGAAGGAGGTAACGGTGAATAAAGTGCCGAGTGTGTTTCCAGACATAATCCGCCCCGTATAAATGAATGTGTTCTCGCAAAAACAATGCGGAGAGTTTAACATAGCAACTCAAACCCACCCCAACCCTCGCTTGGACAAGAGGGGGATGCCGCACCTTCCCTGGTAAGGGAAATCTGGGAGGGGGTGTATACCAGAACAATTTTTGCTTCGCCATAATTACAGAAAGCACACCATGAAAGCCGTTTTGATGACTGCCGCAGGAAGTCCGGATGTACTGGCGCTTTACGATACAGACAAGCCAGAATTGCCGTCGCCGCACCATATGCGTATTAAGCTCGCCGCTGCCGGAGTGAACCCGCTGGACGGCAAGCTGCGCGCAAAACCAGCCTATGGGTTGACCAAATTGCCCGCCATATTAGGTTGTGACGGTGCGGGAACCGTGGAAAAAATCGGCAGCGCGGTCACCCGTTTCAAGGAAGGTGATAAGGTTTTTTTCTACAACGGCGGCATCGGCGAGGAACCCGGCTGCTACGCCGAATTCACCACGGTGCATGAAGAATATTGCGCTGCGTGCCCTGACAATATCGGCCTGCAGGATGTTGCCGGTTTGCCGCTGGTGCTGATCACCGCCTGGGAGGCATTGGTCGAACGCGCCAACCTGCATGCCGGGCAAACCATCCTGATCCATGGTGGTACCGGCGGGGTCGGCCATATCGCCTTGCAACTTGCCAAGCATCTCGGCGCGAAGGTTGCCGTCACCGTCAGCGACGACAAGAAGGAAGGTCTGGCGCAGGGGCTGGAAGCCGACAAGATCGTGCGCTACAACGAAATGGATTTCGTGATGGATGTGGAGGAATGGTCTGGCAATAAAGGTGTGGATGTAGTGCTCGACACAATAGGCGACGAGGTCTTCAGGCGATCGATAGATGTCACACGTATCGGCGGCAAACTCGTCACCCTGCTTTCCACGCCAATGACACTGGAAGATACGCAAAAGGCACGTTTGCGAAATTTGTCTATCTGTTACGAATTGATGCTCACCCCCCAAATCATGAAGCAGCACGAGGAACGCATCCGCCAGCGCAAGATACTGGAACGGGGTGCAAAACTTGTGGAATCAGGCGAGATGGGTGTTTTGGTCTCCTACGCCCTCCCCCTTGGCGAAGCACCGGAAGCCCATCGCATCCTCGAGAGAGGGCATGTGCTGGGCAAGATCATCCTGACAATGGGCTAGGAAAGGCTGCTGCGCTCGTGACGTTTTCCGTCATACTCACGGGCCGGCTAGGATTCCCGGTTGCGCATGTGATCAGCCACCTTGGTGAACGCGTCCGATAGTTCCTTGCGCAGCGCGGCGTCTTCCACCACTTCATCCAGCGCCTGGTTCATGCACAGCATCCACTGGTCGCGCTCGGCATTGCCGATCGGGAAGGGCAGGTGACGGCGGCGCAACATCGGGTGGCCGTATTGTTCGACATACAGCTGTGGCCCGCCCATCCAGCCGGAGAGGAACTTGAACAGCTTGTCGTTCGCGCTCTGCAGGTCTTGCTGGTGAAGTTTGCGGATACCATAAGCTTCCGGCAGCGTATCCATCAGCTCGTAGAAACACTGCACCAGCGCATGGACTTTAGCCTCGCCCCCGATGCGTTGATAGTGTGTAAGCGGTTTTGTTTCAGTTTGCATCTACCATTCCCTGAATGAGAGCCCTAAACCCAATGTTGTCTGCCGGTGGTTGTAATCGATCAGGCTTTCGCCGAATCCTGAGGTGAGTTGCACGTGTACACGGCCGGCACGCCCCATCGTCTTCGGCGTGGCCCAGTCAATCTGCACGAAGCTGTGGTTGCCCGCCAGTTGCAGGTTGCTACGCAACAATATCGCGACCGATTGAGATTCGTTTTCAGGCGCCCAGTGCAATACCAAATCACCTGAACCGGCATAATCAGCGATATCCGGATTGTCATTTAATGCCTGATCTTCGGCAAGCCGCCACCATCTGCGTGCCAACATTGAAATGGTGCCTGATTCCCATCCACCCTGCACGTAGATCCGGTTCCATTTGCGCGACTCGGGCAGGGAACGCCCATTGGACTGGTGCAGCATGCCGAGGTTGACGAATCTCAGGCTGGATGCAGGGTCACGCGCAAAGGTGACGATGAATTCTGGCTCGTAGTTAGTTTCGCGGAACGGCTCGGAGTTCCGTGTATTCAACACCTGCCAATGCGACTGTTGCGTGTAGGCCAGCCAGTAACGGACCGTACGGATATCCATCCAGCCGGGAAAGCCGTGGCTGGCGATATCCGCCTTCAGGCTCAACTGGAACTTGGCCTCGATGCTATCCAGATCATAGGGTGCCGGCGTACTGCGTCCGGCGGCAGGTGATGAAGGCTGGCGGTTCAGGCTTCCGGTCTTGCGCATCACCAGGTAGTTTTGCCGGTGCGGCAACAGGCCGTTCAGCTTGCTCTCATCCTGGCCCGTACTGTTGTCGAGATTCCACATCCGCGTCAGGTAGGAGTGTCCTCTGCTATCCGCATGCGCCCAAGGCATAATTGCGCCGCACAGCAGCAGCAAGGCAGCACAAAAAGCCGGCCTCATTTCAGCCAGCCCTTGCGCCAGAACACCAACAGCGGAACCAGGACAGAAACCACCATCAGCAGCAAGGCAAACGGGTATCCATTGACCCAGTCCAATTCGGGCATGTATCTGAAATTCATGCCATAGACGGAAGCGACCAGCGTGGGCGGCAACAATGCCACCGCGGCAACCGAGAACAGCCGCACGACCTTGTTCTGGTTGATGTTGATAAAACCGACCGTGCTGTTCATCAGAAAGTTGATTTTGTCGAACAGGAAGGCGGTATGTCCGTCAAGCGAGTCGATGTCCTGCATGATCTGGCGTGCCTCGTCCATCTGCGCGTTATCCAGGGATTTGCTGCGCATCAGGAAAGAGATCGCTCGTCGCGTATCCATCAGGTTGCGGCGGATACGCCCATTCACATGTTCGGCATGGGCAATTGTGGCAAGCACCTCGGCAGCCTCATTATCACTCAGCGTATTCTTCAACACCGTGTCGCTGGTCTCACCCAGATCTGCATAGGCATCCTCCAGCGCATCGGCGGAATACTCGACATCTGATCCGTACAGGTCGATCAGCACATCATGACAGTTCGCGACGCGGTCGGGCTGCACATGCGAGCGTAACCTGAACAGCCTGAACACCGGCAGGTCTTCGTCATGCACGCTGAACAACATATTTTGTGTCAGCACGAAAGCAACAATCACACTGCGTGAACCGCTCTCCTTGCCGAGCAGGAAGTCGGAACGCAGATGCAGCTCCTCGTTTTCCTCGTAAAAACGTGCGCTCGCCTCGATATCGCGCAGATGCTCAGGCTGGGGAAGCGTAATCGAAAAACTCTCGGTCATCCACAGTCGTTCCTCGTCGCTGGGTGCGACAGCATCCACCCAGATCGGCTTGCGGGTACCGATGTCTTCGGGCTGTATCCTGACCAGCCTGCCGTTTTCCAGTGCAAATATATTGAACATGAATGTGCCTCTGTTGTATGGCTGCGATTATCCGCCAGAAGCGCGCAAAGGGAAACGCGCCAACACCCGATATTCCTGCGGGGTTGACTGCACCAGTGCAAAATCTTCCACCCGCCAGTTTACCGGCGGCATCACCGGCAGCGGCGCATCAGTCCAGCGAGCGTTGCGCAGCAGCGTGACATGCGGTTTGTACGCACGCCGGTCGAACTTGAAGCGGTGTCGCTGTAGCGACTGCTCAAGCGCGGCAACCAGTTGCGCTAGCTGTTCGGGCACCTCGGCAGGCACGGCATAGGCGATGTGGTTGTGCCCCCAGTAGCGCGCGCTATCCAGGCACAAATCGAAACCCGTTCCATCCACTTCCTGTGCCGCCAACTGCAATGCCTCCAGGCGGGATGTCCCGATCTGGCCGATGAACACCAGCGTGGCATGCAGTGACTCGAAGCGCATCACCCTGCCGCCGCACAGGCGATGCAGCCGGTTCTGCCAGTTTTTCAGCTCGCCGCGCTCGGCGGTGCCGGGCCACATGGCAAAAAATACTTTCACGGAGGGGTAGTCGGAGCGCTCATTCATGACAGCCCATTTTATCCGCAAACTATTCGGGGTCGAGCGCGGCAGCGCATTCGGGTAAAATGCGCGCCTCATCAAGCCAAAGTACATCATGACCGCACGTTTGCGCGAAATCCCCTATAACTACACTTCGTTCTCCGACCGTGAGATCGTGCTGCGCCTGCTCGGCGAAGAAGCATGGGACATCATCAACACACTGCGCGAGGAACGCCGTACCGGACGTTCCGCCCAGATGCTGTACGAGGTGCTGGGCGACATCTGGGTGGTGACGCGCAACCCCTACCTGCAGGACGACATGCTGGGCAACCGCAAGCGCCGCGAGGCGCTGATCGGCGCGTTGCACCACCGCTTGAATGCCATTGAGGAACGTCGTCAGGATAATCCGAAAGTAAAACGCCTGCTGGAATTCGCAACTGCTGCAGTCGAGCAGTTCGCCAACGAATTCGAGCAGGTGCTGGAGCTGCGCAAGCGTTCGCTGCGCGCACTGAGCCGGCACACGCGCCGCGACAACGTGCAGTTCGACGGACTGGCGCGCGTCACCCACGTGACAGACGCAACCGACTGGCGCGTGGAATATCCGTTTGTCGTGCTGAGCCCGGATACAGAGGCCGAGGTTGCACCGCTGGTGCGAACCTGCATCGAGCTCGGCCTGACCATCATCCCGCGCGGCGGCGGTACCGGCTATACCGGCGGTGCGGTGCCGCTGGATAAATTCTCCGCGGTGATCAACACCGAGAAGCTGGACATCATTTCTGGCGTAGAGCAGCTGGTGTTGCCCGGTCTGGACAAGCCCTACGCCACAATCTATTGCGGGGCCGGCGTAGTCACACGCCGCGTGATGGAAGCGGCCGAAAACAACGGCCTGGTGTTCGCGGTCGACCCGACCTCGGCCGACGCCTCGTGCATCGGCGGCAACGTGGCGATGAACGCCGGCGGCAAGAAGGCCGTGCTGTGGGGCACCGCGCTGGACAACCTCGCTTCATGGCGCATGGTCACGCCGGACGGGATGTGGATGGAGATCGAACGCATCGACCACAACCTCGGCAAAATTCACGATGTCGCATCGGCCAGCTTCCGTATCCACCATATGGGTTCCGATGGCATGTCGCCGCAGGGTGAGCCGAAAATCCTGACGATACCCGGCAACGCATTCCGCAAAGCAGGGCTCGGCAAAGATGTCACTGACAAGTTCCTGTCCGGCTTGCCCGGCATCCAGAAGGAAGGTTGCGACGGCATCATCACCTCGGCTCGCTTCATTCTGCACCGCGCCCACGAGCACACCCGCACGGTGTGCCTGGAATTCTTCGGTCAGGTTCGCAAAGCTGTGCCCGCAATCGTCGAAATCAAGGACTATCTTGATGCCCACCCGCAAGCACTGCTCGCCGGACTGGAGCACCTGGACGAACGCTATTTGAAAGCGGTCGGCTACGCTACAAAATCCAGACGCGGCATGCGCCCGAAGATGGTACTGGTTGCCGACGTGGTCAGCGACGATGCGGATGCTGCAGCCCAGGCAGCTTCCGAGATCGTGCGGCTCGCCAACCTGCGCAGTGGCGAGGGTTTCATCGCAGTATCCGCCGAGGCGCGCAAGAAATTCTGGCTGGATCGCGCGCGCACCGCCGCGATCGCCAAGCATACCAACGCGTTCAAGATCAACGAGGACGTGGTGATTCCGCTGCCACGCATGGGCGACTACTGCGACGGTATCGAACGCATCAATATCGAGCTGTCGTTGCACAACAAGCTGAAGCTGCTGGACGCGCTGGATGAGTTCTTTGCCGGCGAGTTACCGCTGTATTACCAGGACGATGCGCAGCTGGGCGATACCGAGTTGCTCGGCAACCGCCCGCAGGAGGCTGCAAAGTTGCTGGCCGAGGTACGCGCGCGCTGGCAATGGCTGCAAGACAACCTGGATGCGCCGCTGGGCGAAGGCATGTATGCACCCGAAGACAGGCAGGATGCAGCCACGGTTTTCGATGCCGTACAGCGCCACCTGCTGCGCGCCTCATGGAAGCGCGAACTGCGCGACCCACTACGCCACCTGTTCAGCGGCGGCACCTACCAGCCCATTCTTGAGCGATGCACCGCGATCCATCAGGCCGTGCTGAAGAGCCGCGTATTCGTCGCGCTGCACATGCACGCGGGCGATGGCAACGTGCATACCAACATCCCGGTCAACTCGGATGACTACCCGATGTTGCAGCAGGCCTATGCGGCGGTGGATCGCATCATGCAGCTGGCCAAGGATCTGGGCGGCGTGATCTCGGGTGAACACGGTATCGGCATCACCAAGTTCGATTTCCTCGAACCGGCCGAGCTGGCCCCATTCGCTGACTACAAGAGCAGGGTCGACCCGCAAGGCCGCTTCAACAAGGGCAAGCTGCTCACCGGCTCAAACCTGGAGCGCGCCTACACCCCCAGCTTCAACCTGATGGAGCTGGAAAGCCTGATCCTCGAAAAGAGCGAGCTAGGAGAGATTTCCGACTCGATCAAGGACTGCCTGCGCTGCGGCAAATGCAAGCCGGTGTGCAGCACGCACGTGCCGCGCGCCAACCTGCTGTATTCGCCGCGCAACAAGATACTCGGCACCTCACTGCTGGTCGAGGCGTTCCTGTACGAAGAGCAAACCCGGCGCGGCGTTTCGCTCGACCACTTCGACGAATTCAACGATGTCGCCGACCACTGCACGGTATGCCACAAGTGCAAAAACCCATGCCCGGTGGATATCGACTTCGGCGATGTGTCTATAGCAATGCGCAATTTCCTGCGCAAGCAGGGCAAGAAGAAATTCAACCTAGTCGGTGCAGCGTCGATGCTGTTCCTGAATGCCACCGACCCAACCACAATCAAGCTGATGCGCCAAGTGATGATCTCCTGGGGCTATAAGGCACAACGGATCGGCTACCAGATCGCCAGTCAGTTCGGCCTGTTGAACAGCATCATCACCCGCCCTCCCGCCACGGTGGGCAGCACACCGCTCAAGGCGCAGGTGATCCACTTCATCAACAAGCCAATGCCCGGCAAGCTGCCGAAGAAAACCTCGCGAGCATTGCTCGACATCGAGGACAGCAACACCGTCCCTATCATCCGCGACCCGCACAAATCCGGCGAGGATACCGAGGCGGTGTTCTATTTCCCCGGTTGCGGATCCGAGCGGCTATTCGGCCAGGTAGGTCTGGCGACACAGGCAATGCTGTACGAGGCCGGCGCGGTCACGGTGCTGCCACCGGGTTACCTGTGCTGCGGTTATCCGCAAAACGCTTCGGGTCTGGCTGACAAGGCAAGCCAGATCACCACCGACAACCGCGTGCTGTTCCACCGCGTCGCGAATACGCTAAATTACCTTGATATCAAGACCGTGATCGTGTCCTGCGGCACCTGCATGGACCAGCTGCAGAAATACCAGTTCGACAAGATATTTCCCGGCTGCCGGCTGCTCGACATCCACGAATATCTGCTGGAAAAGGGCGTCAAACTGCAGGGCGTCGAAGGAACACGCTTCATGTATCACGACCCCTGCCACTCGCCGATGAAGACCTACCAGCCTCTCAAGGTAGTCAACGAGCTGATGGGTATCGAGGTGCGGCTCAACGAGCGCTGCTGCGGTGAGTCGGGTACTTTTGGCGTGGCACTGCCGCACATCTCGACCCAGGTTCGCTTCCGCAAGGAAGAAGAGATGCGCAAGGGCGTCGATGCGATGCGCGCCACCGGTCACAGCGGTGAAATCAAGATCCTCACTTCCTGCCCGTCCTGTCATCAGGGATTGTCACGCTACAACGATGACACTGGCACGACATCGGACTATATCGTCGTAGAAATAGCCAAGCATTTGCTCGGCGAAAATTGGATGGCCGATTATGTCTCAAAGGCCAACAATGGAGGTATCGAAAGGGTATTGCTGTAATGGCTCCAGGCAAATCATGTTCCTGACATTGGAACCAACAGACGATCGCGCAAACCCGGCATTCAAAGATGCAGAGAACTGCAGACAGTGGCTGGAAAATTACAGCTAACCCGATACGGCGCCAGCAATGGACAGTTAAACCGCAATCAACTGCTTGCGCTACGCCGCAACAAAACCGAAAAGTTCGTACTGGGTATCACAACTTGGGTGAAAATCACACGAAGCAGTAAATTGTGCACGGTGTACGTTACCCTCCAGGAGATGTCGACACGGTCAGTTTGATGGCGACCGGTATCGATGTGGAAATCCTTGCCGGATCAGTACCGGCGTTATTGCTACAGTCGATATCCTCGCTCAATATACCATCCAGCCTGATTGTTCCGCGAGTCTGGTTCGGTGCTGGCCGGAAAATTGAAATGCTGTGGCAGAACGGCAAAAAACAACGTGTAAGAATGGGTTTCAGCGTGGAATATGGCACTGATTTCGAACGTATCAGCTTCGATGCGGTATAACCAGACGTTTTTCCGGAAATACCAGCGAGAAGGTACTACCCTGCCCCTCTTCACTTGATATCTCCAGCTTGGCCTGATGGCGCATCGCGATGTGCTTGACAATAGCAAGACCCAGTCCTGTTCCGCCAGTTTCACGGGAACGGCTGCGGTCTATGCGGTAGAAGCGCTCGGTCAAACGGGGCAAGTGCTGCACTGCTATACCGATGCCGCTGTCCTGTACGGAAAAAACCGGTTGCCCGTCACGCTCGAACCAACGTATCAATACCGAGCCTTCTCTTGGGGTATAGCGAATCGCGTTGCTAATCAGATTAGTGAAAGCACTACGCAGCTCGTCACGATTACCCAGCAAATTGGATTCACTCGCAATCTCAAGGTTCAATCTATGCTGGCCCGCGCTCAACGACATTCCATCCTGATATACCTCCTTGAGCAGAATGCTTATCCCTACCGTGTCCTCGCTTAACAGACTTGGCTCATTCTCCAATCGGGAAAGTGTCAACAAATCTGCAACCAGATTATCCATGCGCCCGGTTTGCTCTGCCATCAGATGCAAGGCGCGCTGCGCACCTTCCTGATTAAGATCCTTCATATCCTGTAAATTTTCGACAAAGCCACTCACCACCGTCAGTGGTGTGCGAAGCTCGTGCGAAACATTGGCGACAAAATCACGGCGCATTGCGTCGATGCGTTCAAATTGTGTGATATCGCGAATGATCAGCAAACGTTTATCGCCGCCGTATGGTATCAATTTAATGGACAGTACTATTTCATCATGTCTGGCTGGACGCATGATCAGCGGGGAGTTAAAGTTCGATTCAAGCAAATATTCGACGAATTCCGGCTGGCGAACCAGATAGGTGATGTCCTGCATGATGTCCTGTTCTGGATCGAGATCAAGAAGCTGTTGCGCGAGCGGGTTGCACCACTCGATTCGATTTCCTTCATTCAGGATCGCCACCCCCTCAGGCAGTGCGGAAGTCGCCTGCTCAATATGCTGTAGCTCGTCAGCCAGATCCTGTTTGGTCTTGTTATGTTGCTTTACCATCCTGTAAAGCTGGGAAAATACATCGTCCCATATCCCGTCAGCTTCTGGAATGGTTTCCAGGCGCGCATCCTGAAGCCACTCACCCAGCTTGAACAATTGTCGAGCACGATAGGCCATCACTGTCAGCAACAGCACCAGCATGAATAGCATGGCAACAGTGGACGAGAAGATACCCCAAAGTACCAAAGCTATTGCTGCGCCATACAAGACTGGCATGCTTACCCTGAACCAGAAATCCCGCAAGAAATGCTCCTAGTTGGTTGAAAATCGGTAACCGCTACCACGCACTGTCTGAATCAGTTTATCCATCCCGAGCGGCTCCATCGCGGCACGCAAGCGCCGGATATGCACATCTACTGTGCGTTCCTCGACGAACACCTGAGTACCCCACACTTGGTCGAGCAACTGCGTGCGACTATACACGCGCTCCGCGTGGGTCATAAAAAAATGCAGTAGGCGAAACTCTGTCGGACCCAGCTCCAGATTCCCCCCCTTCGCCGTCACACGGTGTGACGCAGGGGATAACTCAAGACCGCCCGCAGAGACTGTCTCGTAGGGCATCTGTGGAGCATGGCGGCGCAAGACCGCACGAATACGGGCCATCAGTTCGCGCGGCGAAAATGGCTTGGTGATGTAATCGTCCGCACCGGATTCCAGCCCGAGCACCTTATCGCGCTCATCCCCCCGCGCAGTCAGCATAATTATCGGAATATCCCTGGTTCGCGCATCCGACCGCAACTGTTTCGCCAGTACGACACCGCTTGTGCCAGGCAACATCCAGTCCAGCAGGATCATGTCAGGCGCATTGCTGCGTATCTGCACCCAGGCACTATCTGCATCCCCCGCTCTTATCGCATCAAAGCCTGCCTGCATCACATTGAACGTCAACAATTCCTGGATTGCCGGCTCATCTTCCACAATCAATATCTTCGCACCCATCGTTCGTTGCCTAATCCCGCTATCGAAAGGTTGCAAGAGTATGAAGGAATTGTGACAGCATGATGACAGTCGTCATGCCTGCGATTGTTGAGGTGTGCCTTCCGTCCCGTTGTTCGACATCAGGGAACCGGCCACCATGCCGACGATGCTCGCCAAAAAGCCTGCAAACTGCGGCGGGAGTGCCGCCTCCGGTGCGATGAACTCCATCGGCAGCCAGAACGCCAGCCCCAAACCCATTGCCCAGTAGGCGCCGAGCGTTGTTGCACGCTTCCAGTACAGGCCAGCCACCAGCGGCGTGAATGCCAGCACCAGCGTAACCTTGTAGGCATTTTCCACCATCTGGTGAATACCTGTCTCCGCCTCCAAAGCCCATAGCGCATATAGCGTGACACATACCGAAAACACACCTACCACCCAGCGCGTCATCACCAGCATCTTGTGGTCGGAAAGGTTCTTGCGCGTAAGCCAGCCCTTCATCACATTCTCGGACAGCATCACCGAAGGTGCCAGCAGCGTGCCGGAAGCCGTACTCATGATTACCGACAGCAGCGCCCCATAGAAAATCACCTGTGCAAACAAAGGCAGGTGCCCCTTGATCAGTTCAGGAAGCAGTTTCTGGCTATCTTCGGATAACCATTGTGCGACTAGCGCCGGGTCAATAATGTTTGCCGAATAGGCCATAAACAGCGGCACCGCAGCAAACAGGAAGTAGGCAACACCGCCCAGCACCGTACCCCATACTGCAACGCTTTCGTTCTTTGACGAGTTAGCACGCTGAAACACATCCTGTTGCGGAATGGAGCCAAACCCCATCGTCAGCAGGCCTGAGATAAAGGCAATCATGGCCACCGCATTCATTTCCGGCCAAAAATGGAATTTGGCGTTATTGGCCGCATGCTCTATCACCGGTGCGACACCACCCGCCTTATCGGCAAGCAATACCGAGATGTAGGCTAGACCAAGGACGATAACGATCATCTGGACGAAAGTAGTCATCGCCACCGACCACATTCCGCCGTACAACGTATACAGCAGCACAACCGCCGCACCGATCAGGATGCCTTGTACCTGGGTGATCTGGCCGTCGGACAGTACATTGAACACTAGCCCAAGTGCGGTGACCTGTGCCGACACCCAGCCGAGATATGACAGCGCGATAGCGATACCGGCAATGACTTCGACCTTGTGACCAAACCGCTCGCGGTAGAAGTCGCCGATGGTCAGCAGGTTCATGCGGTAAAGCTTGCGCGCAAAGAACAGGCCGAACAGGATCAGGCACAACGAGGCTCCGAACGGATCGGAGATCAGCCCGCCAAGATCCTCTTCCATGAACGTCGCCGGGATGCCCAGCACGGTCTCAGCCCCGAACCAGGTAGCGAACACCATGGCCAACACGATGTAGATCGGGAGTGAGCGTCCGGCGGTGATGTAGTCACGCGCGTTGTGAACCTTGGTAGCCGCATACATGCCGATACCGATGGAAAGAACCAGATACAGGAAAACGAAACCGACCAGCATAATGACTCTCCAAAAAAATAAATTTAACGCCGTAGATTCTAGCAGCCCGCAAAAAAGTGGAATAGCCGGAAATCGGTACCGGAATTTTCAGTTCAAACGCACCAGAACAACATGGAAAGAACTCCTGGTCAGCCAAGCTGCACCCTGAAAGTCAGCGCAATCTAACTATGTATCACACCTTCCGGTACAACGCCGATTGTGCATGCGCATGCAAACCCTCTCCGAGTGCCAGCACCGAAGCGATATCCCCCAGTTTTTGTGCCCCCCGCGCGGAAACCTGGATCAGGCTGCTTCGCTTCTGGAAATCATATACCCCAAGCGGCGAGGAAAACCGGGCTGTCCCGGAGGTGGGCAAGACATGGTTGGGGCCAGCGCAATAGTCTCCCAGAGCTTCGGAGGTGTAGCGTCCCATGAATATCGCACCGGCATGTTTGAGCTTCGGCAGCCAAACTTGCGGCTCTGATACAGATAGTTCCAGATGCTCCGGCGCGATACGGTTGCTGATGATACAAGCTTGGTCAAGGTCTGTAACGTGTATCAGCACACCACGATTTTCCAGTGCGGTTCTAATGATTTCCTTGCGTGGCATTTGCTCCAGTAATTTGTCTGCGCTCCTGGCCACGGCATTGATGAAATCTTCATCCGGTGACAGCAGGATGGCCTGTGCAAGCTCGTCGTGTTCGGCTTGCGAAAACAGATCCATCGCGATCCAATCAGGGTCGGTCTTCCCGTCGCAGATTACCAGGATTTCCGAAGGGCCTGCGATCATGTCAATGCCGACAACGCCAAACACACGCCGTTTAGCTGAGGCCACGTAGGCATTGCCGGGGCCAACAATCTTGTCTACTTTGGGTATTGTCGCCGTGCCGTATGCCAGCGCACCAACTGCCTGTGCACCACCTATAGTGAAAACCCGATCCACGCCAGACAAGTAGGCCGCAGCAAGCACCAACTGGCTTTTTATGCCGTCCGGGGTTGGTACTACTATAATCAATTCATCCACACCCGCCACTTTAGCGGGTAATGCATTCATCAGCACCGACGAAGGATAGGCCGCCTTGCCGCCCGGCACATACAGGCCGACGCGTTCCAGCGGAGTAACTTGCTGACCGAGCATGGTGCCATCGGCATCAGTATAGCTCCAGGATGATTGCAGTTGTTTGCGATGATAATCTGTGACACGTTGGGCGGCCTGTTCAAGCGCAATTCGCTGCTCGGTAGGCAAGCCATCGAATGCCGCACGCAATTCATTTTTGGGCAATTCCATCGCAGCTGCATCGGGCAACGAAAGGCGATCGAACTTGCGTGTATATTCAAGCACGGCAGTGTTGCCACGTTTTTTTACATCAGCAAGAATGCCGGCCACGGTTGCTTCCAGTTTTTCATCCGCAATTTCTTCAATTGCCAGCAGGCTGGACAGCGCTTCATTAAAATCAGGCGAGCGGCTGGATAATTGTCTTATCTTCATCTGGTGACCCTTACTTCACGATCGCATTGGCAAAAGCATCCAGCATCGGTTGGATTGCGGCATGTTTCAATTTGAGTGCAGCCTGGTTAACCACGAGGCGCGATGAAATATCTGCAATATGTTCGACTGCCTTAAGGTGGTTTGCTTTCAGTGTGTTGCCGCTGCTAACCAAGTCGACGATGGCATCGGACAGTCCGACCAGCGGCCCCAGCTCCATCGAACCGTAAAGCTTGATAAGATCCACATGTACGCCCTTGGCGGCAAAATGTTCGCGTGCCGTCTGCACGTATTTGGTCGCCACACGCAACCGCGCACCTTGACGCACGGCTGACTCATAATCAAAATTATCGCGCACCGCAACCATCATGCGGCATTTTGCAATATTCAGATCCAGCGGCTGGTATAGCCCTGTTCCGCCGTGTTCGTTAAGTACATCCTTGCCCGCCACACCCACATCTGCTGCGCCATATTGCACATAGGTCGGCACGTCACTGGCACGCACGATAATCAGTCGAACATCGGCACGGTTGGTTGTCAAAATCAGTTTGCGCGACCTATCCGGGTCTTCCTGCGGCTGGATCCCCGCTGCTTTCAGCAACGGAAGCGTCTCTTCAAAGATGCGCCCCTTGGATAAGGCGATGGTGATAGTCATAGGATTCAAATGCTTATTTTAAAGATGCACATTCTACCGTTAAACGCGCTGTAAATTAATATTCGTCGAGGGCACAATAGATAGATCTAGGCAGCACTCCGGGCGGTACCACAGAATCAAAAAAAATTTTACTTGAGCTAGATACTTTATGCTGGCGCAGCATGTCGGCTTATTACTGCCAGCAAGCCGGGTTATTTAACCCGTCTGATATTCGCACCCAGTTGCGAAAGTTTTGCCTCAATATGCTCGTAGCCCCGGTCCAAATGATAAACACGGTCGATCACCGTCTCACCCCTTGCCACTAAACCCGCGATGACCAAACAAGCCGATGCACGCAGATCTGTCGCCATGATGGTAGCACCCTCCAGTTGCGCGCACCCCTTAATCATCGCTGTGTTGCCTTCGACATCAATCTGTGCACCGAGACGGCGTAATTCCTGCACGTGCATAAAGCGATTTTCGAAGATCGTTTCAACCACCATCGCGCTACCCTCGGCGACGCAATTCAACGCCATGAACTGAGCCTGCATGTCAGTGGGAAATGCCGGATATGGCGCTGTACGCACATTCACCGCCTTGGGTCTCCGGTTCATTTTCAGGTTGATCGTGCTACCGGATACCTTGATAGCTGCACCGGTTTCACACAATTTCTCCAATACGTTTTCGAGAATATCCGCTCGCGCTTCGGTCAATGTAATATCGCCCCCTACTGCAGAAGCCGCAACCAGGAAAGTGCCGCTCTCAATACGATCCGGCATGACACTATGACTGCCGCCATGCAATTTTTCCACACCAGTGATAGTGATGGTGTCACTACCCGCTCCTTTTATTTTTGCACCCATTGCAATCAAACATTGCGCTAGATCGACCACCTCCGGTTCGCGAGCCGCATTTTCCAGCACTGTCACGCCATCGGCTAGCGTCGCGGCCATCATGAGGTTTTCCGTTCCAGTCACGCTAACTAAATCAAAGAATATCCGTGCCCCCTTAAGCCTTTTTGCCTTTGCGTGAATATAACCATGCTCGATATGGATTTCCGCACCCATCGCCTGCAACCCTTTGATGTGCAAATCCACCGGGCGCGATCCAATTGCGCAACCACCCGGCAAAGAGACACGCGCTTCGCCGAAGCGTGCCACCAGCGGCCCCAGCACTAGAATCGATGCGCGCATGGTCTTCACCATATCATAGGGGGCTTCCAATTTATCGATATGCGCAGCAATAAGGGTGGTTTGCCCCTTCCCTTTTTCTATTGCCACGCCCATTTGTTGCAACAGCCTGCACATTGTCAAAACATCGCTCATGTCGGGCACGTTGAAAAGTTGCAGCTCATCCCGGCTTAACAGGCTGGCACACAAAATTGGCAAAGCCGCATTTTTGGCACCGGAAATTTGTACCTCTCCGCTGATGCGGTTACCACCCTGAATTGCTAATTTTTGCATGATTTATTTCTGGTTCAGCCACTCTTGCGGCGTAAAAGTTTTCATCGATAGCGCATGGATTTCCTCGCGCATCCGTTCTCCCAGAGTTTGATAGACCAGCTGATGACGCTGTACGCGGCTCTTTCCCGCAAAGACATCGCTGACGATTACAGCTTCAAAGTGAGTACCGTCATCTCCGATTACATTTAGATATGTGGTCGCCAGGCCCTGCGCAATATTTTGTTGAATACTTTCGGGGGTAACCATTATTCAAGTCCGTTTCCGTTTGTGATGTGAGTAAAAACAACTATACACCGCTCAGATACAGCTATTTCACGGGAGCTGCCATGATGCTCATGATACTAAAAATGCTTATAAAGCTCGCATGACTATACTTTCAAAGATGTGCATGTCTTATTCCCATTTGCACAATCGTGAATCAACAATTTTCAGTTGGTAATTTGTGCCCGCCCATTTCTTCCAGTTTACGATACAGGCTGGATAAGCCGATATTGAGCTTTTGTGCTGCCACACGCCGGTCTCCACCAGACTCTTGAATCGTTTTAAGAATGAGCGATGTTTCAAATTGCCTTACCTGATCGCGCAACGTGCCGGAAAGATGCAGCCCAACATTAGCTTCGGCAACAGTTGAGGAAACCTTGGTTATTTGCTGTGGCAAATCTGCCAGCGTGATATGCCCGCTATCAGCCAAAATAAGTGCTCGATCAACAACGTTTTCCAACTCTCGCACATTGCCCGGCCATTCATAGTTAACCAAAATTTCATCAACGCCAGGAGCAAGCGTAGCTTCCTGTCCATCGCTGCCCATACGCCTGGTGTTGCGCCGCATGAGAAATTTAACAAGTGCGGAAATGTCCTGACGCCTTTCCCGTAACGGCGGGACGTGAATATGGAATACAGACAGTCGGAAGTAAAGATCTTCACGAAATGTTCCCTGTGCAACCATTTCACCCAGATCACGATTAGTTGCCGCGATGATCCGCACATCCACGGGACGTTCTTGCTCGCTGCCAACCGGGCGCACTGTTTTCTGCTCGATCACATGCAATAACTTTACTTGCAGCACCATGGGCAGCTCGCCGATCTCGTCAAGAAATATCGTACCTCCGTCTGCCTCTAGAAACAGTCCCTTTCTGACTTTGTCAGCCCCGGTAAAAGCCCCCTTGGTATGCCCAAAAAATTCGCTTTCAACCAGATTTTCGGGAATAGCCCCGCAGTTAACGGGAATAAAGTTATTGTCGGCTCG
>Ga0224495_10001308_pt1 | contig 17681 bp, 16 predicted proteins | sample SF_Jul11_sed_USG_FD_168128 | JGI IMG/M metagenome (GOLD analysis project Ga0224495, IMG submission 168128) | Sediment microbial communities from San Francisco Bay, California, United States - SF_Jul11_sed_USGS_4_1 | ecosystem: Environmental > Aquatic > Marine > Sediment | place: USA: California... | reverse complement strand
CGCGGTGCTCGCAGCGAAGCCCGGCCGCGGCGCGATCTTCGCCGACAGCCCAGCCACCCGCGCGACGCCCTGGCGCTCGAGCTCGTCGCTGATCTGCATCACGAGGTCGTGCCGCTCCGAAGCGGTGAGGCTTCCGCTCGCCGCGGCAGCCTTCCACGCCTCGGCACCGTCCCGGATCGATCCACCCGCCGCCGCAATCCGCAGGGCCAACTCGGCAAACTGCCGCGGGGAGAGCGCGAGGAGCTTCGCTTCCTGTTCCGAGGAAAGACGGCCGGATCCGACCAGCCACCCGAACGAGTGCAGGGCGTGGCGCGACTCGGGAAACAGGTCGAGCATCGACCCGCGCTTCGCGATGCGGACGGCAGCGGAGTCGTTCTTCCAACGCTTGTCAGACGCGGCGATCTCCTTGGCGAGCTCGCGGGAGACAGCCTCGTTCACGGCGGGCTGGCTCTCGGCGGCGCGCGGCAGCGCGCTCGGCACCTCGAACCAACCGAGAAAGGGCTTGCTCTTCCCGTCGCCGCCCTTGCCGCCGGCGGCGATGCCCAGCTCGACGGCGCGGCGGCCTCCGCGCACGAGCCCTCTCGTGCGGATCCGCGCCGCGGCCTCGGCCGCGTCACGAGGGTTGTCGAACGACTCCGACTCGTAGACCCGTTCGCCGATCGCGGGTGCCTCGGCTCGCCACATCACCCGCCAGGCATCCGGAACGTCGCTCGGGCCGAGCCGGCGAAGCCAGCGCACCGCCGTGTAGACGTTGCCACCGTCGTGCAGGGCGAAGCGGTCGTAATCGCGGTCGCTGGCGCTGAGGAGAAGTTGCACGTCGCCGGAGCGCGCAAGCTCCCGGAGAGCATCCCATACCGCTTCTGCCTGCATGCCCACCGGCGCCTGTCGCACGACTTCGGCGATCCAGGCCTGTCCCATGGGATGCCCCTCGGCGAGCCGATGCACGACATCGAGCAGGGAGGGCGACCCGGCCGCGGAAGCGGGCGCGGGCGCTGGGGTAGCCAGCGCTCGCAGACGCGCCCTCCTCGCCACGCGCTCGCGCAGCCTGTCCAGCACCGGGTCCACGGGGCCGACGTTCGCAGAAGCCCGCGAGGAAACGCGGGCGAGCGCGCGCCTTGGTTGCCGGCCTCGGATGCGCCAAGCTCGGCCATGCTCCTGGAACGACAACACGCAAGGGCTCGTGCGATCCGTGCGCGCGTGCAGGGGGACTGCGGCGGCGGTAGCGGCGGCGGCGGGCGCCCGCGGAGGAGCGCGCCGACGCGCTGCATGCGCCACCCAGCGTGCAAGCTCGTGCCGGAGCACGGCGGCGGCTGCGATCCGCGCACCGAACGGCAGCGCGCGAGGCGCGTGATTTCCCTGTCGAGGACACTGGATGACGAGGCGCTCCAGCGCGCCGTCGAACGCGAGGGGGCCGAGGCGCTCAAGAAGTGGGACGAACAGCACGGCCGCGGCGAGCAGCACGGCCGCGGCCGCCGCTGAGTCAGCCGAGGTGCCAGCGCCCGTGGTTGGCGCCGCCGCAGCCGCATTCGCATTTCGAGCCGGTCGCCGCGAGGCATCGAACGTCGCAGGGCACCTCCAGCTTCTCCACCCCGCCGAGGCGCTCGAGGTGCATCGGCCGCCCGCACTTCGGGCAGTTGACCCTCACGTGCTCGCCGTCGCTCCAAGCCAGCTCGTGCCCCGCATAGCGGCCTGACATGACCTCGTAGAGAAAACGGCCGGCCCGGTGCGCCTTCTCGCGGACGTTGAGCTTGAGCGGCGCTTTGCAGCGCGCGCAGCGACCGATGAATGCGGCGTCCGGCTTCGGCGGCTCCGGCACGGCGGAGAAAGGGAGCTGCCCGCGGCGGCGCGGCGCCGGGGCCTCAGCTTGGCGAGCGCGCATCCGTTGACGAAGGAGCGCAAGAGCATCCATGACCGGAAGCATCCCCCGCGCCGCAGCCAGAAACGTGCCCGAAGCGGCGCGGTTTCCACCACCGCGCGGCCTACGCTCTCTGCACATGGCCAACGTAGATTGGGACTACCATCAGCGGCAGGTTCAGGAGATCCGGGGGCGGATCGATCGCGGCTACAAGGACGCCGAGCGCGGCCTCCAGCAAGCGAGGGCCGCCACGGACGAGCTCGCCATGGCCGCGATCATCCGCGACCACCTCCCCGGGCAGCCGGCGCAGTCGCAAGCGCTCTACCTCTACAGGCTGCACCGAAAAGAGATCCACAAGCTCATGCACCGGGCGGACAATGATCCGTGGCCGGCCTTGGATCGCTGGCTCTTCGAGAACGCCGCGCAGGCGAAGGAGGAGCTCACGAGAGCTGGGCTCCACTGACGAAGTTCACGCCCGCCGGCGGGCGCGTGCACGTAGAGCTGCGGCGCGCGGGCCGGCGCGCCGAGGTCGTCGTGTCCGGCACCGGCGCGGGCATCGATCCCGAGTTCCTTCCGCACGTCTTCGACCGCTTCCGCCAAGCCGATGCGTCGACCGCGCGCAAGCATGGCGGCCTCGGGCTGGGACTCGCAATCGTGCGGCACATCGTGGAGTTGCACAAAGGCGCCGTACGCGCGGACAGTGCGGGCGAGGGCAAAGGGACGACGTTCACCGTAAGCGTGCCACTCGCGGCGACGCGCGTAGGCGGAGGAGCGCCCGACGCCGGCCGGCGTCGTCTCTCTGCATGGCGTCAAGGTGCTCGTCGTGGACGACGAGCAAGACGCGCGCGACATGATGCGGCGGATGCTCGAGGATCACGGCGCAGAGGTGATCGCCGTGGACTCGGCCGCCGCTGCGCTGGAGGAGTTGCCGCGCGCACGACCGGACCGGGCCGCGAGAGCGAGGGCAGCGCGGCGAGGACGGCGTCGCGCTGCTCGTAGGCGCGGCTGCGCGACGCGCCCGTGGTCGCGAGGATCTCGTCGACCGAGGGGTGCGGCAGACCGAGGCCGCGGAGGCTGTTGCTCGAAGTCGTGATCGAGCCATCGGGCCTCTGAGCTTCAGCACCAGCGAAACCCGAAGACCGGATCGGTCCAGGTCGATTTTGAAATGAGCCCGCCGCCCTCGACGGAGATCGTCTCCAGGAGCGCAGAAACGCGCTCCGGAGGTGCCCATGATCCCCGTCCCCGTCCGGGAAGCCCCACCGCCGGCCGCTGATCCAGATCCCGCCCCCACGACGCCGCGCGCCCCCGACACTCCCGCGCCGGCAGGCGGACGCGCCCCACGCCCTGGTACGAGGCGCCCGAGCTCGTGGCGCTCAGGTCCACGTTCGCGCGTTCATGCGCGGCCGGATCCCGCCCGCGAACGCCCGCACGCCGGAGGACGGCGCGCGCCTGATCTCCGCGAGCTGACCGAGAGCGGGCTCGCCGCGGTCGAGAAATGCCGAGAAATGGAGAGCCAAACGCGAGGACGATGAATGTCACATCGCGAGTGAAGAAGGCTTTCGTGCCGCCCGGCGCAATGCCAGTGTCGGGCGGCAAACACCACTTTGCCTCGCGCTGTGGAAGCCTCGCGAGGCGCTTCCAAAGGCGGCCAATGCACGCCGCCGTTGCAGGAGGTTCCATGTTGAGACAACCCGAACGACACAAGGTGTGGACCAGGGGTTTCGCGGTGGCGCTGTTCGCTCAGCTCTGGATGATTGCGTGCGGCGGACCGACCCCCGGCAGCTTGACGGGCGGCTCGACGGGCGGCGCGGCGACGACGAGCACCACCGCCAGCACCACCAGCAGTGGGGGCCCTGGAGGGGGGGCGCCGACCGAGTGCCCGGCGTCCGTCGAAGAGCCGTGCATGCGTTATCACATCCCGCTCGCGGGAAACCCGAGCACGGACGTCGCGCTGCGGAACAAGTACATCGCCGCGTTCGGCTCCGCTTGCTACATGTCCGAGGTCAATACGTTCGACTGCTTCTACCAGAAGTGGCAGGCAGCGTGTGACGACGCCGCGAAGATCGGAGAGGTGTCGGGGAACGCGCCGTACGACAAGGACCACACGTGCCAGCCCGACGGAGTCGGCAATTATACGCTCCAGATCGGTCCGGATGTCGCGAACAAGATCGTGATCAACTACCAGGCCGCACCGCGGCAGACGCCGCTCGTCGAGGTCGACGGCGGCCCGACGGCGGTCAACGGTCCGTATCGCAACCTGACCGATCCGGCAGGCGTCGGACCGGGGCAGGACTTCTACGGCAACAGCGGCATCCCTGACGGCGACGGCGGTGTCCTCAAGCAGAGAGACTGGATCCTCCAGGTCAATAAAAAGGAGCACGACGGCGGGGTTCGCTCCGATCTCGCGGGCTTCACGTGGACTTGTGAGGGCGCGGACGGCGGCCCGACGACGTGCATCGAGCCGGACTTCCTCCCGGATCCGTTGGATCTCGTCGCGACGGCCCCGGAGGTGCATCACGTCGTGCCCAGGAAGGACCTGCGCTGCTGCCCGTGGGGCACGAACTCGTACAAGAACGCGGCGGTCATCTCTCGCGGGCTCAACCGGTTTTTCTCGAACAACAACCCGCCGGTGGAGGAGGTGAAGCAGCTCAACAGCGCGAAGGCGTACTCGCCGTGACGCGCGGGCGGACGCAGGCGGCGTGTGCGTTGACGCCGAGGGCGACGTAGTGCAAGGAGGCAAGATGATCGAGCGGAAGCATCGGTATGGAAACCTCGTCTTCGACCGAGATGCCATCGTCCGCGCCGCGCTGCGCGCCTACTTTGAGGCCCTCTTCGGGGAGTTCCCCTACCGTCGCCTCTCGTTCCCGGCCTGCGCCGTCCCGCGTTGGACGGGCGACCTCCAGCGGGGCGCCTTCTACAACGGCAACGGATGCGGAGACGAGGACGTCGTGGGGTGGACCGAGGGGGGCGTCGTCGGCCTCGCGTACGAGCTGGGGTTCGGTCCGATCGAGTGGCTCGACCTCCCGGTCGACGCTGTTACCGGGGGCCCGGACGACGTGCGCGGGGCGTTGCCGGGCCTCCCCGCGGAGTTGGAGCCCGCGCTCGTGCTCGCCGCCGGCATGCTCGGGGAAGGGGCGAAGCATCGGGAGAAGCTGGCGGGCGTCGGCTTCTGGCTTCACGGCGATAGTGTCGCAGGCACGCTGTTTGACGACCCGATTGGCCCGGGCGCCGCCCGGCTGGCCGCGTGGGGCTTGCTCCACAACGGTCGGCTCCTGCCGGTGTCCACTCAGCCCGGCTATTGGGCGACCGTGTTGGAGTGCGCCCGAACGAGAGACGCGTCCATTCACGCGCTCATCGACACGGTAGTCGACCGGAGGCTCGGTGGGCCCACGGAGTTCACGACCGACGAGCTTGCGACGCTCCTCCCCACTCCGCCCGCTCCGGAGGTATTGGTTGGCGCCCAACGTATGCTCCAGAAAGTGGGCATCACGTGGCCCGGTTCGCCCGAGATCCCCGAGCCGCCAAAGCCGACAGGTGGCAATCCCTTTCTCCCGAGGCCCTGATCCGCATCCGTTGAGGCAAGATGATCGAGCGGAAGCACCGGTACGGAAACGCTCAACGCTGGCGCTGTCGAGTCTCTCCATCCGCTCGGCGGATCGCGCGAGGAGGCGGAGCAGGCTTGCCGCGCGATCGGCGTGGAGCTGCGGGGGCCACCCGCTCGGCCGAGCTCGGCCGAGTCCACCGCGGCGCCGCCGCGCACGACGGCGAAGAAGGAGGCGAAGACCCCCGCGCGCCGCACCACCCCGAAGCGCGGGACGAAGAGCAGCGCGAAGAAGAAGCGCGCGCGATAGGTGCCGGGCGGGTGGCCTGGACGGCGGGCGCCTCTTGCGATCCGTCGGGGCGGTTCTACGAGATCGGTACCGCGCGCGCTCTGTTAGGCTGATATGGGCCCGTCCCGCTGTACCTCTGCGCAGCCTTGGAGGGGCACCGGACTCCGTGGAGCGCGCGCGGACCTTCTTGCTTCCTTGGCGGCGGTAGCGAACGCATCGGACACGGCGACGGCATCGTTCGAGGTCAAACCATCAGCGACCCGTACACGCCATCCAGGCACATCGAGCGCGCTCCGTGCCCAAATACGCGTGCGCCGGCAGGCGCGCGGTGTCCTCCTCTTGCGCCGCACGCCTGCCGAGTGTCCAGCTCAGTTATCGAGGCTCGGAGAGCCTCCGGGCGCCTCGGCGTATGCCGATCGTGCTCCAGTGGGGTCGGGCTCGCGCGATCATGATGGCAGCGTAGCTGCATGCCGCAGGGCAGGTGCCGCCCCGAAGCGCAGCCCGACCGCGAAGACAGCGAAAAAGGGTGCGCGCCGCCAAGATGCTCGTCCGCCCACCGACTCCCGAAGCTCGCCCACGAGTCGAGGTAGGGGATCTCCACGGCGGGCGGCTTCACGGACGCGCGCATCAGCGCGGCGGCGGCCGAGCTTCGAGAACGACGCGCAGGCGAAGGAGGAGCTCACGAGAGCTGGGCTCCACTGACGAACCGCGGCGCGCGTGATGTCACCGCGCCGCGAGATGGCGCAGCCAATCGCGCCGTTCTTCCCGCTCTGCCTGGGCCTCGGCGGCAGCCTGGGCCTCGGCCTCGTCGTCGATGTCGGCCAGCGCTCGGCGTTCGGCCTCCGCTTCCGCCTCGATCGCGGCCTCGTCGACGTCGATCCGCGGCATCAGCGCCACGATCTTCTCTCGTAGCGCGATCCCCTCCTCGCGCTCCACGTCGGCGATCAGGACCAGCTTCCCACCCCTGGTCGTGTAGATCGGCTCCATCGCCGCATACCGCGCGAGGTTCGCGCTGAATGCCGGCGTGCGGCCGTGCTCCGGCGCTCGACCCGTGGCTCTCGCCGCTCGGCGTTCCTTGTCGCGCGCATCCCACGCCGCCGTCTTGGCGGCCCACTCCGCGTCACGTTCCGCGGCCTTCGCGTCCCAGGCGCGACCTTCCACGATCGCCTGATTCACGAGGGCGCGCAGCTTGCGTGGCGTGGGGTAGATCCTCTTGATGTCCGCGACGAGAGGGGCGATGCGGGCGTCGCTCGGCGGTGGCGCGTCGTCCGTGAACGCCCACGCGAAGGCCTCCGAGTAGTTGCCGGTCGTGAGCAGACCGCGCTCATCGAGTCGGCGGCGTAGGGTCTTGCTCAACCCGCGCTGCCAAGCGTCCGTGCGCGGCGATCCGATGATCACGCCGCCCTTGCATGGGCAGCGCATGGGCAGGGTGCAGACGGGGCATCTGGGCTTCCGCCCCTTGAGCGCCTTGCCGTCGAAGAGCTGTGCCTGCTCCTTGCCCATGCGTTCCGTCACTCGGCCATCACTTGGTCGCCCAGCGCTCGGCGACGTGCGTGCAGACCGCGCGCGCCTCGTCGTCGGTGAGCAGCCCCGCGAAGTGGGGCCAGTCGCCCGCCTCCGCGGCGTTGCCGATCTCCTCCTCGCGCGTGACCTTGCCCGGCGCCTCGTCGACCTCGGCCGCGAGCGCGCGCAGCCCGGCGGCGCGGCGTTCGTCGGCGTCCGCGAGCGCGCGCAGCTCGGCGACGCGGCCTTCCTCGAGGTCCGTCGCGAGCTCGCGCAGGAGGGCGCCGACGTCGAGCGGCCCGTCGTGAGCCTTCGCGGCGGCCTCGGGCGCGAAGGGCGCGTCAGCGGCCTCGGGCGCGAAGGGCGCGGTGGCCTCGGGTGCGGCGACGGCGGGCGCGCAGGGCGCGGCGGCGGCCTCGGCCCCGTCCGTGATGCCGGTGAGCAGCGCGTTTCCGATCCGGCGGAACTGATCGAGGTGGTAGCCGAGGCGCGTGGCCTCCTGTTGGGCGCGCTCGACGCGCTCCCCGAGGACGATGCAGGCGAGCTCCAGGGCCACGCCACCGCAGAAGCGAAGGAAAAAGATGGTCTCGTTCATGCGCGGAGACTCGCCGGGATGAAGCGAGAAACGCAGGCGCTCGGCCGCACCGGGGCTGACGCACGTGCTGAACCGCGGGGGCCTCGGGGTGCGAAGCCCGCTGGATGCTCCGGTCGGCGGACCGGTAGGTGAAGGTGGGAGCAAGGGCCGTCGATAGACGGCGAGAAAGGCAGCGAGGAAGAACGGAGAAGCACGCAGCGGCGAGGGCGCTAGACAGGTCGGCGTTCCGATTTCGGACGGCGAACGGTCTTGCGTGTTCGCCGCGGATCGAAGAGGATCACGCCCGGCTCGTGCGAATTTATGGAGGTGAGGAAGGCGTGATAGATGGACCGGCCGAACGGGGCTCGTGGTGGCTTGGACAGGTCTGCATAAGGCGACAATGGCGGGGCGATAATGCTGTCCAAAGGGTGTTCGCATAGCGGGCGGCTGCAGCTCCACCACTTGTTGGGCAGGTTTGAAATGGGACGTCGTCGAAAGACAAAGCTGTTCTGGGTGACCGTTGGCTACCATCCTGGCTTCACGCGCGACCTCACCTGTTGGACGACGAGGATTGAGCGAAATGGCGAACTGCGCCAGGAGGTTCATGCCTGGCCTAGCGCAACCACGGCGACCCACCAAACAATGCTGGGTAAGCAGGACGTCGCCGAGATTGCACGGCTCGTTGAGGCCGTTGATTTCGCTACCCTTGCGGACCCACGCTGGCGGCGCGCGGCGGGGACCGATACATCCATGGTCCGCGTTGACGTCGTAGAGGGATTCCGGGTGCGTCGCTTCGAGGTGCCGCTGCTCTGGTGGGAGTGGGCCAAGGAAGTTGGAAGACACGAGTGCCTCCCTGCTCTCGACTTCGCCCCGGCGCTCGATCTCTGGCACACCGTGGATCGACTGTCGCCACGTCATCTCGGCAGGCGTCCGTCGGCTGTCGTGGATTGGCGGCTCAACGTGCAACCTGCTTCTGCCGAGTTGAAGCGGTTGAGAGCCGGCGGGCTCGACCTCGATTCTGCCCTCGATCATTTGCGCGGGCGTTGGTTCACGCTCCCTGCAGTACGGGAAGCAGTCATCGAGGTGGAGGGCATGGGAGCGGAGGGTGTGTCGGCTTTGCTTGACGCACGAAAGGACTTGAATGAATTCTGACCACGCGCCACTGCCCAACAATGGGTTGGTGACCGACGGGTGGGTGCGCTGCGCGCACCCACCCGCGGCACAACCGATCGTTCGGCAGACGGGCGTTGTGTTCCGGATGTCGCAGCAGCGGCATGCCGATCTAGGGTGCCGTCTGGGCCGCCTGCCAAGACCCGGGCGCGGTCACGAGTCGGGGCCCGCTGCTCGCTATAGCTCGGAGCGGTGAAGTGGTATCGATTGCAATGAGGATAGGATGGTGAGTGAGAGGACCTACTGGCTGGTTGGCCGCGACGGAAAGAGGTATCCAAGCGCGATTCTGGGTACCCTCGGCGGCAACCGCGTGAGCAGGATCTACGGCCGCCTCGACTGCCGAGCAGCGCTTGCCGCCATTCAGCGAGGATCGTACCACCCGAACCAGCGCGTCTTTTTCGCCGACGAGGATGTCGCCAGAGCGGCCGGTTACCGACCGTGCGCACGCTGCCTGCCCGCGCAATATGCCGAGTGGAAGGTCGCCGAGCCGGCTACCGCTCTCATTCCCGTCGGTCCGTGGGTGTCCGCCGTTCGAGTAGAAACTACCGTTCAAGAAACCTATGACCGAGAGGCTGGTGCGAAGAAACGGGCGATGATCTTCAAGCCGGACCGGGAGATTGACTCGGATGAGACGTGGGTATTCACCGACGGCAGCGGCACTGGTGGGCACGGGATGGTGGTTCTTCGGCCCGGGCAGGACCCGCGCCTCGTCGCCCGACAGATCCGCATGGCGATGAAGAACATCGGCGCCGAGATGAACGCGCTCCTGTTGGCTCTCGAAACGATCGTGCCTGGAGATCGTGTCGCGATCGTGGCCGACCTTCTTTGGAGCATCTTCTACGTGCTTGGGTGGTACAACGTCAAGCATCCCGCGCTACGTGAGCAGGTCGCTGCCGCGCGTGCGCTCCTCGATGCGCGCATGCCGGCGTCGCTGCGCTTCATCCACATCCGCGGCCACAAGAATGACGGAACCGCCTTCGGACGCTGGAACCACGTCGCGGACCGACTTTGCACGCTGAAACAGCCGCTCGATCGCACGATGCCGGTGTCAGCGTTTGACCCCAGCGCCCCGACGCACTGGCTTGCCGCGATCCAGGCTGAACTGCCGCGGGACGAGGAGGCGCCGTGATTCTATGGTAAGTGCCACGAGCCACAACACCTACATTATCAAGGCCGCGCCGAACGTCGCAAAGCCCGCATCTTCCTACTGGCACGGCTTCACTACGACAGGGTTGGAGCGCCTTCGCGCTGAACACGGGAACAACTTCTATCTGCTCATCGAAGGTGCAAAGAACAGCGACACCGACTTCTTCCTTATTCCGTTCGAACTCGTCGCGATGTATTACCAACCTCGAAAGGACTGGAAGGGAACGGTGAAGCCGAAGGCGGACCGTTGGATCCTCGTGGTCCGGGGCGGGCAGGACTTCACGTTGGACATCACCGCATGCCGAAACGCCGGGCCCCGTCCGTATCGGTAGCATGGTGAGCGATGCGCAGAGCCAAGCAGTGCGCCTTCCCACGCGTGCCGCCGAACAACGGCTTGGTGCTGACCGGGCGCTGTGCCGAGCGGAGCGAGGCACAGCGCCCCGCAGCACAAGCCTAGCCGTTCGGGCCCGTGCGCGCTCGTGCGCCTATTGAAGCACGACGAACGCCGCGCCATCCCCGCTGTACGGGATCTCCGCCGACGTCTTCACGGTGCCGCCGATCCTCGCGTACTCGATCGGCGCAGGCGAACCGGCCGGCTCCTTGCCCGCCTCGTAGGCGAGGACCGCGCCCTCGTAGACGTGGAAGCCGAGGGCGACCGCTGCGGGGCTCTTGAGCCAGCAGTGGTCCTCCGCGCTCAACGTGCTGCCCGCGTGGATCTGCACGCCCACGCCGTTCGACGCGTCCAGGATCGCGACAGGCGCGCCCGCCTGGATCTGGAAGTGTCCAGGGCCGTCCGTCGAGGTGCCGACCGAGATCCCGAACAGGCGCGTGCAGAAGCGGCTCGACGTGTTGATCACGCCGCTGCGCGCCGCGGTGATCGGCGACGAGAAGTGCGCTCCGCCGTACATGTCGAGCTCGCCGTAGGACGTGCAGTGGTAGGTGGAGCAGGCGCTCAACGTGACGTAGGCGTCGCGGCCGACATCGAGCCCCCGGAGCCTGCACCCCTTGAACATCGCCTTTCCGCGGGCGACCACCACGGAGTGAAACTCGAACAGCTTGCCGATCTCGAAGTGCTCGAACGTGACGGATCCGAGGCCGTTGACCTCGACCGTGACCGGCACGTTGCCGAAGGACATCGGATCGCAGAACTGGATCGTGTCGCCGACCTGCGGCTCGACGTCGCTCCAGGTGCTCGCCTTGTGGAAGTTCGCGCAGAACGCCCCGAGCGCCGTCGCGTTCACGAGCTGGGCCTCGGCGCCGTCGCGCGCGCCACCGCTGATCTTCACCCAGCGCTCTTCGAGGCTGAGGCCGACGAGGTTGGGCAGGCCCGTGAGCGTGTACTCGCCGCGCGTTTGAGTCGCGTCGGCCCACGCGGTCGCCGTCGACACCGAGTAGGTGTCGACGACCGTCGTCCCGCCGATGAAGGTGATCCCCGAAGCCGTCCCTTCGGTGTTGAGGCGGATCGTGTAGTTGCCGCCCGGCCAGTCGCTCGTGTTGCGGCCCGGGAGGTCGCCGAGGATGGTGACGGTGATCGCGATGGCGATCGTCTGCTCGCCGATGCGCGCCAGGAGCTCGTCGAGCGTGCGCAGGGCGGTGCCGGGCGTGTTGCCGTCGGCCGTGTCGCTGCCGGTGCTCGGGTTGATGTACCAGATCGCTTGCCTCGCCGCGCCCGGCGTTCCGATCGCCAGGTCGCGCACCCACACCCGCCCGTCGTCCGCGAGCGCGTAGTTGACCCACGTCGCGCTCGCGCCCGCCGTCTCGTCGGGCGCGGGCATGGTCATGAGCGTCCAGCGCGATGCCCGCGGGCCCTCCACCATCGCGACGGTGCCATCGGCCAGGTCGGTACCGACCGCGGCGAGCGCTGCGGTCGACGCCACACCGACGGTCTCCGCGGGAGCGGGAGCGGCAGCAGCGCTGGCTGGACCCGTGACCCACACCTTGCCCGTCCCGAGCGAGCCCGCGAGGATCTGGTAGCGAACGAAGGGCGTCGCGTCCGACGGCACCGGCACCGTTCTCGAGCCGCCCGTCAGCGTCGCGATGCGCACCGTCGAGTCAGCATCCGCGGCTTCGGCGCCGAGGATCGCGACCACCAGATCATCGCTGCCGCCTCGCACGCTGTACCGGCGCCCTGCGCCGATGCCAGACGCATCTTGCAGGGACGCGCTGAGCACGAGCTTCTCCGCGCTGGTCTCCGCTGCCGGGCCGCTGATACTGACCGTGCCGGTGCCGAGCTTTCCTGCCGCCACCTCGTACCTCGCGAAGGGCGTGTCGTCGGCCAGGGGCACCGTGTCGGAAGCGCCTGCGAGCGTCAAAAGGCGCACCGTCGAGTCCGCGTCCGAGGCCTCGGCGCCGAGGATGTGCAGCACCAGATCGGCGCTTGCACCGCGGACCCGCAGCATGCGGTCCGTGCCGATGCTGGAGACGTCTTGCAGCGAGGTGGTGAGGACGATCTTCTCGACGGTCATGCGGCGAGAATCGCCGCGGCGCCCCTCGAAAACTCAGGCGCCCACGCATCGTGAAAAGCGTGAACCTTCGGGCGCGCGTGCCGCCTTCATCACTGAGGCGCCGGCGTCGGCGGCGTGGTGCTGAGGGTGGCTTGAATGTGCACGCCCGCCGGAAGATCCCAGCTTCCGTCGCCGGTGAGGGCCAGATAGATGCTCGCGCCGTCCGGGATCTCTCGCGCGGTGAAGGAGCTGAAGTCGTTGTCGCTGTCGCCCTCGATCCCGTTCTCGTCGGTGAACGTCCCGATCACCTGGCCGGGCTCGTTCGGCTGCGCCGCGCTCCAGACGCGCGCGGTCATCGTGAAGTGGGCCGCCGGGGGGATCAGCGAGGGAGTGGTACCGGGCTGGCTCCACGTCAACCGGGTGAACCACACGCTCGCGCCCGTGTCGTTGCGCCACATCTTGATGCGATAGCCGCCCGGAGGAGGGCTCTCGACGAACCAGGTATGGGCGAGGCCGGTGATGAAGTCGGTTGCCACGTTGAAGATCGCCGCCGCGGAGCCCTGCCCCTGCGCTCCTCCCTTCGGGGCGCCGGTGCCCCACACCGTTCCGGTGCCCAGGCTGCCGGCGATGATCTGGTAGCGGACGAAGGGCGAGGCGTCCGAGACCTGCGCCGTTGTCGCTCCGCTCGTGAGCGTCGCGATCCGCACCGCCGAGGTGTCGTCCGCGACCTCTGCGCCGAGGATCGCGACGACGAGATCGGCGCTGCCCCCACGGACGGAGAACCGGCGAGCCGAGCCGAGCGCCGTCGCATCCTGAAACGACGCGCTGAGCACGAGCTTCTCGAGCGGGCTGCACGTCTCGCCGCTGACGCTGACCTTGCCGGCGTTCAGCTTGCCCGCGGCGATCTGGTACTTCAGGAACGGCGTATCATCGTGCAGGAACGCGGCATTCGACGCGCCCGCGAGCGTCGCGAGGCGAATCGTCGAGTCGGCGTCAGCCGCCTCGGCGCCGAGGATGTGGACCACCAGGTCATCGCTGCCGCCGTGGACACGGATGGCGCGGTCCGCTCCGATGGTTGAGGCGTTCTGCAGGGAGGTGGAGAGGGCAAGCTTGCTGACGCTCATGCGCGCAGCGTCGCCGGGAGCAGGCGGGGAAACGGCGGCGCGCGCACGCAGAAGATGGTCCCGCAGTCGGCGCCGAAGACGACGGCGATGGCGCCCTTCCGACACGCGCCCGCGGCGCGGGCGAGCCACTGCTCGGCCGCTCCCGAGCGGAAGCGACCGAGGCAGCGGGGTCTGCCACGCGCGACCGGATGGCCGCGGGCTACCAGTCTTGGCTGAGCTTGAAGGGCGCGGCGTACTTCGACACTCCACACGCTTCGCTGTAACCGGCGGGACTCCGACCGTTGAGCACCCGTGATCGCGTGTCGGTGTCGAGCACCCTCCTCCACGCGCTGACATGAAGGTGCGCGTACCCCCCCGTCGTCGCCGGATCGAGCCCCGTGTCGCCCACGGCGACATCGAGCGCGTCCCCCGCGTTCACGAAGTGGCCCTTGAGCTGTGATCCATCGAACGGCTGCAAATGCGCGTAGCCGACGAAGAAACCAGGAACCAGCGCACTCTCGATGATCACCTGGTGCCCGCGCCCCTTGTCTGCCGAGCTCTCCCCGGCGAACACGACGGTTCCCGAAATCGGGGCTCGAAGCTTCATCGGTCCGAACGTGATTTCTGCGTCGCCGCCTCCGAGCGTCGTGTTCCAGTCGTCGGCCGTAGCATCCGAGCAGTGGTGGAACGGACTACCCTCCACGCGCTTCCAGGTGTGAGTGTAGAAAGGCCATGCGAAAACGCTCGTCCCGTCCTCGTGGATGGCCTCCTTGTCCGTCGCAACCAGCGAAACGGCGGGCTTCGCCTGCGCGACGAAGGTGATCCTGTCGATGTTGATGTTGATGTGATGTGCTCCGCCGATTGCCTGACAGGCGGGGGGCGTGGACTGATAGCCAGGCGGGTAGTAATCCGAGACGTAGACCTTGTACGACTGGCCGGAGGTGAAGTGAAACGAGCCGAGCGACGAGGTTCGCGGCGTGAGCGTCGACGCCCATTGGTTCACGTTCGCCTTGGTGGTCTTGAAATCGTCCTCGATCCCGTACTCGACACTATCCGACTGATCGCAGAATGCGAGATACTCGGCGTAAAGGGGCTGCTCGCCGCTGGACGGTGCGGTGATCGTGAACGTGGCCCTGCAGTCGGACGGCGCGACGCCATAGGTCCAGAACCAGCTCCCCTCCGGACCAGAATAGCAGCTGACGTACGCGGATCCGCACGAGTTCTTCGTGATAGACGAGTTCGATTGACACGAGAACCCAAGGGAGGGCTTGGCGTCGTCGAGGGTCGTAGCCATGGGCTCGGTGTCCAGGGCGTACTTTTTAGCCGTGATGGCTTCCAACCCTTGCCGTGCCGTCTCGAGGGCGTCCTTCCAGAACTCGATTTCAGCCGCGCGCGTGTCACCCACAAGCGGAGTCGTCGCCTGATACAGCACCCAATGCATCGAGAGGAACCCGAGGTCGTCGCCCGCCGCGATGGATCGGGCGGTCCTCGCCAGCTCAGCGAAGGCGATGTACTTCAGTTCGGCCAAGCCAACGCCGTTTTCGAGCTCGACGTCAGCGAGCACGAGCCCGCGCTTGTACAAGGTCGACAGGGCACACGCCGCGCTCTGTTTGCGATGAGTGCTCCAGTTGCCGAGCCAGAGGTCGGCGGCGACCCCGACGGCGCCGAGGAGCTTCCCGCCCGCGGTCGGGGTCAGTCGCTTGGTCCTGACGAGCCAGTTGACGCCGTAGGTCGGCAGCGCGACCGACCAACCAGCCTCGAGCAGGGCTGCGACGGTGACGACGCCCTTCTCTTTAGCCTTCTCAAAAGCCTCGACCAGTTTGTTGGTTTGTGCTGCGTGGCGGCTCTCGATGCGGGCTGCAGCTTCCTCGAACCCGTGTTTGATCGCCGGATCAGCATCGAGGCCGGCAGTCGTCAGGTACTGCCGCATCGTGTCGATCCGGGTCAGATCCGCGCCTTGGCTGAGGGCCCACAGCAGCTCGACGGACGCAGCCCCTTCATCGATCTGTGCCCCGACAGACACGACGGCAAGAGCGGTCGACACGGCACCGTAACGCTTTCGAACGTTTGCGAAGGTCGTGTGTTTGAACGTGGGAGGCTTATTCTCGGCCCAGCCCCAGAGCTTCCTGAGCACGCGGTCGAAGTGCTCTTCCTGGAGCAAGTGAGACCACGCGGCGTCGGTGCCCTCGGCGACGTCGTTCTTGATCGACGCGATAATCTGGTCGACCGCCGCGGTCTGCGCGGGACCATCCCCCACCTCCGGCCGCAGGAGGATCTGCTCGAAGACGTCGGCGTACACTCCGCGACGGAACCCCTCGTCGCAGAACGCCGCCGCGGGAAGGCCAAAGAGACAACCGGGCGTGCCGCTCAGGGGCGGCCCGTCCCACACTCCAAACGAGAGGTTCGGAAGGCATTCGTGCGTGACGGTGCCCACCGTTCCGATGCGGTCCGTGTCGATCTCCGGCAGGGGCGGCGGAAGCCCAAGGGCATGGGACGAGAAGTGCTCCACCAAGAAGGCCCCGTGAGCCCCGTCAGGGGTCACAAAACCGGGCATGTGCTCGCCGGTCGAGGCGACCGAGCGCACCCACGCCGCCTGCGCGGGATCGTACACCAGCGGCGTCAGCCTGCGTCCCGGGGTGGCTCGCGTGGTGAGCGGCACGATAACCAGAGCAGGCGTCGAGAACACGGTGTTGTCGGGCCCGAGCTCCGCACCGCCGACGATGACGAGATCGGCTGGCGTGGGTGCTGCCAGCACCGCCGCGGCGAGCGACGAGATTTGAATCGTCACATCGCTGGAGAGGGCCCCGGGTTCAACGGAAACCAACCCGGCTGCGCCATCTGCGGAGACGACCCCGCCAGCGGACCCTACGGTGCCCGTCACGGTGGCTCCGCCGGTTGCGAGGCCCGCGACATCGTCGACGTCGACGACCTCGACGTCCACGAACGTCTCCGGCTTCGAGGTGACCCGGAGGTGCAGTTCGTGGTCGCCGGTCGCGAGCCCGAGGACGCTCGCTGTCAGCGAAACAGCCTGACCGTTGAAGTCGCTCGGTTCGGCGACCTCGATGCTGTTGTCGAGGGTCAGCCTTGCCGCCGCCGCGGCATGTTTGCCTTCTCCGCCGCTCGTGATGCGGAAGCACACGCGACCGCCAGCGACGAACGTCGTGGAGCCGGTATCAGGCCCTTGTGTCGTCCGATCCACGCGAAGGTGAGCGATCGCCGGTCCGTCACACGGCCCGCCCTTTTCCAGCGTCGGCAACGCCTGCGGGGCCTGCGTGGCCGCGGGGGGTGGCGGCACGACCGGTGAGCACCCCATACCGAGGGCGAGCAGAACTGCGCACAGCATTCCAAATGCGGCTGCCGGAGCGAACTTCATCTGCGACCTCCTCACAAGCGGATCACCTCAAGCGTGGTCCGGCGCATCCCGTTGCGCCAGATTTTCCCGACCGCGCCGGCGTCGAATTCCGCCGCGCGCCGTGTGAGGCATTTCCCTACCGCTGACCGTTGAGGGATGGATGGGCGCTGGCGCGTGTGAGGCATTCCCCTACCGCCGATCGTTGAGCGATCACCAACGGCCGCTGTCCTGCGCGATGAGCAAGGTGGCAGGCCGATCGGCTTGCGCCCGCACATGGAGGGCGCCACGCGCGACGTACTCGCCGAGCCAGCGACCCGCCGAGTTCCAGCGTGCAGACGCTTCGCGACCACGGCAGCGCAGGTGACGTCAACCGTCCAGTTGTATGGCAACCGGTACTCCGACGCGGCGCCGAGTGTGTGCGCGCTGGTGCCGTCCGGCGGGTCGAGAGCGGCCCCGCGGGGCCGACTGCCCACGGCGCGCCCAACAGCCATGCCAGCATGATGACGTGTCGACGGGTGCGTGGAACGAAAACGCCGTCGCTCACGCTCCACGTCGGCGTCCGTCAGGTGCGCCGCTCGCGCGGCTCGGGCGCCCGCACCCACCCGGCCCAATCCCGACCGCGCGCCACCGCCGCGAGCGCGATCTCGCCGATGTAATCGCGCGCGCTGTCGTCCTCGTTCGAGGTGCGCAGCGCCTCGAACGCG
>Ga0224495_10001307_pt1 | contig 17697 bp, 11 predicted proteins | sample SF_Jul11_sed_USG_FD_168128 | JGI IMG/M metagenome (GOLD analysis project Ga0224495, IMG submission 168128) | Sediment microbial communities from San Francisco Bay, California, United States - SF_Jul11_sed_USGS_4_1 | ecosystem: Environmental > Aquatic > Marine > Sediment | place: USA: California... | reverse complement strand
TTCCATATATTATAGCCGATATATTATATATTCCGTATTTCTGTTAATGATAATTCATTTTGCATTAATAGTATCGGCTAGACAGGCAGTTCACCTGAATATAGATTTATTGCAGAATTATATTCTATATGGACAGATAGAAAATTATGATTATATTAGCCAGACCTTTTTTATGTGAGAGAGAAATTTCTGTAGAAGGATAATATTCAGAATATGAGAGAGAGTAGAAAACAAAATATCAGAGAGATGGCTCAGGCAGGATTGTATATTCTGGTAATAAATTATATATATATAATCTGGGAGGGAGTTTTTAATTTTGTTAATTATTATCTTGTTCTTTTTTCGCTCCTTGTCCTGTTCATCTCATTTTTTCTTAAGGATTCATTTAAAAGAACGGGAATTTTTCTCGGTCTGGCATCGTTATTGTTGAATGCATTTCAATTGTTTATGATTTTACCAAATCATGCACTAACATATATTCTTGTTTCCTTTAGTTCATTAATTTTTATAGGATATTATAAAGTCTGGCCTCATTATTTGTATTCATTATTTATTATTATTATTTATTCAGGATTCTGGTTTTTAAATGTAGATATTATTAATCCCTTTGCGGCTAATAGTCTGGAGCTAGTGTTTAAATTGTTGTTCTTAACAAGCGTAATATTATTTGCAGGCTGGTTGGCGCAACTTTTCGGGAAAATCATAAAAATATATGACTTGAATACAGGCACCACTGATTCGGATCATGATAGTAATTATCTTGATTATTATGAAATTCCTTATCTTATGTATACTCAGAGTATTGCGGATACCATGTCAAAACTTGCATTTTTTATTGAAAACGCCAGCAGTAATAACCTGGAGCGTCTGGTTCAGCAAAAATCAAAACTGGATGAAATTATCAAGATGGTAATGAAGTTGAATGTATCGTATCAGGAATCAAAGGGAATTCTTTCTGATATTAAAGGTATTGATGATGAAACTCTTCAATCGGCAACTTCTTTGGAAGAGGAGGTTCATTCCTCATTGTTAATGGTAAAAGAGATGGTTGATTTAATTCACGAAACAGAGACAAACGTTGATATTTTAATTGATCTAACCAAAAAAATGGAAAGTGTGGTTAAGCTGATTGACAAGATAACCAATCAGACACGATTGCTGGCCTTAAACGCTTCCATTGAAGCATCCCGATTTCCAGACAAGAGGGTAGGTTTTGAAATGGTTGCTGATGAAGTAAAGAGTCTGGTTGTGTTAACTCAGGAATCAGTACTTGAAATTTCCAGTACTATCCGTGATATAAAAATTAAAACCCGTTCAATTCGTGAAGTCATAAAAATAGAGGCGGTTGAATCGATAAAAGGGCTCGAAATTGCTACACTGGGTGAACAATCGGTGCAATACCTTGCCTCCCTTTTAAAATCAACAAAGACCGAATTAAATTATATTATGGAAGAAATTGAGGAAAACGAAGATCTTGTTTTGGGAATCCGGGATTTTTTTGATAAAATAAGTGGGTTCGTATCTGAAAACGAGGAGCGCATGCATACATTAAAAAAATATTCTGAAGATATACAGCTCGAAGCAAATAATATGAAGCATATTGTAAAGGTAAGTGGCTTAAGTGACTTTATAGAAAAACAGAATGATCAGATTAATTCGTTGATTAACAGCTTTGTTACCGAGTTTAAAACTATTCTTGATAGGGCAATAACCCTGAAATATATAACACATGATGATTTATTTGACCGCAATTATCAACCGATTGATGATAAAAGTGGAAGATATAATTGTCGTTATGATAAATTTTTTGATACCTATTTTCAGGAAGTGCTGGACAAGTACCTTGATCTTAATGATAATCTGGTCTATTTTTATTTGATGGATGACAAGGGGTATGTTGCAACGCATAATAGCGTCTATTCCCAGACGTTAACAGGAGACTGGGAAAAAGATCAGAAAATTCATAGAGCAAAAAGAATATATGATGATCATACGACGCGAAATACATTAAGAAGTAAGGAAACCTATCTTTTTCAGTGTCGGTTGCATTATAGCATGTCGGAACCTATTATGGATGTATCGGTACCGCTTTTTCTAAAAGAACAAAAGTGGGGCTATGTAAAGGCAGGGTTTATTTACAGGTGAGGGGTATTTTATTAAGTAAAGTCAAAAAAATTCCGACAATGAAAGAAGCATAAATTATGGAACCTATAAAAATACATTATCGTTTTAAGTTTGAAAATGGGGAAAAAAAGGATTATATTCTTCTATTGGATCCTGAAAAAATTACCTATATTTCGAAAGATCCTGCTCCGGCTCCTGAATGGGCAAAGCTGGAATTTCACCAGTGTGAAAGTTGTCCTCTTGATGCAACGCAGTCACCAAACTGTCCGATTGCGGCAAATCTTTCAGGTTTTGTAGAGCATTTTAAAGATGAAATATCTCATACAGAAGCGCTTGTCATGGTAAAGGCGAATGATCGTTTTTACAGTAAAAGAGTGTCGCTTCAAGAGGGACTCTATTCAGTATATGGAATCATTATGTCCACAAGCTCCTGTCCTGTAATGACATTTTTAAAACCCATGGCCCGTTTTCATCTCCCTTTTGCAAGCATGGATGAAACGGTTTATCGTTCCATTTCCACTTATCTGCTGGAGCAATATTTTTACTTTCACAAAAAAGGCAAAGATGTTGACATCAAGCTAGCAGGCCTGCTCGATCGATATAAAGAGGTAGAAAAAGTAAATGTGGGCATATCCGAAAGATTGCGGGCTGTAACAACAGGAGATGCTGATAGGAATGCAGTTGCCCTTCTTGATACGCTTGCCCAGATCCTGACATTTGAAGTAGATAAAACTCTCGAGAGTCTGTCTTATCTTTTCATAAAGGATTGAATGGAAAAATCTGCCCACCTCATTCGAGCCTGTGCCCATTAATATAGGTGGTTGAGGTTTTTTTAGTTTACACTATAAATCACTATCAAACGTAACGGGAATGAATAACTTCAGAGTGTTACTCATTGTTGATGATAATATCATTGCCCGAATGATGATTAAAAAAAGTTTTCAGTTTTTATATCCGGACTGGAAAATTCTGGAAGCAGAATCCATGAAAATGGCAGAAGAGATACTTTCCAGAGAAAGGGTAGATATGCTTACCGTTGATCAGAATATGCCTGATGAAGATGGTCTTGAGCTTGCACTCGATGTAAAAAAACGTTATCCAGATTTAAAAATTACCCTTTTAACTGCCAACATTCAGAAAAGTGTAAAGGATAAAACAATTGCAGAAAATATCGGGTTTATAGAGAAACCAATAGGTAAAGAGACCGCCATAAGAATAATGAAAATATATGAGGGCAAAGATGAAAATTGAACTCAGCACTTTTCAGGAAGAAGCTTTAAAAGAAGCCTTTAATATCAGCATGGGAAGGGCAGCTGCGTCGTTAAATGAGATGGTGAATGAAGAGGTTTCTCTAACTGTTCCTAACATTCTTTTTGTCTCAAGCAAGGATTTTACATTTAAAGAAAGTTATCTTGAAGAGAAAGAACTTTGTTTTATTAAACAACATTTTGCCGGGACTTTTTTTAACTCCGATGCAGTACTGATTTTTACAAATGATGAAAGTATGGAGTTAATTCGTCTTTTTTTAAATGAAAACACCATTTCTGCGGATAATTTTGAGGAGTTTACAGACTTGCAGCAGGAGGCAATGTCTGAAATTGGCAATATTATTTTAAATTCATGTATTGCCAGTTTTGCAGAAATGTTGAAGGATAATATTAAAGGAACATTACCTCTCTATGCGAGAACAAACTCAGATAAGTTGTTTGATCATTTGAAGGTTTCTCAAAATCATGAACTTGTATTATTACTCTATATTGACTTCAAACTCAAGACCAGATCAATCAGTGGTTATTTATTGATGATGCTTGAAATCAGCAATTTTAATGTTTTTATGAACAGATTGCTTGAAAATATGGATTTAAACTAGATGCTTTCTACAGAAATGTTAAATAACATTATTGACTCATTGACCAATGGAGTGATCATGTTGAATACTGATTTCGAGGTGATTTTGTGGAATCGCTGGGTGGAAGAAAAATCAGGAATAACTTTATCAGAGGCAAAGAATAAAAAAATTGGAGATCTGTTTGCCGAAATAAAAGCAAAGCGATTTACACAAGCCCTTCATTTATCGATGAAAAGCAGCATTTCATCAATCATAACTCATTTGATAAACGGTCATATACTTCCTTTGTATATGAAAAACAATACAGGAGAAAAAGAACCTTTGCTCCATAATATATATATAAATTCTATAACAGGTGAAAATGACAACAAGTATATTCTTATTAATATAAATGATGAATCGATACAGGCACACCGAGAAAAGTTGTTGGTAGAAAAAGGAAGAATTGAAAAAGAGTTAGTTGAAATATTAGGAAAGGAAATAGAGGAGCGGCGAAAAATTGAAGGTAAGCTGCGCTTGAGTGCTAAAGTGATTGAAAGCACTATGGAGGGAGTCATTGTTACTGATTCTGATGGATATATAAAGATGGTGAATCCATCATTCAGTCGTATAATGGGATACTCTGAAAAAGAGGTAATACATAAAAATATGAATATACTTCGGTCAGGTGTTCATAGACAAGAGTTTTACAGGCAATTCTGGGAGGAGCTTAAAACCAGGGAGTACTGGAAAGGTGAGTTTTTTAATCGAAAGCAAAACGGGGAAGAGATTATTATTGAAGCATCCATCGTTGCGTTAAAAAATGATGAGGGGGAGCTCACAAATTATATTGATGTTTTTCATGATATAACAGAAAGAAAAAGAAATGAAGTTGTTTTGAAAGAGCTCTCAGAAAAAGATCCTTTAACAGGTATTTATAATCGAAGGGTGCTTGAAGATCGTTATCATATAGAATACCGCAGGGCTCAAAGGGGCAATTCTCCGATATCAGTTATTTTACTTGATGTAGATTTTTTTAAAGAGTATAATGATCACTATGGCCATCAAAAAGGAGATACTTGTCTTCGTCGTATTGCTGATCAACTTTCATCTTCCCTGAAACGACCAGCGGACTTTGTGGCCAGATATGGAGGAGAGGAGTTTATCGTGGTGCTGCCAGATACACCTATCCAGGGAGCTGCTCAAATGGCAGAAGGTTTACGAAAAGCAATAGAAAACCTGAACGAACCACATGCAAATAAATTAATGAATGGTTATGTGACAGTCAGTCTCGGTGTCTCATCTGCAATTCCTGGAGAGGAGGATGATCGTTTTGATATCATTAAAAACGCAGATAAAGCTTTATATTCAGCCAAGAAGTGTGGTAAAAACAGGGTTGAAGTGTTCGGACAATAGTTTTTCTTGCTGGTTTTTTAATTTTCCGCATATACAATTGCAGCAGTATGAAACAGGTCAGACTGAGCAAGAAAAATGTCTACAAGTTCTGGATCCAGAGATTTTCCCTTTTCATCATTAATTATTGATGTGGCCATCTCGTGCGAGTAAGCAGGCTTATAAACTCTTTCGGAGATTAAGGCGTCATACATATCTGCAAGCGACATCAGGCGAGCGGCACCAGGAATCTTGTTTCCGGCAAGTTTATCAGGGTAGCCGTTGCCATCCCATCTCTCATGATGATGCTTGATAATCTCTTTTGCTGTTGTTAGAAACCCTTCATCAGCTAAACCATCGGTTGCAATATGTATTGCATCAGCTCCAATGCTCGTATGAGTTTTCATTATCTGGAACTCTTCCTCTGTCAGTGGAGCGGGCTTGTTCAGAATGTGGTCCGGAATTCCTATTTTTCCTATATCGTGCAAAGGTGCACTTTTGTAAATATATCCTTTTTTTTCTGGGGTAAGCGAGGATGAGAGTTCACTATGATCTTTTATATTATCGAGCAAAATTTTTATATAAATTTGAGTTCTTTTAATGTGATTGGATGTGGATTTATCCCGTGATTCCACAAGAGCAGCAAGACTCAGAACTGTTGCATCCTGAATTTCAATAATTTTTTTATTTTTTTCTATTACTTTTGTTTTCAAGTCTATATTTTGAGAATTTAGAAGTTCGTCGCGTTCATACCGTGTTTTAATAACAGAAAGATTAAACATGGAATCATTTATCAGCTCTTCAATAATTGTTAAATCTTTTTCATAAAAAGAATTTTTATGTGGTGAGTAAAGAGCCAGTGCACCAATCACTTTGTTTTGAAGAATTAATGGAATGGTAGCAGATGACCTCAAGCCATATTTTTTTGCATCATTTTTCCATGGCTGAAAATGTTGATTATTTTCAAGGTCGTTAAAAATCTGTTTTTTTTGGGTTTTTATTGCCATTCCGCTGGGACCAAAACTGGTGATATCGTCTCCCCAGGTAACGACAATGTTTTTTATATATTCAATAGCATTTCCAGCAGCTGCCACAGCAGTTACAGTTTTATTTGTATTATTCTGTGCGATGCCTATCCACGCAAGCTTTAAATCGAGAACTTTTACCAGATTTTCACAAAGCGTATTGTAAATATCATTTTCATCAAGGGCATATATAATTTTTTTTCTGCCTTCGTGAATGGCCTCTATAATTTTTGCGTTTCTTTTGTTTGTTCTGTAAAATTGCCAGCTAAACCAGATAATGATCATGGAAAAGAGGGTCAAAGCAAAGGGGAAAAGTATGATTAATATAAGAGAAGCTTCTTTTTGAGCAGCAATTACTTTTATCTCATGATCAAAAAGGGCGACCTGCAATGTTTCTATTTTACTGGATAACTGTTGTAGACTTTTGTTTATTGAAATATAATCCGTATTTGCAGGAGTGTTTATCGTTGTATCTATATTTTTTGTTAAAATTTGAATATTCCCACTTAAATCTTTCATTTGTCTGTTAAAATCAGATGAGTTGTTAATGAGATAGCCTATTTCGTGGAATAGCCTGTCAGCCTGGTATCCAATCTGGTAAAGACCGTTTGCTATTTGCAAGCTTTTTTGATGAGGATCGATCATCAGTGTTTTAGTGCTTTCAATGGATTCTAAAAGTTGAGGAAAGCGGACGGACGAAAAAAAAGCAAAGTAGTAATCCGTAGATTCCTCAATATGTGCAAGGTGGGTGTTGTAATAGATTTTTCTTGCAATATCCATGAGAATATCAATTTGCAGTGAGTGTTCTTTGTATGTAAATTCTTTCGAAATTATTGGTTCTTTATGTTTGACTACCAGCTGAGAAACAATAGATTCCAGAGCGGATTCATTGCTTTTTTCTACCTCTGGTAAGGTTGAAAAATCTGAAATTTGATTTGCAGCCTCTATGGAAAGGGTTTCTATTTGAGCATAATCTGCTTTAGAGTATTCAAGTTCCCGAATTACCTGTAGTTGATATATGGCATTCAATACTTTTCTTATATTTTGAATTCCTGAATATTCTGTAGAGAGGCTGTAGTGGTTTTCTAATACTTTTTGATAAAATAAAAATGTAAAAAAAAGCAGGGCAGAACCGGATAAAGAAAATAGTATTATCCATATTCTTTTTATCATGTTATCGTATGTTTTTACCATATAAATAAGTCTAATTGTTCAACCAAAATGGAATATTCTTTTTCGAGCATAGTGTCAAGGAGTTTAAAATAATTTGGGGGAATTCATCTGCATTGCTACCTATATCGATTAATTTAAATCTATCGATATAGTATTGACAGGGTAGCAGTTGTTTGGAGGTTATACTATGTCGAATCCATATCTCGAAATTTTAAAAACCCGCACAATTCTTTTTGATGGAGCAATGGGTACCCAGATACAAAAGTGTAATCTGCATGCTCATGATTTTGGCGGAGAACACCTTGAGGGCGCAAATGATCATCTTGTTATAACAAGACCTGATATTATAGAAACTATATATAGAGAGTACCTGTCTGCAGGAGCAGATGTTATAGAGACCAATTCCTTTGGATCAAACAGGCTGAAACTTGAAGAGTACAAATTAGAAGATGTAAGGGAGCACAATGTTTCTGCTGCACAACTGGCAAGGAAGGTGGCAGATGAATTTTCAACTCCAGAAAGGCCGCGCTTTGTCTTTGGCTCTATTGGCCCTACTGGTATGCTTCCATCTTCTACGGATCCGGATCTTTCCAATATAACTTTTGATCAGCTTTATAATTTATTTGAGGAGCAATCCTATCATTTAATCGAGGGTGGAGTAGATGGTCTTTTGATCGAGACTTCACAGGATATTCTGGAGGTAAAGGCTGCTATTAATGGTTGTCGTGATGCAATCTCTCGCGCAGTGAAAGATAAATTAATTAAAAATGAGGCTGATATTGTAGTTCAGTGCCAGATAACTCTGGATGCAACCGGAAGAATGCTGCTTGGCACAGATGTTAAGGCGGCACTTGCAATATTGGAACCTTTGCCTGTAGATGTTATTGGAATTAATTGTTCCACTGGTCCGCATGAGATGCGTGACTCTGTAAGGTATCTCCTTGAAAATTCGTCCAAACCAATTTCTGTAATTCCCAATGCGGGAATGCCTGTAAATGTGGATGGTCATGCAGCTTACAACATGGATCCGGATACATTTGCCCGGGAGATTTTTTCTTTTATAAAAGACTTTGGATTGCAGGTGAGCGGTGGCTGTTGTGGCACTACTCCGGATCATATTCGGGCATTAAGAAAAATGATTGATGAAAATTCTGATGTAAAGCCGAGATTTCCGCAAAAAAATAAATTACCTTTAGTAGCCTCTGCAATAACTTCGACATCTTTGTTTCAGGAACCTGCTCCTGCAATTATCGGAGAGCGTTTGAATGCCCAGGGTTCCCGAAAAATGAAAGATCTTTTACTTGCTGATGATCTTGATGCAATGCTCAGTATTGCACGGGACCAGGAGGAGGGTGGAGCCCATGTTCTTGATGTTTGCCTTGCAGCAAATGAGAGAGATGATGAGGCCGAGACAATGCAACGTCTCGTGAAGGTTTTATCAGGTTCTGTTTCATTACCTTTGATGGTTGATTCTACTGAAGTATCTGTTATAGAGGCGGCCCTGAAAGCGATACCTGGAAGACCTGTTGTGAATTCGATTAATCTTGAGGGCGATGGAAAAAGTAAAATACATTCGGTGATGCCTCTCGTAAAAAAATATGGAGCAGCAGTGGTTGCCTTGACAATTGATGAAAAAGGTATGGCAGATACTGTCGAATGGAAACTTGAGGTCGCCGGTAGAATTCATAAAATTGTGGTAGAAGAATATGGATTGAATCCGCATGATATTTTGTTTGATTGTTTGACATTTACCCTTGCAACCGGTGATGAAAAATATAACCGCTCTGCAATTGAGACTCTCGAGGCAATAAAAAAAGTAAAACAAGAGTTGCCCGGAGTTTTTACAACGCTTGGTTTATCGAATATCTCATTTGGCTTTACTCCGGCAGCCAGAAAGGTATTAAACTCTGTCTTTTTGTTTCATGCCGTTAAATATGGTCTTGATACTGCTATATTAAACCCTAAAGATATAATTCCCTATGGTCAATTAACAGAAGAGGATATTACAACGGCAGAGGATCTGATTTTTTACAAAAAGCCTGATGCATTACAGAATTTTATCGCTCATTTTGATAATAGAAAAATAGATTCAGGTGAGAAAAAAACAGACAAGAAAGAGTTAATGAGTAAAATGGCTCCTGCAGAAAGAATACACTATCAGATTGTAAATAGAATTTCTGAAGAGGTAGATACTGTTCTTGCGGAAGTGTTGAAAAATCATACTGCAATTGATACAATTAACAATATACTTTTACCCGCCATGAAAGAGGTAGGTGAAAAATTTGGATCAGGTGAGCTGATATTACCTTTTGTTTTGCAGTCTGCCGAGGTTATGAAAAAATCTGTGGCATATGTGGAACAATTTCTTGATAAAAATGATAGTGCCAGTAAAGGAACAATTGTTCTGGCGACAGTCTATGGTGATGTACATGATATCGGAAAAAATCTGGTTAAGACAATTTTATCAAATAACGGATTTAACGTAGTTGACCTGGGCAAGCAGGTACCTGTTTCCAGTATTATTGAAGAGGCAAAAAAAAGTCAGGCTATTGCTATTGGACTTTCAGCTCTTCTTGTTTCTACATCGAAGCAGATGGGTATTTGCGTGGATGAATTAAAAAAAGAATCTCTGGCCTTTCCGGTAATCGTAGGTGGTGCGGCAATCAATCGAAAATATTCTTACCAGATCAGTTTTCCATCGGGTGGTGTATATTATGATCCTGGTGTATTTTATGCCAAGGATGCTTTTGAAGGTCTTAATATTGCCAATCAACTTGCTTCGCAGGAGACGAGATCGCATTTACTTGAAGATGTTCGTCAACATGCTCTGAAGTCGATCAAGGTAACAGATTTATCTGATAGTGCAGAAGTAGATAATACGGCAAGAAGTAGTATTATTAAAGAGAGCCCAATATTGAAACCACCTTTTTTAGGAAGAAAAGTTTTACGCAATATCTCTTTTCAGGAAATTTTTAACATAATAGATAAAAACTATCTTTTTAAATTCAAGTGGGGCGTACGTACTCGTGGAGAAGAGTATGCAACCCAGATTAAAGAAATTTTTATGCCCAAGCTTCTTTCGCTCGCTGAAGAGGCGCAAAAAAATAACTGGCTCTCTCTGGATCTTGTTTACGGATATTACAGGGCACGCTCGGAAAATAATACGATTACTCTGTACGATGAGTCGGGTTTAGAGTTGGAGCAATTTACCTTTCCAAGGCAAAAAAGTGATGAAAAATTATCTTTGTCAGATTATATTTCTGATAAAAAAGATGACTATCTTGCTCTGACAGCAGTAACAGCAGGTCAGATCTCGGCAGACATCATAAACCAGTTGCAAGAGGCGGGTGAACTGGAAAAATCGTATCTTTTTGCAGGTTTTTCCACACAGATGGCAGAAGGGCTGGCAGAATATATTCATCGTGAAATTCGAAAAGAGTGGGGAATCGGCAGTAATGGTTTGCGCTACTCTTTTGGATATCCTGCATGTCCGGAGTTGAAAGATCAGGAGAAGCTGTACCGCCTGCTAAGACCTCAGGAGATAAACCTTGGGCTGACGGAAGCATGGCAGATGATACCTGAACAGAGCACCAGTGCAATGATTTTTCAACATCCGCAGTGCAGCTATTTTAAGATATAAAAGGTATTTCAAGAGTAAAATGGAAATAGTTGCAAGGTTGGTTTTTCTTTTTACACATATTATCGAAAAAAGTTGCCATCAGCTCTGATTTAACTATATTAGTAACTATGAATATAGATATCGCAGCCATATGGGCAAAGTTTAATCCGAATTACAAATTTATGTTTATTCAGTTTCCTGTGTTTCTGGTCTTATTGTTTGTTTTACAGAAATGGCAGACCAGAAACCTCCTTAAAAGCAGTAACCTTGCTCCCTCTTTTGAACTCTCGGATCTCAATGGAAACAAGGTATCTTTATCAGACTTTAAAGGAAAATCTCTTGCCATCTATTTTTTTGCTCCCTGGTGCGGGGTGTGCAAAGCAAGTTCATTTAATGTAGCCCGGTATTACAACTCTATTGATGCATCAAAAAAAGAGGTAATTGCCATTGGCCTTGCCTATAACAGTGCGAGTGAAATAAAAGAGTTTGCGCAAAAACATGATTTAAATATGAAAGTTTTAATCGGAAATGATCAGATAATGAGCGATTATAAAATAAGTGGGTTTCCTACTTTTTACTTTGTAGATGAAGAATCAAAAATTGTATCGAATACAATTGGTTTTACCACAAAAACAGGAATGATGCTCAGGAATTAATAATAGTAACCAATATTAACAAAAAATCTGTATCCTGAAGGGTTGTATTGCTTAATGTAGTTGCTATAATCTTCGATACTGTCAGTGTAAGGGGCTTTTGTATCTTTGCTTTTCGTGTATTTCCAGCTGCCTGTAGACTGAGCGATTAGATATTCACCCCCGATTATGGAGTAGATATTTTCTCCGAGAAGATATTTCCACCCGCCATAAAATGATGCTGAGCCTCTCATGGAAGAGACACTCAGTGTATCGCTGGTTGTAATATTGCCATATTTGTCGCTAACTCCTAAATAATCAGGATTGGTATCGGGAACGCGCATATTGGTCGAGGCTGAAAGCATTTGAAGACCAAGTGATGAACCCATAGTCAAAAAGTGGGAACGCACAAGGTGTATGTTATAACGAAGTTCAAGATTTAATCCTATGCGACTATATGGATCAACACCCAGAAAATCCATTCCAAAGCCAATCTGACCAATGTTGCCATAAAATAGTTTAAAACCAAGAATTGTTGTAAGATCTTTAACTGAAAAGGTGCCTTCTATGGGTGCATAGTTGGCAAGCGCAGAGTAGATCTCAAATGTTGCGCGGGCATAATATTTTTCTACAGCAGTTTGATCTTGTGCACCAACAGGCATTGAATATTTCAAAATATTGGCTTCAGCATACTCTTCCTTGACTTTAGAAATTTCGATTAATCCTGCATCCTCTTTGACCTTTTTTAATTTGTTTCCGGTATTAATTTCAGATACGTACTTTAAAATATAGCGTTGCCCTTTTTCAACACCTTGATTACTTCCTTTTCCAATTTTCAGTGTACCATAGCGTACATCAAATATGGATGATACTATGGGAAAGAGCCGTTTAAGCGCTTCGGAAACCTTACCTTGAAGGGCGGCAATGGCAGAAACTCTGCTTTTCTGGTAATTTTCATCTGTTGATGAGGAGGTGACGTTTTGAATTTCCGTTTCACCTCCTTCTTTGATTTTAGTTACTTTTACCTGAGCTAATACAGAAGTTTCATATGTTACTTTTGTTACTGTTTTATTGTTGCTATCGGTATAGGTATTTATTTTCTGAATGGGACCGATAACATTTACATTTGCAAGCTCTACAAAAAAATCTATATTTTTAATCATCAGGTCCGATGTGTCAAAGTTTTCTGTTATTCCAGATTGACGTCTTTCCCATTCTTCGAGAATTTTAGGAATATCCTTTTCAGAAACGAGAATAAATCTTTTATCTTTTCCCAGATGGGCCTGCAACATATAACTGAGATCTTCACCTGATGAGGGTATAATAGCAACCTGAAATCGTTCTGTGTCACTTTGTGCGACTGCAAAAAGTGGTTGCGCTGAAAATAGAAGAATGGATGTGAGGAATATTTTCATCAGCTTACTTTTTATTTCCATTGTCATTTGTTTTATCCCTTCACCTGATTTGATTGATAAACATTAATATAAATAATTAAAGAGTTTGTCAAGAAAAAATGGTTTCTATTAATTTAAAAAGGGGCAGGCCTGCCCCTTCGGCCGCACACGCCCTATTGATGTTTCGATCCTTTGAGGCTTCGACCCTTCGGCAAGCTCAGGACTTAGAAATCAGGAATCAGTTCAGGGCGGGGTTGCGGCCTAACCCCGATCGGGCTGGTTCCATCGGGCACTGTTTTATTAATGGTATTGGCTCCAATTATTCCTGCCGGACCAAGAATGCTGAATGCTGTTATATCTTTTGTTGAACTGCTAAAAACCGGCTTTCTAGAGTTGTTGTCCAGCCAGGATTTGTAGTATTTGAACATTTCCTGCAAAAACGATGCTCACAAAAACCATCATTGCTGTTAATATATTTCTTTTCATAATTCCTCCCGAACCTGATCGCAAACTTGATCTAGAAAATGATCCATTAAACATAGCTTAAAAATTAATTTTGTCAACAGCATTTTATGGCCAGAACATAATTTGTCTCACACCAAGGTGTGATTTTGATAATAATTTTTGAAAATATTCCAAAAAAATCTTTGAAATTTCAGGTAATACAAATAAATAAACTTTTTTTGAAGGAGGTATTATTTCAATCAAATATGGCTGGCTCATGAGAAGCAGGTGCCGTTATAAGATAAATATGCAAAAAATTGTTGTAAAACAGGCGAAATATATTATATTAACCTTATACAATAAAGATTTCAATGTAAGAGCATTACGTTATATTTCTTGCAAAAAAGTTGATTCTACAGTGGCTGATGTAAAGCTTTTCGAAGGTTACAGATGAACAAAAAAAGTTTCGTACAATATATGCCTCTTTTTAATGAGCAGATTGTGGGGAATGTATTAACCCTTTGGAAAGAAAAATATCCTGAATCAGGGGTTCTTGTTCTTCTTCCAGAGGCTGAAAAGGGGCGCATCAAAGAAATTCAGGCTATTTTTAAAAATAAAGCAGTGCCTCTTCTTGGAGCCATATTTCCTGAATTAATTCACGAAGAAAAATTTTGCAAAGAGGGTATCTGGCTTCTTTGCTTTCCTGAAATGCCATTTTATATATTACAGGAAAATTTGCCCCGGGAAGAAAAAGAGACAGAGATGGTCTTTGACAAGATCACAACTCAAATTCGTGAACATCTGAATCATGATCTTGAGGTAACTCTATATATGATTTTTGATGTTATGGTTCCCAATATCACCGCAATTATGGAAAAACTTTATTTTTCTCTGGCGAACAGGGTTCATTATGGGGGAGGTAATGCAGGAAGCGAGACTTTTCAGACCATGCCTTGTCTTTTTGACTCTACCCGCCTGGTCGGTAACGGAGTTTTGCTGATATTGTTAAAAAAACATTGCGGAGCAATTGTGGAACACGGATATAAGGCTCCGGAACAGACTGTATATGCAACATCGACTACAGGAAATCGTATTAGCCAGATAAACTGGATGCATGCTTACGACGTTTATAAAGATCTGGTTTTTTCAAAATATAAAGTAGAAATAACTCCTGAAAATTTTTATCAATATTCTGTTCACTTTCCATTTGGAATAGTACGGGCAAATCATCATGTGGTGGTTCGTATTCCTGTCACTCTTTCTGAAGATGGGTCTTTGCATTGTGCAGGTGAGGTGCCTTCTAACTCGGTATTAACTCTTCTCGAGGCACCTGATGTAAACTCAGATAAAACAGTTGCTGCATTGACAAAAAGTTTAAATTCTCTGAATGGAGGGCCAAAGGGTCGGGATATGTTTATGCTTTATTGCGCAGGCAGGCGTTTGCACATGGGATTGCCAGCTGCAGAAGCCGAGCTTCGGAAACTGGCAGAAAATTCAAAAACAAGGCAGATTGCCGGTGCCCTTTCTCTTGGTGAAATTGGTAGCTCAACTACCCGTGGATATCCTTTATTTCATAATGCTGCCCTGGTTGCCTCTTACTGGTACAAACCGGAGTAAAGCATATGGCAAATGATCTGATATTACCTGTTTTATATGATCTTGCTGTTGCTATAGGTAACGAAGTAAGTCTTCAACCTCTTTTAAATCGTTTTTTGCAGCGTTTACTCTATTATACCTCTTATCCTGCAGGCTTTATCTCTCTTGATCTGGTAAAGGACAAATCAGACAATCAGAAAGAGATCGCCGTTAAAATTGATGCGGCTATAGGTGATTATGAGCTGGTGGGCCGCATTGGTACTACAATGAATTTACCCAACGCATTGTTTTCAGGTGGCACCCATACAGAAACAAATCAGGCTGATTTACTTAAAGCTTTTTCAAATAATAAAATTCAGTACCACTCATATTTCAGGTTGCCCATTGAAAATATCGGCATGGTTGTTTTAATTGCGTCTGAAATTCCTGAAACATCTTTACCTTTAACCCTGATGTTTCAGCCTGTGATGGCGAATCTGGCAAGAGCGGTTACTCTTTGCCGAAGAAATGATGCATTTACTGCAGGTATTCTTGCTGAACGTAATTTGATGGCAATGGTTTTTGAAGGAAGTCATGCAGGGGTTATTTTTACTGATGGCCGGGGGAATATACTTGATGTGAATTCAGCATTTAACCGCATGACAGCTTTTTCTAAAAAAGAAGTTGCGGGTAAAAATATCAAATGGCTTGCTCCGAAATTGTTTGATGATGAATTTGAATTTAATGTTCTGTGGCAGAATTTATTGAATAATGGATATCATGAGGGAGAGATATGGCAACTGCGGAAAAATGGTGAGATATTTCCCACATGGATAAGTGTCAATCCTGTGTTAAACAGTAATAGCGTTTTAACCAATTATGTTTTTATATTTTCTGATATCAGTAAACGCAAAGAGGCAGAAAAACAGATACATCATCTTGCTTTTTTTGATCCATTAACAGGAGTGCCTAACCGCAGGCTTTTTATGGATCGTCTGCAGAAGGCAATTGCTTCAAGTGAGCGCAATAAAAAATATGGCGCAGTGCTGTTTCTTGATCTGGATCATTTTAAAATAATTAATGATACGAAGGGGCATGATGTTGGCGATTTACTTTTGATCGAAGCAGCAAAAAGAATAAAAAGCATATTACGCAACGTGGATACTGTCGCAAGGCTGGGTGGTGATGAATTTGTTGTAATACTCGAGTCATTAAATGAGACAGCCTCCATAGCCGGAGCAGAGGCAAAGAGTATTGCAGAAAAAATTCTTTTGGAATTGAACCGTTCTTATGAATTAAAGGGTTATCATTATAATGGCACTACCAGTATGGGAATAATGCTTTTTAAAGATCAGGAAAAAAATATCGATGATCTGCTGCGATATGCGGATATGGCGATGTATCATGCGAAAACAAACGGGCGAAATACATTCCGGTTTTTTGATCCCCAGATGCAGTCAGCAATTGAAAAGCGCTCCCGCCTTGAAGAAGAGTTGTACAAAGCCCTTGAGAATAATGAATTTCGTCTCTACTACCAGATACAGGTTGATCGTAATTGTCATCCTGTCGGAGCTGAAGTGTTATTGCGGTGGGAGCATCCGCTTCGGGGAGTGATTTGTCCTGCCGAGTTTATTCCGGTTGCTGAAGAGACAGGTTTGATTGTTCCGATAGGTCTGTGGGTTTTTGAGATGGCATGCAGGCAGCTCTTTCAATGGAGTTATAATGGTCTGGGAAATCTAAAGCTCTCTGTAAATGTAAGTGCCCGTCAATTGCATGAAGAGAGTTTTGTGCATAAAGTAAAGAATATTCTGGATGAAAGCAGGGCCAATCCGTTAAATCTTAAAATTGAACTTACAGAGAGTGTGGTTTTAAAATACATTGATGATGTCATTGAAAAAATGGAGCAGCTGAAGAAACTTGGAATAGGTTTTTCGGTCGATGATTTTGGCACGGGCTACTCATCACTTCAGTATCTGAAAAAATTACCGATCGAACAGATTAAAATTGACAGATCTTTTCTTGTTGATATTCATAATGATACCAATAATGCAATTCTGGTACAAACTATTATTGCCATGGGAAAATCTCTTGAATTAAATGTTATTGCCGAAGGGGTTGAGAATGAAGATCAGCTTGAGTTTCTGGATGTACGGAGATGTCACGCATACCAGGGATATCTGTTTGGAGCTCCCATGTCGCTGGAGCAGTTGGAATCTCTTGTACAAAATAACGATTTTGCTAAAAAGTATCGTCACATTTTGCATGGTTAGTGTGTTATGAATGAAAAGAAAAAGAGTTCCTTTGGAAATAAAAATGGATAGAACAAAATCATGGATAGAACAAAATCATGGGTACAAACAAAATCAGCAAGCAACCCTTAAACAACTCTTTTTAAACGTAAAAAATTACCATGCGCTCACTACGCTCAGATGTTCAGGCGATCGAAAATGACCATAAAAATAGAGTATAGAAGCTCTCAGGGATAGTCGAT
>Ga0224495_10001306_pt1 | contig 17699 bp, 17 predicted proteins | sample SF_Jul11_sed_USG_FD_168128 | JGI IMG/M metagenome (GOLD analysis project Ga0224495, IMG submission 168128) | Sediment microbial communities from San Francisco Bay, California, United States - SF_Jul11_sed_USGS_4_1 | ecosystem: Environmental > Aquatic > Marine > Sediment | place: USA: California... | reverse complement strand
CAAGTTTTATTGTCGTCCTGGTGTAATAGGGAAGAGGATGGCTGTTCAGATTGATCGTCCTATTGAGAATGTTACAACTAGTATTTTTGATGAATTTGCTGAAGGTGAAGAAAATGAATGAAAGTACATTATCACAACAAGAAATTGATGCATTGTTGACTGGAACGGGTGATATATATGATGACATTGATTCAATGCCAGTAACACCCTCAGATGTTGCAGGTGAATCTGTTAATACTGGTGATTTATCAACACTTTTAGAAGTCGTTAATTACATATTGCAGATTCAAACAAGTCATTTGAGCGATCTTTATCAAAGAGAAATTAGTTTTTCAAGTGTTAAAGGTCAAATTAAAGAAAGCAATCAAATTCGATCCGAAATGAACGGCAAATTAGTCCAAATTAGAATGGATTTTAATGCAGGTGTACTCGGTGAAAATACATATATTTTAAAAATTGATGACATTTTAAGATTAGCTCAAGTTTTTAATAAACAAAGTGGTAATGAACTATCTGATATAACTTTAAATGCCCTAAGTGAAGGATTCGATCAAATGATGACAAGCAGTAATAGCTTGCTAAGTCAGAAACTAGGGAAAATGATATTGGTAGATCCCCCACAAATAGATGTTCTTGATGATTCTAGTCAGATAAGATTCCCGGATGAAAGCCAAGTTTTACATGTTAGTTATATTTTAACCCTCGAAGATAGTCTTCCAGTAATGATAAATCAACTTTTATCTATTCCATTAGCAATAGGACTAATTAACTTAGCTAAAAGTGTAATCCAAACAGAAGGCTCATTCGGCAGTTTAACAACGAAAAGTTTTGAAAGTCCAGAAGAATGGGGAGGGGGAGTATCTACATTAAGTACAACAATAAGACCAATTAAATATAGAGAACTTCCAGAAGTGATCTCAAGCTTACAATCAAGAAATAATATTGGCCTATTATTAGATATCAATATGCATCTAACTGTTGAATTAGGAAGAACTAAGATGCAAATAAAAAAAATATTAGGACTTGGTGAAGGCTCCATAATAGAGTTAGAAAAATTAGCTGGAGAGCCTGTTGATCTATTAGTTAACGAAAAACTCATTGCTAAAGGGGAAGTTGTTGTAATTGATGAAAACTTTGGAGTTCGTATAACAGAAATTGTTAGCCCCCATGAGAGATTAGAAGGAATTATTCCAGATTAATTTTTTTTTACTTTTCTTTTTAGGATGATTTAGTATATTTAATTTTGCTTACAAGATGACTGGGAAATTATGAAACGATTATTAACTTTATGTATTTTAATACTATTTATATCTATATTTGCGTCTCAGATTATATCAAGCCAGTCTGAGTTAAAAACAAATCAACAAAAAGTTCAGTCAAAAGAAGAATTTTTGCCTCAGCCAAATAAAACGAATGATAAGTCCTCTAATAAATCGTCTGAATCAACTATTATAGGAACTTTTGTAAAATCTATTTTCGTATTATTAATTTTTTTACTTATAACTTACTTTATACTTAAAAAAATCCAAAAAAGAAAAATGAATGCCATTCAAACTGATGTGGATGGAGTAATTAGTGTTCTAAAGACTAGCTCTTTAACGTCTAACAAATCAATTCAAATTGTAGAAATTGCTAAAAAGATTTATATATTAGGTTTAGGCGATCAGATGATTTCTGTTATAAATATGATTGATGAACCAAAAGAAATTGAAGAAATTAAAAATCAGTGTGGAAAAGAATCTAAGCCAAATAAACCAAGAAATTTTAAGGACATTTTTAGTTCTTATTTTAGTGTAAAACCAAAAAGCGATTTAAATAATAAAATTTTGGCATCTACTAATAATTCGCTCAAATTTTTCAATGAACAAAGGAATAAATTAAAAGAATTAAAGAATAAATTTTAAAATATACTTTGAAATAACATTTTAATGAGCAACCATTTGCACTTTGGGGAGGGGAGAATGGTTACGAGGAAAAGATTATATATTATCTTTTTTCTCATATTGTTTGTATTTATAGGAGGGGATATCTATGCCCAGGTTAAGAATATTCCTTTACCTAGCCTAGATATTAATCTTAAAGCTACTAATAAACCGTCTGAAATTGCTACAAGCCTACAGGTACTACTCCTACTAACAGTTTTGAGTTTGGCACCAGCTATTATAATTATGACAACATCGTTTATAAGAATAGCTATTGTATTTTCTTTCGCTAGAACAGCATTAGCATTACAACAAATGCCTCCAAATCAAGTTATAATGGCATTAGCATTATTTCTTACCTTTTTTATTATGGCTCCAACATTTAAAAACATTTATGAAAAAGCATATAAACCCTATCAGAGCGGTAAAATTGACACTGAAGAGTTTTTTGATAGGAGTGTTGAGCCTTTACGTGAATTTATGTTTAAACAAATTGGTAAAAAAGATAGAGAAGTTCTGATACCTTTTATTAAGATGGGCAATTTAAAGTGGCCTAGGTCTGAAGCTGATGTACCAACCTATGTTTTAATTCCTGCATTTATGTTAAATGAGCTAAAAAAATCGTTTTATATGGGTATAATAATATTTATACCATTTATAATTATTGATATGTTGGTAGCCAGTGTGTTGATGAGCATGGGGATGATTATGTTACCACCTGTTATGGTGTCACTGCCGTTTAAGATTATTTTATTTGTCTTGGTTGATGGGTGGACCTTGCTTGTAAACCAATTAATTCAAAGTTTTATGTAAGGATAGAGTATGTCTGATGCTGATATTATTAATTTAATGAAAGATGCACTAATTGAGATACTAATTGTGGGTGCACCAATATTGGGTGTAAGTATGATAGTGGGTTTGATAGTTAGTATATTTCAGACTACTACTTCTATACAGGAACAGACCCTTACGTTTGTACCTAAAATTATTGCTATATTTGCTGCTATAATATTTTTTGCAAGTTGGATGATAAATCATATCTCAACTTATACTGAAAATTTATTTAAAATGATTTCTTATATTGGTAGATAATATAATGTTGAATGAGCTTTTAATTGGCAAGTTTCAATTTTTTTTACTTATTATGATGAGAATGTTTGGTATGGTAGCAGTTGCTCCTTTCTTTTCTAGTGCTATTATACCCATGAGAATTAAAGTTGTTTTAACTTTGGGAATTACCATTGTAATATTTCCAATTTTATCAACTAAAGTTCCAATACAGATTCCACATGGTATATTTGATTACTTTTTTTTGATTGGCAATGAGTTAATTGTTGGATTAACAATAGGTTTATTATTATCTATTATTTTTGCTGCGTTTCAGTTAGCAGGAGAATTTTTTAGTATTCAAATGGGACTTGGGATTAGTGAAGTTTTTGATCCTATGTCTCAGATTCACGTTCCTCTTATAGGACAATTCCTAACTCTTTTGGGAACACTAATTTTTATATTGACAAAAGGACATTTGCTTTTAATAGAAGGAGTTTATCAAAGTTATATGTCAGTTCCTCAGTTGGATTTGATTAAATCATCTGGGACACTTTCAAAATCAATGATTGATGTTTTTGTTAATATGTTTAGTATAGCATTAAAGATAAGTCTTCCCATAATGGGAACTCTTTTTATAGTAACACTTTGCATGGGGCTTTTAGCAAAATTTGCCCCTCAAATGAATATTTTAATGTTAGGCTTTCCTGTATATATTACGATAGGATTTATAATGTTAATTTTATTGTTACCTTATATTGTTGAAAATGGTAATTATATAATAGAAAAATATTTAGAACAAATTTTTCATTTATTTTAATTAAAATGATAGATAAAAAAATATTTAAACAATTTATTTTTAATGAATTAGAAGAAAATATTTACTTTATTGATCTTCAACTTTTTGCTAAACCAGAGGATGAGGGTAGAACTGAAGAACCTTCAGTCTATAAGCAAAGAAAGGCCAGGGAAGAGGGTAAAGTTGCAAGGTCACAGGAATTAATTTCTTCTTTAGTTTTAATTGCAGCATTTATAACGATTTGGTTAACGGGTGAATTTATTATGAATCACTCTAAAAACTTGTTTAAATCGACTTTTAGCAAAATGGATATGCCTTTTACACCGGGGAATGTGGGGCATTTTCTTACAAATGCAATATGGGAATTATTTTATATTATTTCACCTATCTTATTGGTATCAGTTTTTATAGCTTTTATAAGCAATGTTTTACAAGTTGGGTTTATGTTTACAACGAAAAGTATGAAAATGGATTTTAAAAAAATTAGTTTCACAGCTAATAAGATGTTTTCTAAAATATTTTTTTCTCGTCAGACAATGGTAAATTTGCTTAAATCTGTTTTAAAAGTTGGTATTGTGGTTTTTGTAGCATATTTAATTTTTAACTGGAAAAAAGGTGAAGTGATTAATTCAATTAACATGGATATATCATTGGCATTTTCTACTTTAACAAAAGTTTCATTCTATATTGGTGGTATGAGTTGTTTTATATTTTTAGTTTTAAGTATACCCGATTATTATTATCAAAAAATTGAACATAAAGAAACGTTAAAAATGAGTAGGCATGAAGTTAAGGAAGAAAGAAAAGATACTGAAGGGGATCCTTATGTTAAACAGCGTTTAAGGGAAAGACAACGCGAATTGATGAGCAGAAGGATGATGGATGAAGTACCCAAGGCTGATGTGGTTATTACAAACCCTACTCACTTTGCTATTGCAATTAAATATGATTCTGATTCAATGATAGCGCCAATAGTAGTAGCTAAAGGGCAGGGCTATATAGCATTAAAGATTAAGGAAATTGCTATTACTCATAAGGTTCATTTAGTTGAGAACAAACCATTGGCACAAAGTTTGTATTCTGCGGTAGAGATTGGAGATCAGATACCCGAAGAGTTTTATCAAGCGATTGCTGAAATTTTGGCATTTGTAATTAGAGCGAAGGAATCGATTAAAGGATAATGAATTATGGCTAAGGCACAAAAAGAAAAACCCACTTTTATTAATTCATGGATGCAGAAATCGGATATTTTAATAGCGATTGGTGTTGTGGTTATTATAGGTATGTTGATTATACCTATACCCACCTTCCTTTTGGACGTTGCTATTGCAATTAATCTTGCCATAAGCCTTGGAATTCTTCTTATAGTTATGTATGTGAGTAGAGGATCTGAGTTTTCGGTTTTCCCAAGCTTACTTCTTGTTACAACAATATTTAGGCTGGCAATAAATATTTCATCTACTCGTTTAATCTTGTTGGAAGGACAGAAATTTGATGGTAAGATAATTAAAGCTTTTGGTGATTTTGTTGTACAGAATAATTATATTGTTGGTATGATAGTATTTCTAATGTTAATCGCTGTACAATTTATTGTTATTATTAAAGGTGCCACTCGAGTTTCTGAAGTTGCAGCAAGATTTACCTTGGACGCGATGCCTGGAAAACAAATGAGTATTGATGCAGATTTAAATGCTGGATTAATTACTGAAGAAGAAGCAGTTAGACGTAGAAAAGAACTTCGCGAAGAGGTAGATTTTTATGGAGCGATGGATGGAGCTAGTAAATTTGTTCAGGGAGATGTTAGAGTCGGGTTATTGATTACTTTAATTAACATTGTTGGTGGTATAATCATTGGTACAACGATGCATAATCAAACTCTTGCTGCTGCATTCAAGACATTTTTTACTTTTGCTGTTGGAGATGGTTTGTCTGCTCAGATTCCATCATTACTTTTATCTACTGCAACAGGTATAATTGTAACCCGTGCAGTTTCTGATCAGAGTTTGGGAAAAGATATTGTAAAGCAAATGAATTTAAAACCAATGGCAATAATGATTACAGGTGGATTTTTACTATTTTTATCGTTTCTGCCAGGATTTCCATGGAAAGTGCTTATACCAATGGGTATTGCAGTTCTTGCATATGGTTATTATCTTAAAAAGACTGTTGAGAAGGAGAAAGTAGATGAAGCGGATAGAATTAAGAAAGCTGAAAAGCCTGCTGGACCAGAGAATGTAATTGGTTTAATTAATGTTGAGCCTATTGAAATTGAAATTGGGTTTAATTTAGTACCCTTTGTTGATGTTGAACAGGGGGGCGATCTTTTAGATAGGGTAAAACTAATTCGGAAGACGTGTGCATTAGATTTAGGTTTATTAGTTCCTCCAATTAGAATTAGAGATAATATGAAACTTAGACCAAGTGATTACTCTATTAAGATTAAGGGAGTTGAAGTTGGAAAGGGAAGCTTGAGGGTAAAGAAGTTTTTATCAATTCCATCAATTAGTGTGACAGAAGAAATTGAGGGTGAGGATACTTTAGAGCCTGCTTTTAAGACTAAAGCAAAGTGGATTAATGAGGAAGATAGGGAGAAAGCAGAAAGTTTGGGATATAGTGTTGTGGATCCACCTTCTATTGTTGCAACACACCTTACTGAGGCTATAAAACGTAATTCAAAGGACATTTTGGGTAGACAAGAAGTTAAACAGCTTTTAGATAACGTTAAAGAAACATATCCTGCTGTTGTTGATGAGGCATTAAAAGCAACTAATCTTGGGACAATTCAAAAAGTGCTTCAGCATCTACTCAATGATCAAATTTCAATTAGAAATATGGTTACCATATTAGAAGTTATAGCTGATTATGGTGAAAAGATATTGAATATCGATCTATTAACAGAATATGTAAGACAGCATTTAGCTAAACAAATATCTCATCAATATATGGATGATGATGATGTTATTAGAGCTTATACTATAGATCCTGATTTAGAGAGAATATTAGAAGAATCCTTACAGGAAACAGATGAAGGATACATTTCTACACTGGATCCAAACACTATGGGTAAGGTAATAGAGAGAATGGGTGCAGAAATGAGAAGAGTATCAGAATTAGGTTATCAATTTGTTGTATTGTGTTCAAGTAGTATTAGAGGTTTGGTAAGGAAAATAACAGAACGTAATTTACCCAATTTAACGGTGTTATCATATAATGAAATTATACCACAAGTTACTGTAGAACAATTGGGAATCATTTCTATAAATGATTAAAAGGGGAATTTCGATGGAATACAAAAAGTATCGTGCCAAAACATTTCAAGAAGCTAAGCTCAAAATGCTTTTAGATATTGGTAATCATGCCTATATTATATCCCAAAAGAAAGTTAAGGAAGGTGGGTTTCTAGGTTTATTTGGTAAACCAGTAATTGAGATTACTGCAGGGGTAATGAAACCTGGATTAATGGCGAAAAAAAATACAAAAGAACAGATTGTTGAGAATAGAATGGATCCTGATCTAAGTGTAACCTATAAAAAGACCGCTCAAAACAATACAAACCAATTGAATCATGCTAAAGATTTTATAGAAGAAAAAAAAGTGGATGTTAATAAAAATCAGGATGAAAACTTACGAGGCGAACTAAGTGAATTAAAATCGTTAATTGCTAAAATATTATCTGACAAAGATTCTAATGCAAATAAAGATGTGCAAAAATATATACAACCAACTGTTCAATATAATGATTTTAATAAAGTTGAGACAAATAAAGCAAAAGAGTTAATAAGAATGTTTTTAAAAGAGGAGGACTTTGACGATAACTTTATTGATAAATTGTGTTCATCTACTAGCCTGGATAACGGCATTGGAGGTGACGTAAATCTTACTAAAATAAAAGATTACATAAGAAATAGAATTACTGAAATTATTTATACAACGAATGGTATTGAAATAGATGATAATACTACAAATATTATTGTAATCACAGGTCCTACAGGTGTTGGCAAGACTACAACTCTAGCAAAATTAGGCGCATATTTTGGAGTTTTTCAAAAGAAAAAAGTAAAGTTTATATCAATAGATACGTATAGAGTTGGGGCAATACAACAATTAAAATTATATTCAGATATAATGGAAATACCATTTGCAAAGGTTAATTCTATTGAAGACTTTAAAATAGAAGTTAATACCGATAAGTATGACCTTATATTGGTTGACACCTCTGGTAGAAGTCAAAAGAGTCTAGATGAAGTTAGAGATATTAAAAAATATATTGATGTACTCCATGGGAAAGTTCATATTTCCCTTGTTATTAGTGCCACAACTAAATATAAAGATCTTGTAGAAATACTCGATAAATTTGATATACTTAATTATACAAATATAATAGTAACTAAATTAGATGAAACAAATAGTTTGGGACAAGTTATTAGTGCAATAAGTGCCAAAAAACGAGCTCTATCCTATGTTACATTTGGGCAAAGTGTCCCAGAAGACATTGAGGAAGCATCTAAAGATAAGTTTTTTGATATGGTTTTAAAAAAATAAGGAGTCACTATGGATCAAGCTGAAACTCTCCTTAAAATAATGAAAGAAAAACAATTTCAAACTCAAATGTTAAGACAAAATCATTTGGGACCAAGAATAATTACTGTATGCAGTGGAAAAGGTGGTGTGGGAAAGACTAATGTCTCAACTAATCTTGCCATTGGACTTGCTAAAATGGGAAAAGAAGTTGTTGTTATGGATGCTGATCTTGGGCTCGCTAATGTTAATGTTATGCTTGGAATTATCCCTAAATACAATTTATACAATGTTTTAAAAGGACAAAAAACTATTAGTGAAATCTTAACCGATACTCCCGAAGGCATTAAAATTATTGCTGGAGGCTCAGGTTTTAGCCAATTGGCAAATCTTGATCATGAGCAAAAAATGAATTTTGTAAGGGATATTGAGAAACTCGACTTTGCAGATATTGTTTTTATAGATACTGGTGCAGGAATATCAGATAATGTTTTAAGCTTTGTCCTTTCTGCAGATGATATCATTATTGTTACAACACCTGAACCCACTGCCATAACAGATGCATATGGTATAATAAAAACAATTGCTTTTATGAAACCAGAAGCAAATATTAAATTAATTATTAATCGTGTTCAAAGCGCATTAGAAGCAAAAAAGGTTGCTGAAAGAGTTATTAATATTGCAAATCAGTTCCTTAATATGACTGTAGATAACTTTGGATTTATATATGAAGATCCATCTGTTCCAAAAGCTGTTATCAAACAGAAACCTTTTTATGAAATGGACCCAAAATCTAAAGCATCAACTTGTATTACTGACATATGTTTGCGTATAGAAAAACTAGATGCTCCCATAAAAAAAGCAGGTTTTGGAGGATTTTTAAAGAACTTTTTTAATTATTATAAAAATATAAAAAATAAAGATATGGATTATTAAATATGAACGAAGATTTAGAAAACTCAGGGAATTCCTTTACCAATTGGTTCAGTGATAATCAATTAGCAGCACGCTTCGGCATTATTTTTGCTGGAGTAGCAATTTTTTTAATAATAATTGTTGGTATCTTTAGTGGTGTAGGTTTTTGGAGAATTATTTTAAGAATATTTATTGGTGGAATAATCTTTTTAGGATTTGGGATTGGGATTGGTATATTATTACAAAAGTTTGTCCCTGAACTATTAAGTAAAAAAAGTGAATCTTCAAATAATGATAAATCTATTGGTGAAAACGTAGATTATGTTGCAGGAGACTCAACCGAGGAAAATAATACTGAATATCTAGAATCATTCCAGCAAAATCAAGATAATAGTGACCCAAAATTAAAAAAATTAGACAAAAAATCGAAGGAATTTAATATTCCTAATGATCCAAAAATGTTAGCTGATGCTGTTAGAACTGTTATGAAAAGAGATGAATAACTTATATTATTTACGAAGTATAAATTTACGATAATTTATATATAAAGAATTTTTATAAAGATTTTACAAATTTTTATTAAATTTAAAGGGGGGGATTGTGATTCAAAAATCAGAGGATGAACTTTGGGAAGAGTATAAGAGAACGAAAGATCCAATTATTAGAGAGACATTCATTGTCCAATACGCACCACTGGTCAAGTATGTTGCAGGGAAAATTGCTATGGGGATGCCTCAAAACATTGAATTTGACGATCTTGTGGGTTATGGGATTTTCGGATTACTCGATGCTATCGAGAAGTTTGATCCAACACGTGAAATCAAATTCAAAACTTACGCTGTAACACGTATTCGTGGAGCTATTTATGATGAATTAAGATCCATCGATTGGGTTCCTAGATCTATTCGTCAAAAAGCTAAGGAAATTGAGTCGGTTGTTGGTACATTGGAAAACAAATTAGGTAGAGCTGTAAGTGATGAGGAAATTGCTGAAGAGTTGGGTGTGCCAGTTGATGACTTTCATCAAACTCTTCTAAAGATTTGTGGTACGTCATTAATTTCAATAAATGACGCGTGGTACTTAGGGGATGATAGTGATAAAGTTTCTATCGTTGAGACAATCGAAAGCCCCAATTCTTTAAATCCTGATGTAATGGTGGAAAAGGACGAGGTAAAAAAAATGATTGTTAAAATTATTGAAGAACTACCTGAAAAAGAAAAAAAAGTTCTTATACTCTATTACTATGAAGATCTTACACTAAAAGAAATTGGTGAAATTCTTAGTGTTACTGAATCTCGTGTGTCACAACTGCATACTAAAGCAATAATTCGATTAAGAAGTAAGCTAAGTCATATAAAAGCAAGTTTACTGGTTTAAACAATTATATAGGAGGAAGTTATGGCTTCCATAAAAGACTTAAAAAGCAAACTTTCAACTCAACCTTCTGAAGAAAAAGATGATCAAACTTTTGAAATGGTTGATAATAAAGCTGAATTTACTGCTGAAACTATTGATGATGCTTTAGAAAATGCATGTCAACATTTTAACACTAGTCGTATGAATCTAGACTATGAAATTATACAAAAAGCTAGCAAAGGTGTGTTAGGGATAGGGAAAAAACCTTTTAAACTTCTGGTTTGGGTTACTGGCGATATTTCTGGACGAAAAGTTAGAGATATGAGCTTATATGGTACTATGGATGAAAGCTTTGGTATTTTAGAAGCTCAAAAATCTACTGTAGGAGATACTTCACCTGTTAACGGACAGGCAAAAGTTATTATTAGAAAAACAGGTGTATACCTAAAAGTTCTTCCACCTAGGAATAATGGACAACCTGCAACCCTAGAAGATGTTCAATTAGCTCTTGCAAGTCGCAATATTAAAACTTATAAACAAGCTGATATTAAAAATATTACTAAAGACTCTAAAGGAGAAGAAATTAAAATTGCTGATTGGCACCCTTCTCCAGACTACGATAGCAAAGTATCATTAGAAGTTTCCCCTGATCAGATGAAGGCATACGTAACTGTTACTGCTCCCATTTTGTCTGGCAGAATACTTGAAGAAAATGAAATTAATGATTTGTTAGAAGCAAATGGTATAGTATTTGGTATAATGAAAGATAAAATTAAAAGTATTTTTGAAAAGGAACTTTTTAATGTACCAGTTTTAATTGCTGAAGGTAAACCCCCTCAGCAGGGTGATAATGCCAAAATAGAGTATAAATTTCATATCGATCAAAAGGATTTTACTTTTGAAGAAGATGAAACTGGAAAAATTGATTATAAAAATAGAGATATTGTGCAAAATGTTGTTGCAGGTCAAGTGTTGGCTGTAAAAACTTCTGCTACATTAGGTATTCCTGGAAGGACCATTACTAATAATAGAATAGATGCACAAAACGGAGATGATATTACTTTTGAAGCTGGTAAAAACACTGTATTAAGTGAAAATGGCTTGGAAGTTATTGCTCAAATTGCTGGTAGAGCAGTTCTTCTGGCTGGAGTTGTTTCTGTAGACCCTATTTATGAAATTAAAGGTGATGTTGATCTTAATACTGGAAATATCATATTCCTTGGTACTGTTGTAGTTAAGGGAAGTATTCTAGATGGCTTTACCGTTAAAGCTGCTGGTAATATTGAAGTTAAAGGAACAATTGGGAAAGCTGAGGTTGAATCTGATAATGAAATTATTGTGGGACAGGGTATTCTAGGAAAAGAAGGTGGAAAAATTAAGGCTGGTACAAATGTATATGCAAAGTTTATTGAAAATGGTAATGTCATTGCAGGAAATGATATTATAATAAAAGAAGAAATATTGCATAGCAAGGTGGATGCAGGAGGTAGAATCATTTGCCACGGTAAAAAAGGTACAATTACTGGTGGAAGAGTTAGAGCAGGTTTTGAAATAAGTGCAAAATACCTTGGATCACAGGCTTATACCGATACTTTCTTAGAGGCTGGAGTCGATCCAAAATATAAAGAAAAATTAAATAAATTAGAAGAAGAAAGAGAATTAAGTGAAGATCAATTAAGTAAAATTACTGCAAATATTTCAACATTGCAGAAAATGAAGGACTCGGGAACTATCACTGAAGAAAAAAGGGTTATGCTTGATAGAATGATACGAGCAAAGAAAGAATTTGAACTTCAATTTTCCGAGATTTTAGAAGATATTGCCGAATTGAAAAACTATCTTGATAGTCTAGATACAAAAGGAAAGATTTCTGCAAAAATGAATGTCTTTCCTGGCGTAGATTTAAATATAAAAAATGCCAATTTTGTTGTTAAGAACGACTTTAAGGGTGTAACTTTTGTTAGTGAAAATAATTTTATTAAACCCGTACCGTATCAACCCTTTGAAGGTGAAGAAGAAACTGGCAGTAGGCGATAAATATTTGATGGGAGGGGAATTATCATGGTAGGATTACTTTTTATACTTATTGTTATTAATTTTGCAATTACCATAACTTTATATATTCGATATGCTAAAAATAACGGTGGAATAGAAGATATACGTCTTGAAATTAGTGAAATGATTTCAAAGTTTAATCAGGACGCCGAAAGGAATCTTCAATTACTTGAAGATAGTATGCAAAAAGCAAATAATACAATAAAACAATTAGAAGTTGCTTCAAAAACGAAAATATCAAAAGTAACGCCAAATATTTCCAGCGAGAAAGAGCCATTAAGCAATGAGATAAAAAAATATATTCCCGCTAAACTAAAAGGGAAAATAGAAAACTCATCAAATAACTTTTCAGATTTTGATTATATTAAAGAATCTGATAATCCCTCCATTATAAAAGCCTCTAATAAATCCGAAACAAGTAGTATAAAAGTTAAAACTTTTATTCAGAAAGCTTATAATACACCTCAAACTAGTAATTCACTCAACCAGCAAGAATCACAGTTAACCATGAAAAATGATACAAAAGTTAAGGAAGATCAAAAAAATGAAACAAATAATAAAGATAAAATGCATCAAATTGCTAAACTAATTGGTGAAGGCAAATCTCTAGAAGAAATTTCTAATATCTTGTCAATTAGTTTAGGTGAAATTAAATTATTTACCTCACTTTTTCGAAAAAGACTAGTACAATGATTTAATTTGTACGTGCGGTTAAAAAATAAGCAAAAATCAACAATTATATAAAGTAACTTCTAATTTAGCAAATAGTTATAATTATAACTTAAAACAAAAATTAGAAAAAATTGCTAATTTCATTATATTTATTTTTATAATGGGGTTATAAAAAAAAGTGTTAAATATACTAAATGTATTTAAAAATAAGAATTAATTTTCATCACAAAGAAAGCAAGAGAAAGATTACTTTAATTTTAAATTGTTATTTAGTATAATAAAAAATAGATGGAGAGTGATATTAAAATGGATAGAATTTTGGGTATTGACCTTGGGACCACCAATTCAGTAATGTCTATTGTTGAAAATGGTGAAGCAATAGTACTAAGCAATAAACGTGGGGAGAGGTTAACGCCTTCTGTAGTGGCTTTTGGAAAAAATGATGAAATATTAGTTGGTAAAGCTGCTAAAAACCAGGCTGTTTTAAACTCTGAAAGAACTGTAATGTCCATTAAAAGAAAAATGGGGACTGAGGAATTAATTGAAATTGGTTCTAGAAAGTATACTCCACAAGAAATATCTGCTCAAATATTAATGAAACTCAAAGAGGATGCAGAGGAATACTTTAATGAAAAAATAGATAAAGCTGTAATCACAGTACCAGCATATTTTAATGATAACCAAAGACAAGCAACTAAAGAAGCAGGACGTATTGCAGGATTTGATGTACTTAGAATCATTAATGAACCAACATCTGCAGCATTGGCATATGGTGTCAACAAGAATGAGAACCAAATTATCCTAATATACGATTTGGGCGGTGGCACTTTCGATGTTTCAATCTTAGAAATTGGTGATGGCATCTTTGAAGTTAAGTCTACAGCTGGTAATAATAAACTAGGGGGGGATGATTTTGATAAACAGCTGAGAGACTGGGTATTAAAAAATTATAAGAGTAAAAATGGTATAGATTTATTTGGTGATATTATGGCCATTCAGAAGCTAAATGAAGAAATAGAAAAAGTGAAAATTGAGCTTTCAGACTATGAAAGAACCGAATTAAATATTCCTTTTATTACTGCTGACGAGAATGGCCCAAAACATCTTAATATGGAAATTAATAGATCTGATTTTGAGGATCTCATTCAAGAATATATTGAAGAAACAATTCATTTGACTGACAAAGCAATTAAAGATGCAAATCTAACAAAAGATAGTATTGAAAAGGTAATTATGGTTGGTGGGTCAACAAGAATACCATTGGTACAGAGAGAAATTGAAAAGTTTATTGGTAAGGAAATTACAAAAGGTATAAATCCAGATGAATGTGTTGCAATTGGAGCAGCTATTCAAGCTTCAATCCTTTCTGGAGAGAGAAAAGGAATGGTTTTGGTTGATGTAACTCCTTTATCACTGGGAATTGAGATTGAAGGTGGTATATTTATCCCAATTATAGAAAGGAATTCTACCATTCCTACTTCTGCTAGCAAGCTTTTTACTACTATAGCTGACTTCCAAAAGAGTGTTGAAATAAAGATATTCCAGGGTGAGAGGATTCGTTGTTCTGACAATATCTCTCTAGGACAATTCCAATTAACTGGGATTAGAGCTGCAAAAAAGGGTGAGCCAAGAGTTGAAGTTAATTTTATTATTGATGTTGATGGCATACTTCAAGTTACTGCAAAAGATCTAGATAGCTTTAAAAAGCAAAAAATTATTATTAGTAATCCCACAAGTCTTTCTGAAGACAAAATTAATAAAATTATAGATGAAGCAAGAAAAAATAGAAAAATTGATCTCGAATATATTGAAAAAGAAGAAATTAAAAGAAAATTTGATAGTGAATACCAAACTTTAATAAATCTTTTTAATGAAAACATTGAAGAAATTGATATTAATTTAAAAAAAGAGGTACAGACTTTTATTAAAGAAATTGAAAAAAAATCAAAAAACTTTAATATTGAAGAATTTCAAGAATATTTTAATAACTTAGAGTTTTTAATTGGTGAATTAAAAGCAATTAACTCATTTGAAAAAGAGGAGGTTGAAGCATTATAATTTATGAGAATTGCAGAAGATTTTTATAATATTCTAGGGGTTAACTTTCAAGCTTCAACAAATGATATAAAAAAAGCATATCGAAGATTAATGCTAAAGTACCATCCTGATGTAACTAACGAAAGAATTAGTATAGAGAAATTTGAAAATGTTGTAAAAGCTTATAAAGTTTTAAGTGATTCTTCTAAAAGAGAAGAATACAATAAAATATATCATATTAATTTTTTTTCCACGCAAACTCAAGTAAAACAATCTCAGACTATGAAACCTCAAGAATCTTCACCTGAAGATAAAAAATCAAGTTTTTTTGATAGGTTTAATTTTAGATTTTTACATCGTTTAAAAGATAAAAAAGATGATGAAATTGATGATACCTTCTTCAAGGTGCCAAAAGAATTATTGAATATAAACCCTATCACTTTGAAAGAGCAATTCACTCAAAGTACCAATAAATATGTCCGTTCTGAAGCTCTTAAATCATTAGTTATTCAATGTGGTAGGAAAAGTTTTCGTTTTATTGAAAAGGGTTTAGAAGATCATAGTAAGGAAGTTAAAGAAGTATCAATTCGTGCAATAGGGAAATTGAAGATTAGACAAGGATTGCTTAACTTATCCATACTGTTTAATAATAGTGGACCACAACTAAAAAGGATAATAGTCCAAACAATTGGTAATCTAGAATTTTCTAAAGCTAATGACTTGCTTATTCAGTATTGCTATGATGATGATGAAGAGGTTAGACTTGAGGCTGTTAAAGCTGTAAAAAGATTTAAATTATATTCATACATTCCAAAAATTAAAGGTTTAGTATACGATAGGAATCCTGAAATAAAACATTTAGTAAAATCTATGTTAAAAGAACATGCCAATTCGTAGATTAATATATATTTTAATAAATTATAACTACTCAGAAATAAATCTGAGTAGTCAAAGAGTTTAATATTGCTAATTTATAATTAGTAGCGATTTCTTGCTCTATCTCCACCGCCGCCGCCACGATTGTTATTTGTAGGGCGTCTTTTTTCATTGCGTGCGTGAGCTTCATTAACTTTAAGGGTTCTTCCTTTTAACTCTTTTCCGTTCAATTCTGCAACAGCAGCATCTGCTTCTTCTTTTGTTGACATCTCAACAAATCCAAATCCCTTTGAAGAGTCAGTGTAGGGATCCTTAATAATTTTTACTGTAACGACTTTTCCAAAAGCCTCAAAAGATTTTTGTAAATCGTTTTCTGTCACTTCGTAAGACAGATTTCCAACATAAATGTTCATTTATATCTCCTGATATTAATTTTTTAATTATTCTATAAATGACCATACAAAGTTTGATCATTTTATTATCTACTATATAAGAACATGACATCAGGAGAAGTAAATTAACCTTTTTTCATTTTCAGTAGGTGGAATAAAACGGACTTTTGCATAGTGTTCATTTGAAGAATAATCATTAAATTAAATATACATTAAAGATTTTATAAAGTCAAGTTTTATTATATAAAGTTATAAAAGAATTTTTATTTATAAGATTTGTTTGATAGCAAAAAATTAGGAAGAAAAAGAATATTGATAAAAAGACTACTATAATAATATACTAAAACTCCTTTTTGAGTATAACAAGTGTAATATTAACTATAAGATAATTTATAAATTATAATGGATATAAAGTTTCAATACGTTTTGATGCGTTTTTTATTATATTAAATATTAATTTTATAGTTTTTTTAGGATAATCTATGATTTGCTATTTGGATGAGGATAATAAGAGAAAAATAATTAATCTTTTGTGTGATACATTTAAACAGGGTAAGCTTGCAATTATACCTACAGATACTGTTTACGGCATTTCAGGAGACTACTTTAGTTTTGGAGCAAGGGAAAGAATAATTGAAATTAAGCAAAGACCTTTGGATAAATCGTTTATAATACTTGTTAAAAATAAAGAATCGTTATTTAGCTTTGCAGATCAGGATATACCAAAATTAATATTGGATGAATTGCCCACTTCTCTCACTCTAATTGTAAAAAACAAACATTATAATTTATATGGTGAAAAGACAATTGCCATTAGATTATCTGATGATCCTTGGCTCAGTGAGTTATTTAATAGGCTTGACATTCCAATAATATCTACCAGTGCAAATATTTCTGGAGATAATATCCCTGAAATCCTTGATGAGATAATATCTATCTTTAGAGATAAGGTTGATTTAATTGTTCTAAGCAGGGAAAAGAAGAAGAAAAAACCCCCCTCAACTATTTTGGATATTAGCTCAAAGCCTTATAGGATAATCCGTCAGGGAGATTATCTTGTACCTAATGAGCTATTAAATTAGAATAAAATAAGATCATATTTTTTGAAAC
>Ga0224495_10001305_pt1 | contig 17708 bp, 14 predicted proteins | sample SF_Jul11_sed_USG_FD_168128 | JGI IMG/M metagenome (GOLD analysis project Ga0224495, IMG submission 168128) | Sediment microbial communities from San Francisco Bay, California, United States - SF_Jul11_sed_USGS_4_1 | ecosystem: Environmental > Aquatic > Marine > Sediment | place: USA: California... | reverse complement strand
ATAACCAACCACGCTGTCCGGGTGAGAATGAGTTTGGCGAGATTGAATTGGCTTTGCCATGGGGGGATAGAACTCGCCTAGATGATTTTCTGGCTCGAGTTGCTTTCCGGATAAGGAGAAAAGGGATATTACTGTTTGGAGTATGCATCCGATGCTGGCACATTTGCCATGGTTTCTGTCGACATGCGAATTTTTTGTTTGTTCGGGTTCATGTTCAGCAAAGCGGATATCTAATTATGGACAAACAACACGTGGTCTATCTTGGCGATTCGTATACCTGGGGTGGCTTGAACAATATCCTGGAAATAGGTGGCGTCCCCATCGTGGGTCTTGTCCCGGAATCCGACTTTTTTGGCCAGTTCGCTTCTTGCGATGAAACAGCCGATATCCATCGAGCCGCCCTTCGGCATGGTGACAAATAGGTTGTATGGCAATTGTGGCCTGCCTCCGGGCTGGTTGTGGCTGTGTATCATGTCGCACATCACGATATCGGCTTTGTGTGCATGAATCGCTCCAAACATATATTCTAGGAATTTGGGACAATAGTAGTTGTCATCGTTCGTTAGGAGAACATATTCGGTATCGAGCATTCCGATACCTTTCTCCCTCAGCGAATGGCCGTAGTCGTTGTAGCGGACATCGGAAAACTTGTAGTCGAATATATCCGGGTATTCCTGCTTGAACCTGCCCAGTATACCGTCCATCGTCGCGTCATAGCCGTCGTGCAGTACCAGTAACTTGAAGTTTTGCAGCGTCTGCGCAAGGAAGCAATGGATCAGGACTGGGATATTTTTGTAACGCTGGTACGAGACACAGACGATGGTGATCTCTTTCATGCGATGTCCCTATTGCTTGTTTTCAGGCTGCTGGTTTCCCATCGAATATTTGTGTCAGGAATCTAAGGATGGATCAAACGTGAACTTCGCCGGGATTGTTAACGCCGCATTGAGTCGAAGAACTCGGCGTTGTTCTTTGTGGCCTTGATTTTGTCGAGCAGGAATTCCATTGCTTCCAGCTCGTCCATCGGATAGAGCAGTTTTCTCAACAGCCAGATCCTTTGCAGGATGTCCTGCTTGATCAGCAATTCTTCCTTGCGCGTGCCGGAGCGGTTCACATTGATCGCCGGATAGATGCGCTTCTCGGCCATGCGGCGGTCCAGGTGGATCTCCATATTGCCGGTGCCCTTGAATTCCTCGTAGATCACGTCGTCCATGCGCGAGCCGGTATCGACCAGCGCGGTGGCGATGATGGTCAGCGAGCCGCCTTCCTCGATATTGCGCGCGGCGCCGAAGAAACGTTTGGGGCGGTGCAGAGCGTTGGCATCCACGCCGCCTGTCAATACCTTGCCGGAGGAGGGAACCACGGTGTTGTAGGCGCGCGCCAGGCGGGTGATGGAGTCGAGCAGGATAATCACGTCTTTCTTGTGCTCAACCAGGCGTTTGGCCTTTTCAAGCACCATCTCTGCGACCTGTACATGGCGGCTGGCCGGCTCATCGAAGGTGGAGGCGACCACTTCGCCGCGCACTGTGCGGGTCATTTCGGTCACTTCTTCGGGACGCTCGTCGATCAGCAGCACGATCAGGATGGCGTCCGGATTGTTAGAGGCGATGGAGTGTGCAATGTGCTGCAGCATCACTGTCTTGCCGGATTTCGGCGAGGCCACCAGCAGTCCGCGCTGACCCTTGCCTATCGGTGCGACGATGTCGATGATGCGTCCAGTGATGTTTTCTTCTGCCTTGATGTCGCGTTCGAGCTTGAGCGGGACGGTGGGGAATAACGGTGTGAGGTTCTCAAACAGGATCTTGTTCTTGGCATTCTCGGGCGGTTCGCCATTGACCCTGTCCACTTTTACCAGGGCTACGTAGCGTTCACCGTCCTTGGGTGTGCGTATCTCGCCTTCGATCGAATCGCCAGTATGCAGGTTGAAGCGGCGTATCTGGCTGGGGCTGACATAAATATCATCGGGGCCGGCAAGATATGAGGTGTCCGGGGATCGCAGGAAGCCGAAGCCGTCGGGCAGTATCTCCAGCGTGCCGTCGCCAAAAATGCTTTCGCCCTTTTTCGCCTGGCTTTTCAGCAACGCGAAAATGACATCCTGCTTGCGCATTCGGTTGGCGTTTTCTATTTCATTGGCCGCGGCCATTTCAACAAGTTCGGTGACGTGTTTTGTTTTCAGGTCGGATAAGTGCATAGCGATGCGTGAGTGATGATTGAGAAAAGCGAAATCTATGGGTTAAAACAAAAAGGTTGGAATTGGTTCAGACCGAATCGGGTGCAAGTTGGCCACCCGCATGCCCTGTAACGTATTTGTTTTGTATTTTTAATCGCTGGGGGACGATTCCGGAGGGCAATGCGGATGAGACAGTAAACGCTTTATATGTGGCTGTCAATAAAAGCCGTCAATTGGGATTTGGACAGGGCGCCAACTTTGGTGGCCGCAATATCGCCATTCTTGAACAACATCAGCGTCGGAATGCCTCGTATGCCGAATTTTGCCGGGGTTTGCTGGTTCTCGTCCACATTCAGCTTGGCAATCGTCAAGCGGCCTTTATATTCCTTGCCGATCTCGTCTAGGATTGGCGCGATCATGCGGCAGGGGCCGCACCATTCAGCCCAGTAATCGACCAGTACCGGCAATGGGGCCTGTAAAACCTCGGCATCAAAAGTGGAGTCGGAAACGTAATGTATATGTTCGCTCATGTTTGGATCTCGCTGTAAGGGGTTGATTCGAAAGGCGGCAAGCGCTCAATTTGGGATAAGATGAAGGATTTCAAGTGGCATCCTAACCAAAAACGGCCGTGCTGTGAAGTGAATTAAATTTGGCCGGCTCTGCTAAAATGCAACATTGTTGAGAATATACGGAGTGCCGCCATGACTTATGTAGTATCCGAACCATGCATCAAATGCAAATATACCGATTGTGTGGATGTATGTCCGGTGGACTGCTTCCGGGAAGGCCCCAATTTTCTGGTGATCGACCCGGACGAATGCATCGATTGCACATTGTGCGTGGCGGAATGCCCGGTGGAGGCGATTTATGCCGAGGATGATCTGCCGGAGAACCAGCGGCATTTTACCGCGTTGAATGCCGAATTATCCAAACAATGGAAACCCATAGTTGAGAAAAAGGATGCACCTGCCGATGCCGATGATTGGCGCGAGGTGAAGGACAAGTTGAAACTCCTTGAGCGCTAGTAAAAACTGCTGTGTTTTGCATAATTGTGTTGTTCAAGGGTTCAAGATGCTCATTTGCTTATATGTAAACCCCGCTATTTCGTCCTTTAGCGCCTTGTTCCGCCTACGCTCGCAACGTTTTTCAATACTCTGATCTAGCATGGATCACAAAAAAAACAGTGGCGCGCAAACGGTTGCCGCTGTTTTTTTTGATGATGTCGCACGCCGCATCCTCGCGAAACATGCGCAGCCCGATCTGCGCGGGGCAATTATCCTGTTGCCCAACTACCATGCTGCCCGGCCGCTTGCGCAAGCGTTGATCGCGGCGGCTAAACTCCCGGCTTTGTTGCTGCCGCAGATGGTCACACTCAACGATTGGGCACAAACCGTTGCACTCGACTCGCCCATAATTTCTGAAAGCCAACGTAGCACGCTGCTGTATCAGCAATTACGCAAGCAAAAATGGTTCGAAAATGCAGAGCTGTGGAGCATGACCAGGGAGTTGCTGATCCTTTTCGACGAGCTGACATATTCTCTGAACGCTCTGCCTGACGATGTCGAATCGTTTGCAGCGGCTGTGCAACAAGCCTATCAGGCCCGGCAAAACAGCGCTTTGCAACTGGAAGCGCGCTTGGTGTTCGAGCTTTGGCATGCGATGCAGGATGGCATGGAGCTGGATGCCGCGCGAGCCTACCAGCAGCGCCTGGCGAAGCTGGCGTCTCAGGCCGGCAATCCTTTGTTCGTGTTGCGCGCGTCGGACTGGGACGCGCTGGAGCAGCGCTTCCTCGATGAATATGCTCAGCGCGTGGCAGTAGAAGTGTTCGACCTGCGCGAGATGGATGCTCAGATCGCTGCGCCACTATTCCATGCCTCGACCAGTTTGGAGCATGAAGCGCACGCTGCCGCGATGCAGGTGCGGCTGTGGCTGGCGGCTGGAAAGCGCGACATCGCCGTAGTCGCACAGGACCGCGTGGTGGCGCGGCGCATGCGCGCGCTGCTGGAGCGTGCCGAAGTGCTGGTAGCCGACGAGACCGGCTGGACATTTGCCACGCTTTCGGTGAGCACGGTGCTGGATCGCTGGCTCACTGCGCTGCAAAGCGACTTCTATCACCTGGACTTGCTAGACCTGCTCAAGTCTCCTTTCATCTTCGCCGACACTTCAGCCGGCGAACGGAAATCGGCGGTATACCGGCTGGAACAATTGCTGCGCAAGCAGGGCGTGGTGGCCGGGCTTGAAAAATACCTCACGCTGGCCGAGCACGAAACGGTGCTGCATCGACCTTTGGCGCGCCTGCGCCAGGCAGCTGCAGCGCTGGAACAGAACAAGCGCCGCAGCCTGTCGGAATGGCTGGTTGGATTGAGCGAGAGCCTGAACGTGCTGGGTATAGACACCGGGTTGCTGCAGGATGACGCCGGTGTGCGGTTGCTGCGTGCACTGGAGTCATGGCAACAGGAGCTGTCCGCAGACAAGGGGCAATACCGCTTCACCGAATGGCGGCGCTGGCTGGCGCAGCAGCTGGATACGCAGACCTATCACGACAGCAGCATCGACAGCCCGGTGCGCTTCACCCACCTCGCAGCGACCCGCTGGCGAGCCTTTGATGCGGTGCTGCTGCTGGGTTGCGATGCCGAACATTTGCCCAGTACTGCGGACGGCGGGCGCTGGTTCAACGACTCGGTGCGCGGTGCCTTGAACCTGCCCACGCGCTTTACCCATGCCGCAAGGCAGCGCGACGACCTGCTGGCGTTGCTGGCGATGAATGATTGCGTGCTGGTCACCTGGCAGAAAGAACAGGACGGCGAAGCGCGCTTGTTGAGCCCGTTCCTGCAAATGCTGCGCGATGAGCACGAACAAGCACAGGGCGATGACCTCACGGAGAATGTGCTGCATGACTACCTCGCAACCGAAAATGCCCACGGTGTGAGTTTGCCGCAGTCCATTCGACCCGAACCCCCGGTGCCGGCCGGGGCGATACCCGCTAGCATCTCCGTCAGTGCCTACAACTCGCTGGTTGCCTGCCCCTATCAATTCTACGTACGCTACATCCTGCGCCCTAACGAGCTGGACGAAGTGCAGGAGGTGATCGAGAAACGCGATTACGGCGAGCGCGTGCATGACATCCTGCATCGCTTCCATGAGCAATATCCGCAAGTGGCCGGATATCCGGTCGAGGAAATGGATACAGCATTGCGCCAGATCAGCGAAGCAGTGTTCGGTGACCTGTTGGAACAGGATTTCGCCGCGCGCGCCTGGCTGGCGCGCTGGTACCGGTCGTTGCCCGCGTATCTCGAATGGCAGAGGGATGGCGAAGCGCAAGGCTGGCGCTATGCCAGCGCAGAGAGCGAGTTCGACAGCGGATTGGCGGGCGTGCGTCTGCGCGGACGCATCGACAGGCTGGATGTGAATGATCAACGGAGAAGGGTTCTGGACTACAAGGCGCAAGGTGCGCAAAAGCTGGTCAACAAACTGAAGGAGCCGGGCGAGGACGTGCAACTTGCATGCTATGCCTATGCACAACAAGCGAGCGATGCCGCCTTTGTCAGCATCGAGAACGGCACCGTGAAAGCGGTCGTGCCCGGCCATGACATTGAAATGCTGGCACAGCTCAATGCAGAACGTCTGGAGCGTTTGATGGAACGTATCCGCGGCGGAGCAGGCTTGCCCGCGAACGGCGTCGACCAGGCTTGCATGCATTGTGAGGTTCGTGGCGTATGCAGAAAGGGAATGTGGGCATGACCAACCATATCGCCCTCGATCCCAAACGCAGCATCGTCGTCGAAGCCTGCGCAGGCAGCGGCAAGACCTGGCTGCTGGTGTCGCGCATCGTGCGGCTGCTGCTGGATGGCGCAAAACCATCGCAGATCCTGGCGATCACCTTCACGCGCAAGGCGGCGCAGGAGATGCAGGCGCGCCTGCAGGACTGGCTGCGGCAACTGGCGATGAAGGAGGATGGTTTCGTGCGCGAGTTCTTCTCCGAACGCGGTGTCGAAGAACTGAGCGATGCCCAAGTTCAGCGCGCGCGGGGCCTTTACAAAGAGGTGTTGCTGGCACAGCCGGGCATCACCATCAGCACTTTCCATGGCTGGTTCATGCAGGTCTTGCGCCGCGCGCCGCTAAACGCAGACGTGATGCAGGGCTCGTCGCTGCTGGAACACCCTGGGAGTGCCCAAGAAGAGGCATGGGAAGAACTGCTGGAGCGGATGCGCAAGCAGCCGGAAGGAGTTTTGTCGCAACACATGCAATGGCTTTTTGCAGAATGCGGCCTGTTCAACACGCGCAAGCTGCTATTCAACTTTCTCGGTAAACGCGCCGAGTGGTGGGCGTACACCCAGGGGCGGCAGGATGCTCTCACCTTTGCGCTGGATAAATTGCGCAATGATCTTGAAGTGGACATGACATTCGATCCGGTTGCCGATTGGGGCATTTGCGGCAACAGTGAAGAAATGCTGTATGCACTTGCGGGGCAATTGACTGGCAACGGAACGGACATACAAAAGGAAAAGGCAAATGAGATAGAGCGTACGTGGACGGATACGGCACCGGAAGCGCGTTTCAACCAGATGTGGCCGCTTCTGTTTACGAAGGAAGGTGACCCGCGCATAGGAAGACCATTAGCCCCTACAGGCAAGCAAGATACAGAAACATTTTTGCGAGCCCGCGAATCGTTACAAAGCAGCTTGCAGAAAATACGCGACACACTCGCCGAGCAGCAGGCGTATCGTCTGAACGAAGCGGTGCTACATTGTGGCACGGCCTTGCTGGAGCGTTATCAGGCTTTGAAGGCGCAGAAGCAGCAGATGGACTTCTCCGATCTGGAATGGCAATTGTGCAGGCTGTTGCAGCAGAGCGAGCATGCCGAGACCATGCAATACAAGCTCGACAGCCGTTATCGCCACGTGCTGCTGGACGAATATCAGGACACCAACCCGCTGCAATGGCAGATATTGCGCGCATGGTTCGATGCGGCGGTGGCGGTCGAGTCGCAGCCCATCGTGTTTGTCGTAGGAGACCCCAAGCAGTCCATCTACCGCTTTCGCCGCGCAGATGCCAGACTGTTCAGCGTCGCCAGCGAATATCTAAGGGAAAATTTCGCGGCGCAACAGTTGGACAACAACCTGACCCGCCGCAACGCGCTTCCAATCGTTGAGGCGGTGAACGCGGTCTTCCGTTCGCAACCGGAAGGATTCGAGTTCGTCGAGCACCAGACTCACCAGCGGGATCTTCCGGGGTTTGTAGAGGTCCTGCCACTTGCAGTCAAGGAAAAAAGTGATGAGATCAAGACGGAAAGTGAGGTCATCGTTCTGCGCGATCCGCTGACTACCCCCAGAGATCAAGCGGAGGGGAAAGCCCGTGAAATTGAGGCTCATCAGTTTGCGGTTCATGTTGCCGGAATCGCAACCAGCTGGACAGTGAACGAGGATGGAAAAAATCGCCGTGCAAGCTACGGCGACATTATGGTGCTGGTGCGCAGCCGCACCCACCTGACGGTGTACGAAGAAGCGCTGCGCGTGCGTCATATCCCCTTCATCAGCTCGCGGCGCGGCGGGTTGCTCGACACGCTGGAAGCGGAAGATGTGCAGGCGTTGCTGATGTTCCTGATCACTCCGTTCGCTGATCTTGCGCTGGCGCAGGTGCTGCGCACACCGATCTTTTCATGTAACGATGCAGACTTGATACGTTTGGCGACAGGCGAGGAGACCAGCTGGTGGCAACGCCTGCTGCACCTCTCGGAGCTTTCACCAGAGCTGCAACGTGCTGCCGAGCGGTTGCAGCGCTGGCTGGCGCTCGCCGACAAACTGCCGGTGCACGACCTGCTCGACCGCATCTATTTCGAGGGCGATGTGCTGGCGCGCTATACCGCCGTGCTGCCGACCGAGATGCGATCCAAGGTCGCCGCCAATTTGCATGCCTTCATGGAGATCGCGCTGTCCGTGGATGCCGGCCGTTACCCCAGTTTGCCGCGCTTTTTGCAGGAACTGCGCGATTTGCGCAACAGCACTGACGACGCCCCGGACGAAGGGAAGCTCGGCACAGCTGGCGACGCGGTGCGCATCTATACCGTACACGAAGCGAAAGGGCTGGAGTCCCCCATCGTCTGGCTGCTGGATGCGAATGCGGAAATGAACAACAGGGAAGGCAATGACGTGTTGCTCGACTGGCCGACACATGATCAGACACCTGCGCATTTCTCCCTGTATGCCGACCAGGCTTCACGCGGCAGGAAGCGTGGGGCGCTGTTCGAGCAGGAAGCCGCGCTGCAGGCCCGTGAAGAGATGAACCTGCTCTACGTCGCGATGACTCGCGCGCAGCAGGCGCTGATCGTCAGCGGCAACAAGGGAAATAAGGATGCCAGATCGACGACATGGTACGATCGCATTGCGGCAGTGGCGGGCGAACGGCCTAATCCTCTGCATAAGGCTGAGCCTGTTTTGCAAACAGAAAACCAGGTCAGCGAAAAGAAAATGACTCTGCCTGCCATCCTGCCCACCGGTAAGCGTGCGGCCAGAAATACGCAGCAGCAGCAGCAGCGAGGCATCTGGCTGCACGCACTGCTGCAGCATATTACGGATGGAGACACAGTAGACGAAGGCGAGCTGCGCCAACGCCTGGCAATTCCCGCTGACGAAATGGATAACCTCTTGCAACAGGCGCAATCCCTGATTGCTAAACCATCGCTTCAGCGTTTCTTTGAACCGCGCAACTACCGGTCGGCGAGCAATGAACTGCCGTACGTCAATTCATCGGGAGAACTAAAAAGAATAGACCGATTGGTCGAGTTCGATGACGAGGTCTGGGTGCTGGATTACAAATTAGGCGATGCAGAAGATGCCGCGCGTTACCGTCCGCAGATGCTGGAATATCGAGCTGCTATGCAAACGGTTTATACCGGCAAGACGGTGCATTGCGCGTTGTTGTTTGCAGACGGGATTTTGAGTAAGGTCGAATGAAGCAACTGATCAATAAGGGTCGTGGCGCTACGCAACAGATCGAGGGGCGCTTTGAGAGCGTGGCGCGCGAGCGCATCGATGATGGCTGGGGCACGGCGGACGAGGAGCTTCCTCCTTTGAAAACATCGGTGACAGTGGAACAGGCGAAGAGCGTTATCCAGCGCAACGACTCTCCGGATATTCCATTCACGTTATCGCTGAACGCCTATCGCGGCTGCGAGCACGGCTGCATCTATTGTTATGCGCGACCTTCGCACGCCTACCTGAATCTTTCGCCGGGTATGGATTTCGAGACCAAGCTGTTCGCCAAGCCCGATGCGGCAAGGCTGTTGCGCTCTGAACTGGCGAAACCCTCTTACCGCTGCTCGCCGATCGCGCTTGGTTCCAATACAGACCCCTACCAGCCGATCGAACGCGAGTGGAAGATCACCCGGCAGGTTCTGGAGGTGCTGGCGGAGTGCAAACATCCGGTTTCCATCGTCACCAAATCCGCGCTTGTCGAACGCGACCTTGACCTGCTCAGGCTGTTGGCGCAAGACAACCTCATTCAGGTGTTTATTTCCGTCACCACACTGGATTCTGGTCTGGTGCGCCTTATGGAGCCTCGCGCTTCATCGCCACGCAGGCGTTTGCGGGCAATCAAGACACTCAACGAAGCCGGGGTGCCATGCGGCGTGATGGTTGCGCCGGTGGTTCCGTTCCTTACCGATGCCGAACTGGAACATATCCTGCAGGCCGCGCATGAACACGGCGCACGCAGAGCAGGTTATACATTGCTGCGTTTGCCTTACGAATTGAAGGACTTGTTCAAGGACTGGCTAGCCATGCACTACCCGCTCAAGGCGGAGCATGTTATGAACAGGCTTCGTGAAATGCGCGACGGGCGCGAAAATGATCCGAATTTCGGCGGCCGTTTTTGCGGCAACGGGCTGTTTTCCGATTTGCTGTCGCAGCGTTTCAGCCTGGCATGCGTGCGCATAGGCTACAGCAACAAGGATGATCCGCTTGATACAGGACGTTTCAAACCTCCGGAGCGAAATGGGCAGCAGGATTTGTTTTGACCAGGGCTGGGGCCTGTATTCAAAAATCATGCTATCGTTTTACCTATTGACCACTGGTTCAGGTTGGATAAACTTTACCCATGTTCATTAAGCAGAATCCCTCTACATAATGTTTGAACATCAGGATGTCCTTGCAGCACTGAATGGCAAATTGCCATTGCCGGAAAAAATCATGTACGTCCATGGTTTGTTAAAGGAGCGCTTTGATTTTATCGACCGGATTTCAGTGGCGATTTACGACCCAAAGACCGATTTGCTGAAGACTTTCATACACAGCAGTGAGGATAAGGACCATTTGGTTCTATATTCCGCCAAGCTGTCGGATTCTGTATCGATGCAGGAGATCCTCAAGGTCGGACGCCCCAGAGTGGTGAATGACCTCGATATATTCAGCAACGTCCAGGCGGAACACGCCCGCCAGCTTTCGGCTTTGGAGTATCAGTCCAGCTATACCATGCCGATGTTCCTGAACGGGGAGTTTTTCGGCTTCTTGTTCTTCAATTCCCGGCGCAAGAATGTCTTTACCGAGCCCACCCTGCATTACCTGGATATGGTGGGGCACCTGCTGTCGCTGCTGGTGATCCATAACATGTCGACGTCCAGAAGCCTGTATGCGATTGTCAAAACGGCCGCGAACATGACGTTGCAGCGCGATATCGAGACAGGCGCCCATCTTGACCGGATGTCCAATTATGCGCGATTGATCGCCAGAGAAGTAGCAAAGAAGTATGAACTCAACGATGAACTGGTGGAACACATTTTTTTATTCTCCCCGCTGCATGACATCGGAAAGATCGGCATATCAGACAGCATCTTGCTGAAACCCGGCAAGCTGACAGAGTCGGAATTTGACACCATGAAGACGCATGCTGCGAAAGGCGGCGAAATCATAGACATGATGCTGAAAAATATCGGGTTGGACGAATTCCCACATGCGGAAATCTTGCGCAATATCGCGCTGTATCATCACGAGGCGCTCAATGGCAGCGGATATAACGGGATGATGGATGAAGAAATCCCGATTGAGGCCAAGATCGTTGCGGTTGCGGATGTTTTTGATGCGCTCACCAGCGTTCGGCCTTACAAGGAAGCCTGGAGTAACGACAGGGCGTTCCTGTTTTTGCAATCCATGGTGGGCAGCAAGTTCGATAGCGACTGCGTCGCAGCCTTGATCAAGTGCCGCGACGACGTGGAGGCAATACAAAAGAGATTCAAGGAAGATATACTCAGTTAGTCCCTGTATCTGGGCGCCAGACATTGTCGAAAGCTAATCCGAAAATATTTCCGGCATAATCGGCTTTCATCTTATTTTTGCTGTTCAAAGCCCCGGAGTCGTTTAAACCATGACCATGAATCCCACTCTCGTTTTTGACATAGAAACCATACCCGATATCGCCGGACTGCGAGTCCTGCATGAACTGGATGCGCGTGTCAGCGATGCGGAAGTGGGTGAAATGGCATTCCAATTGCGCCGGCAGAAGACGGGCGGCGACTTTCTGCCCCATCATCTGCAGCGGGTGGTGGCGATTTCCTGTGTCTTGCGCGAGGGAGACAATTTCCGGGTCTGGTCATTGGGCGATATGCTCGAAGACGAAGGCAGCATCATCCAGCGCTTTTTCGACGGAATCGACAAATACACGCCCCAGCTAGTGTCATGGAACGGCAGCGGATTCGACCTGCCGGTATTGCATTATCGCGGACTGATACATGGCATACAGTGCGCACGCTACTGGGACCAGGGGGAAGATGAAAAGGATTTCAAATGGAACAACTACATCAGTCGATATCATTCGCGCCATCTCGATCTGATGGACCTGCTGGCGATGTACACCGGCCGCGCCAACGCGCCGCTGGATGAGCTTGCCAAGCTGATCGGTTTTCCGGGGAAACTGGGTATGGACGGCAGCAAGGTGTGGGAGGCTTACCAGCAAGGAAAGCTGGACGAGATTCGCAACTACTGCGAAACCGACGTGGCAAACACTTATCTGGTTTTCGCGCGCTTTCAGATGATGCGAGGCGTGCTGACCCGAGCGCGTTTTAAAAGGGAATGTGATCTGGTGCGTGCAGAATTGGCCAAGCTCGATCAACCGCACTGGAGCGAGTTTCTCGCTGCCTGGCCCGAGCAGCAATCTTGATACAGGCTAGCAACGGGGTATTGGTCGAGTCCCTCGACCAGGAAGGCCGTGGTGTGGCGCATGCCGAAGGCAAGGTGATATTTATCGAGGGTGCCCTGGCCGGCGAGACCGTCAGCTATTCTTCCTATCGCAAGAAACCTTCGTTTGAGCTGGCGCAGGTCACGCAAATCCACAAATCTTCGGCTATGCGCGTGCATCCCAGGTGCAAACACTTCGGTGTGTGCGGCGGATGTTCGATGCAACATCTCGATGCCGGTGCACAGGTCTCGGTCAAGCAGCGCATCCTCGAAGACAGCCTGTGGCACATCGGCAAGGTCAGGGCGGAAACCATGCTTGCACCGATTTACGGGCAGGCTTGGGGATATCGCGAACGTGCGCGTCTTTCGGTCAGGCATGTCGTCAAGAAGGGCAAGACACTGGTCGGTTTCCACGAGAAGCGCAGCAGCTTCGTTGCCGACATGCAGCACTGCGAGATCCTTGTGCCGAAGATCGCCATGTTGTTGCCGCTATTGGGGGAACTGATCGGCGGCCTGTCGATACGCGATCGGTTGCCACAGATCGAAGTGGCGGTCGGCGAGCATGTCGATGCGCTTGTGCTGCGCGTGATGGATGCTCCCTCAGACAGTGACGAACAGGCACTGCGTGCCTTTGCCGACAGACACGAGATCCAGTTCTGGCTGCAATCCGGGGGGCCGGAAACGATAGTCCCGTTTCATCCCCTTGATGCGCCTGCCTTGTCATACAGCCTCCCGGAGTTCGGCGTCACGATGCCATTCGGGCCGGGCGAGTTTACCCAAGTGAACAGTGCATTGAATCGCGTGATGGTCAGTCGTGCGATGCGGCTGCTCGAACCCGTACCGGGCGAGCGCATCGCGGATTTCTTTTGCGGCCTGGGCAACTTTACGCTGCCGATCGCGCGCAGCGGCGCACAGGTAACAGGCATCGAAGGCAGTGCCGCACTGGTGGAGCGCGCCATTCATAATGCCGAATACAACCGCTTGTCCGTCAATACAGGATTTCGGGAGATGAACCTGTTCGCGGCAGATGAAGGAAAGCTGGCGCAACTGGGGAGATTCGATAAATGGCTGGTCGATCCGCCGCGTGATGGCGCGATGGAATTGGTGAAGGCTATTGCACCGGAAACCGCGCCCGGACGTATCGTGTACGTGAGCTGCAATCCGGCGACACTGGCGCGGGATGCGCATGTATTGGTCCAGGTTCATGGTTATATACTTAAGGCAGCCGGTGCGATGAACATGTTCCCGCATACTTCTCATGTCGAATCTATAGCCTTGTTTGAACGACATAGTTAGTGCGGAGCCTTGAGACAATATTGAAGCTGCAACAATGAATGGACGGACATGAAGAGTTACGATGATCTCGTTGGCGAAGCGCTGTTGCGCGTGAAGGAACTGATGCCGTGGGACCTTAGCAGGTTGCTTGCCGGTGGAAGCAAGCCGGTATTGCTCGACGTGCGCGAACCTGCCGAATTTTCGATGCTGCATATTCCTGGCTCGATCAACGTTCCGCGCGGCGTCCTGGAGCAGTCGTGCGAATGGGATTATGACGAGACAGTGCCGTTGCTTGCCTCAGGACGGAAGCTGGAGATCGTGGTGGTGTGCCGCTCCGGCAAGCGCTCAGTCCTCGCCGCTGACGTTTTATTGAGCATGGGCTATACCAACGTGGCCTCGCTGAAGACCGGAGTGCGCGGGTGGAACGATTACGAGCAACCGCTGGTGGATGGAGCAGATCAACCGGTGGATGCCGACACCGCAGAAACGCTGCTGGGGCCGAGACTTCGCCCAGACCAGCACAAACCCAAAGCTTCCTGATCAAATATACAACGAGCGTACAAAAGGCGACCAGAGGGTCGCCTTTCCAACTTGGTGTCGGGATAACCGTCTCAGCAGGTTATCAGTCCCGCTCGCCGCTGAACGCCATCAGCAGGCTCAACAGGTTGATGAACAGGTTGTATATGTTCAGGAACAATCCCAGCGTTGCCATCACGTAATTGGTTTCGCCGCCATGCACGATACGGCTTACGTCAAACAGGATATAAGCCGAGAAGATCAGCACGGCAATCGAGGAAATGGTCAGCGACAAAGCGGGGATCTGGAAGAACATGTTCGCCAGCGACGCGACGATCAGCAGGATCAGCCCGATGAACAGGAACTTGCCCATGAAGCTGAAGTCCTTTTTGGTGACGGTGGCCAGTGTTGCCAGGCTGAAGAAGATGATCCCAGTTCCGCCGGCAGCCATGCCGATCAGTTGCGCGCCGTTCTTGAGGTGCAGCGCCACCTGGAGGATAGGGCCGAGGAACACGCCGGCCACAAAGGTGAAGCCGAGCAGGGCCACGACACCCCAAACGCTGTTGCGCAGCGCGGTAACCGCAAACATCATGCCGATCATCGCGCCGAACATCAGCAGGGAGCTCATGATCGGGCTTTGCGCCATGAACGCAAAACTCATCGACATTCCGACGAACGCGCCGATCACGGTCGGGATCATCGTCAGTGCCAGCATCATGTAAGTGTTGCGCAGAACCTTGTTTTGTTCCGCTGCAAGCGTGCCGACCTGGTTTATGGTTTGGATTTGCATGTATAGCCTCCTGAGTTAATCAATAAAACAAATGTATGAGTGAGAGTAGCGAAATGTGAAGAAAGTTTCAATCACGAAGAAATTGGAAATTGGTGGCGGAGGGCGTGAGATTCGAACTCACGAAGGGCGTGAACCCTTGCCAGTTTTCAAGACTGGTGCCTTCAACCGCTCGGCCAGCCCTCCAGAAGCTTGTTCAACTTGACGCTCTGCCGAAAGTGGTATCGTCCCGGCCAGCGCTCGGCAGCCGCGCATTTTGAACCAAGCAGCACTGTATGTCCACAATAAATGCCGGGAAAATATCAGTCGCGCACGCAGTCAGCCCAGTTGTTGGGTGTTTCGTACAAGCGCACCTGCTCCAGGCGCAAGTGGTTGCCATATGTGTCCTGATAGGCCGGATCGAGAATCCCGAAGGCGACTTGCGCCAGATTCTCCGCGGTGGGAACGACTTCGAGGATGACGGTCTTGTGATCCGGCAGGCTCGCCAGAAAGTCGCACACCGGTTTGTCGCCGCGATATACCAGAAAGGCATGATCCCATGCATCCACCAGTCTTGCCTTGGCGATGCGCTTTACATCCGAGAAGTCCATCACCATGCCCTGTTCGGACAGGCCTTCGTCAGTGATCACGTCGCCGGACAGGGTGATCTCGATGGCATAACGATGGCCGTGCAGATGCTTGCATTGGCTTTTGTGATTGGGGATGCGGTGTCCGGCATCGAATTCCAGGCGGCGGGTGATTAACATGTAAGTCTGAATCAGTTGAATTGGCGCGGATTATACAGGCTCAGGTTTTTATCGCGGCAATACGTTCCAGGAATTCGCGCTGCGCCTGTTCGCCCTGGATCTTTCCATAACGCAGTGCGCTGTAGCGCTTCGCCAGGTCACTCATGGGTTCTGCCAACTCGGGCCGGGCAATCGCGATACGTTCAGCGTAGTCCAGAGCGCCTTCGTGCGGAGCTCTCGGTAGTCCGGCCCGAGCCAAGTTTCTGCAAAGCTTGAGCCATGCAGCTTGCACCTTGCCTGTCTTGGTACGGACGTACAGGTGGCGAAGCATGAACAGGGTGAACAGGGTGACCAGCAATCCCAGTCCAGCTGCCATGTTCATTGCCATCTTTTGCCATGTGACGGATTCCATGCCGAGGCGGGTCAGGAAGGCGAACTGGCGTTCACTGTCATAGCCCAGCACCCACTGGTTCCACTGGTTGGCCAGAGCATCCCAGTTAAGGCTGAAATTGCGCAGCCACTGCGGCGGATTGCGTGCCATGAAAGGCAGGGCGGCGTTGTCTGACACGGCCGCTGACAACCCTCTCTGGATTCGTGCGGGAGCGATCACGCCGGTCGGATCGACCCGCACCCAGCCCTGTCCGTTCAGCCATACTTCCGCCCATGCGTGCGCGTCGGACTGCCGCACGATGTAATAGTTGCCGATGTCGTTGTATTCCCCGCCCAGATATCCCGTCACGACGCGCGCGGGAACGCTTGCAGCACGCATCAGGAACACGAAAGCCGAGGCGTAATGCTCACAGAAACCCTGTTTGGTGTTGAACAGAAAATCATCGATACCGTTGGTGCCGAGCAGCGGCGGCTCAAGGGTGTACTGAAAGCCTTCCCGGTTGAAATAGGTCAGTGCTGCCCGGACTATTCCGGCGTCATTGTTGCTGCCGGATTTCCACTCGGCGGCAAGCTGTTGTGCTCTGGGATTGAATTGCCTGGGCAACTGCAAGGCACGCCTGATCTGCAACCCGGATTCATGCAAATTGGCGCGGTAGGATAGGCTTGAGCGTGCCTCGTAGCGGATACGCGCATTGACAGGTTTATTGCTGTACAGACGGAAATCGTAACCGAGCGTCGAGGGCAGAGAGATCTTGTCCGGCACATCGAGCGCAAAAAGCCAAGTCTTGTTGTGCGGCTCCAGAGTGACCATGTAATCGATAGCCTGGGCGAGTTCGGTGAATTGCGGTTTGGCGTACTGCTCGGCAGTGCTGCCGGGAGTCCAGGCGATTCCGTCAAAGTACCACATTACCGGACCGCGCCAGTACATTTGCTCGCGCAGCGGCGGATTGTCCTTGTAGCTGACACGGAAAGCCACCGCCTCAGACAGGATCAGGCGGCTCAAGCTGCCCGGAGACATCCTGTCATCCAGGCCGCTGCTCGAATAGGCGTCTTGCGGCAGTCCCCACAGGGGTCCCTGGACGCGGGGAAACAGGATGAACAATATCAGCGTAAGCGGGATCGCCTGGAGCAGCAATATCGCAGCGGTGCGCATGCGAGGCTTGAGCGGGATGGTCTGGCCTTGCAACTGAATCCATGCAACGGTTATCACGAACAGTGTGGCTAGCATGTAAAGCGCGGTGGGGATGCTCTGTGAATAAAAAAAGTTGGTGATGATGATGAACAGAGCCAGATAGATGACTGCCATCGCATCGCGCTCCGTGCGCAGTTCCATGAGTTTGAGCGTGGCGAGCAGCATCAACAGCGTTACACCGACTTCGCGCCCGAACAGAGTATGGAAGCTGACGGCGATACCGCCCGTTCCGGCGAGAGTGAGCAGCATCAGCAGCCATTTTTTCGGCTGCGGTCTGCCGCTGTAATTAAGGTAGGCTCGCCACATCAGCAATACACCGCACAATCCGCTGACCCACAGTGCCAGATGATCGGCATGCGGAGCGATGACCATCAGGATGGACAACAGCAGGCTATAGGTGAGGGCCTTGCTCATGATTTCTTTCTCCCCGGCCTGTCTTCCGCTGCCCGAATAGATTTGTTCTGCCATGGCAGATTGAACAGCGCGA
>Ga0224495_10001304_pt1 | contig 17715 bp, 19 predicted proteins | sample SF_Jul11_sed_USG_FD_168128 | JGI IMG/M metagenome (GOLD analysis project Ga0224495, IMG submission 168128) | Sediment microbial communities from San Francisco Bay, California, United States - SF_Jul11_sed_USGS_4_1 | ecosystem: Environmental > Aquatic > Marine > Sediment | place: USA: California... | reverse complement strand
ATCAGTTTCCTTTTCCGGTTTTACTTTTGGATGAGCGGTTGTTTGGGAACAGAGTCTTTGACAACCTGTTTCAGGAAGCGACTGAGGACTGTTTTTTCGAGGCGGTCTTTGGTCCGTTTGGTGTTGTCTTTGAGGGGAATCTGCCCGCCGGCATAGCTGGGGTGTCCGCCGCCGGTGCCCTTGCGGGCAACGATGCCATGGATGATCTTGTCGGCTCGCACATTTTCTTCATATGTCCGGAGCGACACAATCATTTTGTGCTTGAAATAGCCGGTCACCATCACCCAGTTGGTCTGGTCATCGCGCAGGAGGATATCGGCCACCTCGGCTATCATGTCGGGATTTTCAATCTGTCCGAGATTCGTCACGATAGCATTGGCGAAAACCTGTGCGTTCTTCAGGGCATCAGCCATCATCTGGTAATAATCCCGGCTGACCTTACCACGCTGAATCTCGCTGAGCACTCGCTTGTTGGCCAACTGGTACAACTGACTGAAGGCCTCCATATCCGCTTTCGTGCTGTCTCGTCCCAGGTCCTGCGTATCGGAACGAATCGCATAAAGTAATGCCGTCGCCAGAGGAACATCAATCTGTACGCCCGCTTCGGTCAGATATTCGTACAAGATTGTGGCAGTCGCCCCATATTTATTGCGTACGTCGGTAAACCGGCAGTGTCGCGTCATCTTACGGCAGATGTGATGATCAATCACGATATCCGGTTCGATTTCGACGGGCATGGAATTATTACCGGTTCCCGGCTGGGTATCGACTATCGCGAATAATTCAAACTGTTTCATGTCCAGTTGATCTATTTGTCGCAAGTTCAGACCCAGGTATCTGACCAGCGCACGGTTCTCTCCCCGGCCAACGGTGCCGCCGTGGGCAATGGAACACTGCGTATTCGCCAGCGTGTTGGCGAGCTTGCGCAAGGCGACGGCAGCGGCGATGGAGTCCGGATCGGGATTGTCCTGCATGACAACAAGCATCGTCTTGTGTCCTTCAAGGATGGTCTTGAACTGGGCGAGTTTGGATTCGGTTTGGGATGGGGGTGTCATTATTTGCCTTTCCGGAAGGGTTTAAAGAGAGACGTAAAACGAATGCCGCCAATGCCTTTTCGGGATGGAAAAAAACCCTTGGCAATGCTTGCGATTTCCTGGGTGGTGTAAAACGATTTAGGATTATGCTTTTGAATAATGCTGAGCACTTCATTCATATGCTTTCGAGGCACAATTGTAAAAACAAGTTTGACGGGATTAAAGGCCCCCTGGGCCTGAACCGTCGTGACACCGTATTCCTTTTCCTTAAGGGCGTTGATAAGATTGGACGGGTCGCGATTGGTCATAACCTGAATCAAAACGGTTCCCAGTGACATTTTTTCGGCCAGCGTGATGCCGATATAATTGCCCAGTGCAAAACCGGAGGCGTAGGCAATGTAGCACATGGGGTTCGACAGGTTCTTCATAATCTGCCCGATAGCCAACAGCCAGATGAGCACTTCAAAAAAGCCCGTTGCGGCGGCCAGTAATTTATAGCCGCGAGAGACAAAAATGACGCGGGCGGTGCCGATGGTTACATCGACAATACGCGCCAGAAAGATCAGTACGGGAATCACAACCCATGTCATCGTGTTTGCATTAAAAATAATCGCTTCCAAAATCTCTCCGTGAATTTATGTCTCTTTATTTTTCTGTTCCTTTTGGAACGAAACGGAGTTGCGAATGGAGTCCATCTGCCCAAAGCAAATCAGTTCGTCATTTTCCAGTATCTCAGTCGAAACCGGCGGATTGGCAATTGTATCGGAACCCCGGATAATCGCAAGCACCAGTATATTCTGCCCTTTAAGGCCGGAGTCCAGCAATGTTTTGTGCAGGATCGTACTCTTCGCACTGACCGGAACCCGTAAAACGCCATAGCCGCCGGTGGTAATGGTCAGTTCTTCAAATGAAACGGTACGCCCGCCTTCCTGCCGGGCAATCAGCTTTCTTTGGAGAGTGTCCGTAAGACGATGTGCGGCGTTGGAGTTGACAAATCGATACAATCCATAAACCACCACAACAATAATCGCCAAACTAATCCATGGAATCAACCCTTCTGGTAATCCGCTCAAAAATGGCAATTCCAGCTTACGAGGACGAAGCGAGTTTACCGTGGTAGCAATCAAGGTGACCAAACCGGCATTGCCCAAAACCATCAGGATCGAAGCGATCTTTCGCCGCTGCGTGTGACCCACGACAAGCTCGGATTCTTTGGTCGTAAAGCCGGTCCCACTAAAACAGGACAGCGCCTGAAATTTTGACAACGACCAGTCCAGTCCGGTCAAATGAAAGGCGATGGCCCCGATTCGGACAACGACATAGGAAACGAAAAGTACAACAATAAATAGAATCAGACTTAACATTTTTCATGCTCCGGATATTGTTTATGACAATTGTTATAGCCATTTTTTTCGTTTGAAGAACCACACCATACCCGCAACGATGAACACAATCATCGTCCAAAAGCCCACGGGATAGGCCCATTGCCATTTCAGTTCGGGCATGTGCTCGAAATTCATACCGAAAACCCCAGCGATAAAACCCAATGGGATAAAAATTGTGGCGATGATCGTCAGAACCTTCATCACGGCATTCATGCGATTGCTGACACTTGACATATACAGATCCAGCAGGCCGGAAGCGACGTCGCGAAAGCTTTCGACGGTATCCATAATCTGTATCGTATGGTCATAAAGGTCCCGAATGAAAATCCGGGTACTTTTTTTGATCAAAGGCGACTCCATGCGCTCCATGCCGGCAACCATTTCCCGCAGCGGCCAGACCGATTTTCGCAACAGCGTCAGTTCACGTTTAAGATGGTGGATATCGTGAAGGATGTCCCGGCCGGAATCGACCAACAGGGATTCTTCGAGCGATTCTATCCGTTCTCCGAAAATCTCTAATATTTGAAAATAATTATCCACAATCGCATCAACCAAGGCATACGCAAGGTAGTCACAACCCATTTTCCGAATACGACCTTTGCCGGAACGAATCCGCTGACGAATCTGCTCGAAGACATCGCCGGGATGCTCCTGAAACGTTATCAGATAGTTCGGGCCAAGAATCATGCTGACTTGTTCGCTTTCAACCGAATGGCCCTGCTGGTTATAACTGAGCATCTTCAGGACGATAAACAGATGGTCGTCAAATTCCTCAAGTTTGGGCCGCTGGCCAACGTGGACGATATCTTCCAATACCAGTGAATGAAGGTCGAAATGTTTTCCGATCTGCTCGATTATTTCAACATTGTGGATACCATCGATATTGATCCAACTGACCGTTTTCGAATCTTTGCAGATAAAGGCCTCCTGTAGGGATTCGAGCCTTTTTTCGGTCAGATTGGCCTCATCATCATCATAATCGATCAAAGTCAGTTCAGGGGCTTTCTCGGCATAAGAACCGGTATAGACAAGCGTTCCGGGAGGCAAACCTGTTTTGGAAGTCGTCTTTTTGTATAAACTGGAAAACTGGATGGTCTTAAGCGGTTTCATGGGAGACTCCTTATATTTTAAGCTCGATTGGAACAGGTCGGTTCTTTTTCCATTCATAAAGCTCGATCTGGCCATCGGACCGAATCTGCACGAAATTAGATCGCAGGCCGACCCAGCAACCGCTGTTGTAATACCAATCCTGAAACAGCCCGGCACGGTGGGTGTGGCCGCTTATGAGATAATCATAGCCCTCGCAAAGTTTATTGTTGTGGTACAGCGAGAGAATGCCCTTGATTTTCGTGGGATCCTGTGCGGGGGTGAGGGATTCGTACAAGCTATGCGCTTTTTCGTGACGTTCGCTTTTTTCGAATAAATTAACGGAATTGTTCCAAATCCACATAAAGCCCCGGCTGACTTTGAGGAGCGATTTTTCGGTAAAGCCGCCTGCCGAAAGCAAGGGCGACCCTTTTCGGTCCTCAAGGATGCCCCCCAGGATTGCCAGGATGCGGCCCCATCGGGGGGTTCCGTCGCGATTGAACGGGTCCAACTCGTGTCCATGCATGAATTTGAATCGTTTGCCTGCAATGGTCCGCTCGAACGGGCCGGACATTCGTTCGAAAAACGCATGCGCCAGCAGATTCGTGCCAATCAGGTGTTCCAAGTCGGCATCGTGATTGCCGACCACATAAACCGCATTCATCCCGGCAAGCCGGTCAATCAGGGGCATTTGATGCACGAGAACCCTGCTGACATTGGCCTGCCAGAACTCAAACAAATCGCCCAGTACAAAGAGTTCGCCGCCGCAGTCTTCCACATAATCCAAAAAGAGATCGAATTTGCGGGCTTTATCGTCCGCGGAAAAATTGTCGCGCGGGCCGCCGTCGCCTATATGCAGGTCGCTTACAACAAAAATGTCTTTGGGTTCAGACAATGAAAGTCATCCTTTACTATCTAACTTTGATTGTGTCCTATTTTATCCTTTTGTGTATATCATGTAAAGAGTTATGATTTTGACCGGAGAGCAATTTGTGGTACAATCGGGGGGTATGAAAGTTGTTTAGACAGGATCCTTTTATGCTGGTTGGACTGCTGACCGTAACAATTCATTTGCAGGGCATCGATTCGCTGAAAGGCAAGCGTAAAATCGTCAAAAGCGTGGTCGAGCGGCTGCGGAGCCGGTTTAATGTCTCCGCCGCGGAAATCGCGGCCCAAGACAGCAAACAACTGGCGGTGGCGGGGATCGCCGTTGTTTCAAACGACGGTTCGCATATGGATGAGCAGCTCGACAAAATTGTCAATTTCATCGTCAACGACGGACGGTTTTATGTGGCCCGTATTCACCGGGAGACATTTACGTCGGACGACGACATCCACTTTTAAGTTAAAGGGTAAAATCCAAAAGCCAAAAAATAGCTTACACGTCAAAAAACTTCGCGGGAAATCAATTTTTAAGTTTTTATGGTTTTGGGTTTTAGGTTTTAATCTTTGACTTTTTTGTAACTTATACATCAGTTGACTTTATGAATGGGATTTAAATGCAGCAATATAGTAACCGTTGGGGTGTCATTTTTGATATTGACGGAACGATGGTCAACAATACGCCTTACCATCGGAAGGCGTGGTTCGATCTGTGCTGTCGATATGGTATTGAACTGGACCATGAATCTTATCATGACAAGATCCACGCACGAAGCAATGACAAGATTGTCCTGAATCTGTTTGGTCCCGAGGTGGATGAAGCGTTTATCCGCAGAATTGAGCATGAAAAGGAATCTTTGTATCGCAAGACATTTCGTCCGGTGATGAAGGAAACACCGGGATTGACCGCCCTGCTGAATGAACTCCGTGACAACGGAATTCCGTGTGCGGCGGCATCAAATTCACCGAAGGCCAATGTCGATTTCGTACTGGACGAGATGGGAATTCGAAACTTCTTTCAGGCCGTAACGTATCGAGATTTAGTGAAGGTCGGCAAGCCCGATCCGGAATTATTTTTGACAGCCGCGGCCGGAATCGGTGCCCCGCCGGAGCAGTGCCTTGTTTTTGAGGACTCGGCTTCCGGTTTTAAGGCCGCGCGTGCCGCCGGAATGCGGTATATTGCCATTACATTCGGCGCCGACCCGCACGAACTGAAAGAGGCCCACGATGCAATCGAAGTCCACGAAGATTTCACGCAGATATGCTTCTCTCAGTTAAGAGGTCTCTTCCTTTAGAACGCACGGATATTTTGTCAATCCGGCCTACCGAGGTTGCAAAATGCCCGGTTGGGTCGAGAGCGACGTTTCCACTTTTCCTGTAACGGGATGGACGTACACAAAGGGCGCTCTCGCATTATCCAAATTGACGGGCATACTCGGTGTCCCCTCGATTTTCACCCAGCCGTTTGTCTCCACGGTATCGTATACAAGTCTCTGCCCGTCAATATTGTGCAATCGCTTTGTCTTATCACCGTTCCACTGTTCATATGTAATCGGCTTATCCGTAAACACTCTTTTTAGTACGGTTTTTCCGTCTGCATCTGTGATAAAGTCCAGATCAAACCGGATTGAATTGACAAATATATATTTTTCCGGAACTCCATTGACCAACGGAACATAGGCCAACTGCAACTGGTTCTGCTGGCCGTCTGCAACGATTTTCTGTTCAGCCAGATTCCACTGAATCGAATCGAAACCGTTAACATAAACATAGCAGGGTTTGCCGAGATCGACGCCTGTACTTTCTTCGCTTGCGGCGGCCTCGGTCACATGGCTGTTATTCAGTTGGATCTCGCCATCGGGCCCTTCGGCGACAATTTCCTCCTTGATACGGTCGTAGCTGATTTCTGTACAATACAGCTTTACATTCGAAAGCGTTTGTTCGTCTTTGAATCTCCGGGACTGAACATAGACCCTCCCTTCGGTCATACGGATGCGGCTGATGCCGGTCCGGCCCATCGCGTTTTTGTCGAAAAATACCGTTAACTTGTCGCCGTGGAAATTATCTAACTGCGTGTATTCCACTTGCTGCCAACGGCGTGTCGCCAGGACGTTTTCGTTAAATACGACCTGGTTGATTGTGCGTGATTCATCGGCAATAAACTGTGCGTCCTTATCAGCCATCACTACAATGGGTACCCACGGATTAGCCGTCGTGTCGTTGGAATCCGCCGGCTGGTAGAATGTGAACCGCAGCGGACCATGCGCCAGGCCGGATCCTGTCAGGAGGTCATAATCTATTTTGCGGGCTTCAAACTTCGCGGGAGGGGCATTATTGGCCTCTGAATCCGTCGTCTCCACTACTGCCACGACTGCTGTCGGAACCGATTCCAGCGGTACCGTGCCTGCTGCGTCTGCCTCACCGGCCAGATTGACCATTTGAATCGTGGGAGGTAATAACGCGTTCTCCGGCTGAGCCGAAAATAAATCTATAGCCTGGGTTTTCTTATTAAAGACCGCCTTGGCGGCAGGTTCGGCAGTCATTTCGTCCTGCATCGGTTTCAGGATAATCCCGCCGTCGCACCGGACAAGCACTTCTTTGGCGGAATTGCTGTCTGGCGGAGTCTTTACCGGTTCTTTGGGCACCTGTTCAGAATTCTTCTGCTTTTGTTTCCGCTTATGATCGACGGAATCAGGAGAGTTCACGGCACGGTCACCGCCATCCATCGCTGAGAATAAGATATTCTGAATGTTGACCTGATTGGCGCCCGACAAAACAAGTTCATTTCCGTAAGTAATTTCAACATTTTCATCGAAAACGCATTCATAGTATTCAGAAGGCAACGCCGTCTTTTCATGAGACCCGGAGGTGCTGTCTATGGGCTTGGGGAGACTGCCGGATGGCTGTACGGACGAAGATGCCAAAGGCCTCCTTTGAGCCGGGCCTTTTGCTTCTGTTGCTTTTTCGCTTTCGGAAACATTCAGAATCCGAAGTATTTCCAAATCACGAATATTCAGGTAATCAATCCGCCCCGCAGCGGTATCAAAAATCAAAATCAGACCGAAACCCTCTAATTGCACCTGTTCGGACTGAATGCTTACCGGACCATCAGTCGCGAATTCCGACCGCTCACTGCTGAAGGTCAGGTCGTCCATTTTAATAAAGGTTTCGCTCATCCTGCTGCCGGCCTCGGGTGTTAAGTGGATCACCACATTGCCGTCAAGCCGGGCATCCTTGGGAACCGCGCCGGATCCGCCCGACGTTGTCTGGAAGACGCCCTTGTCCGCATCGATGCGGCATTGATAATTTGACTCATAAAAAATCAGATACGGATTACCGACCTCCCAGCGAGAAGACTCAGAACCGGGATTCAGGAGTTTTTTGAATCCGAGAGTGCGAATAATTTCTTTGGTCTGCTCATCGAAGACATAATATTCTGCATCCCGGGCATCGCGAACATCCATTTCCCCCGTTTGCTGACCCGTATTGCGGGGTTGCGGCATGTTCAGATCGGGAACATCCGCCTGGTTGGGTGTTTGTATCGGCGCTGTATCCATGACACGCGCATAAATCAGAAACATCAACGCGACAGAGCCCATTGCAATCAAACCGATTATTAATTTTCGCATCGTCGCAACCCAATAAAAATTATTCTATCCTGTTACAAAAACAGCGGCTTTTATACCTGATACCGCTCCATCAGCGCATCCCATTTGTTGTTGTTTTTCAATATATATTCAATCACCTCGCCAACCGCCCCTTCTCCGCCCTTGCGAAGGGTTACAAGATCGGCGTATTTTTTTAATTCATCCGGGGCATTGGCAACCGCAACACCAAGGCCCGCCCTGCGAATCAAGGGAATATCCATCACATCATCCCCCACACAAGCGACCTCTTCAGGCGTCAACTCCGTTTGGCTCAGTAACGCCTCGAAGGCCGGGAGCTTTTTCAGGCATCCCTGTATGACATGGGCAATCCCAAGCTGCTGCGCCCGAATCGTTGTGGCCGGCGTTTCGCGCCCGCTGACAATCGCAACAGTACCGCCCGCACGCTGCCACATCTTGATCCGATGACCGTCAATCACATTGAACCGCTTGCTTTCAGTGCCGTCTGAATGAATAATAATGCCGCCGTCGGTTAAAACCCCGTCCACATCCAACACGAGTAATTTTATTTTTGACAGATCTTTGGTTGTCATACCCTATCCCACAATTTTAATGGCCACGATGTCCTGTACATCGATCAAGCCCACCGGCTGATTTTCAGCATTGACCACCGGCAGTTCATCGATCCGGAACTTATGAAAGACCGCCATCGCCTCGGCGGCAAGCGCATCTTCACGCACCCGCTTGCAGTTGGGCGTCATTAAATCGGAACACCTCACCGAAAAAACATTCGCACCCTTTTTGGCCATGGAACGCCTTAAATCCGCATCGGTAATAATTCCGGCCAATTCACCCTTTGCGTCCGTAACCATCACCGCCCCGCGGCGTTTTGTCGTTTCATTTTTGAGCAGCATTTGCTCTACCGTATCGCTCTCCTGGGCCAGGGGCAACGATTCCCCGGACTTAAACCACATCGTTTGCCCCACCGTCAGCAGTTTTCGGCCCAAGGCGCCCGCCGGATGAAACCGGGCATAATCCTCGGTTCCGAAATTGCGAAGCTTCATCGTTGTCAACGCCAGCGCATCTCCCATCGCCAGCATGCAGGTCGTCGAAACGCTCGGCGCCACGCCCAACGGGCAGGCCTCGGTCAACATTCCCATGCACAAAACAATATCACTATGGACCGCCAGGCGCGACTGCGGATCCCCGACAATAGAGACTAACTTGATTTCGCGTTGTTTCAGCGGCTCGATCAAACGTACAATTTCTTCGCTTTCTCCGCTGTGACTGAGCGCCAGAACAATATCATTGGTCTGAATGCGGCCCAAGTCTCCGTGCACGGCCTCAGCCGGATGCAGGAAATGACTCGCCGTTCCGGTCGAAGCCAGGGTTGCGCTGATCTTGTTTCCAACGATCCCGGCTTTGCCCATCCCGGAGACAATGACGGACCCCTCGCATTCCAGAAATAACTGAACAGCCTGCGCAAAAGCATCCTGCCGCACCAGTCGCAACAGTCCCAGCACGGCCTGCCCTTCCGCTTGAATCACGCTTTCGGCGAACGCAAGATCAATTTTTGAATTCATCATTTCATGCTCCTATAAGCGGGGCAGCATCCCGTTCCGCTAAAAACGCACAACGCTGCCGCGTTCATCATAGCAGACAATCTTTGGCTGCGAAGACGCTCCCAAGATGTCCGCATAAACTCGAATTTCCTTATCACACTCCTTTTCAATCTGCACCAAGGCGGCCCGCCGCTGGTTTAGTAAATAGTTGGCAACATCCGATGCCGCCGTTAACTCGATGCGGCGAATTTCCTTCTTCAAAGCGGCCAGCCGAACGGTCCGCAATATCTCTATCGACTGAGACTCAAAACTTTTCACGACGCCGACGCCGTTACAATGCGAACATTTCAGATACGTACTGGATTGCAGTGAGGGGCGCATCCGCTGCCGGGTCAGTTCGATCAGCCCGAATGCGCTCATCTTAAGCGCTCGTGAACGTGCGCGGTCGGACTTGAGAGCGTTGCGAAATTCCTTTTCAATCTCGCGCTTGTTGCGGTTGTCGCGCATATCAATAAAATCGCAAATGATCAGCCCCCCCATGTCGCGCAGCTTTAACTGACGAACGATTTCACCGGCGGCCTCCTGGTTAATTTTGAAGGCCGTCTGCTCGGCATTGGTCTGCTTACGATAGCGCCCGCTGTTGACATCGATCGCCACCAATGCCTCGGTCTGCTCGATAACAAGAGAGCCGCCGCTTTTGAGATCGACGCGCATGGCCTGTATTTTCTCGATTTCTTTTTCGATATTATATTTATGGAACAGCGGATTTTTCCCGTCATAATAACAGGCACGGCGCCTCAATCGCGGCTGGACAATGGACAGAAAATCCCTGATTTTTTTAGTCACCTGTTCATTATCACACAGAATCTTATGAATGGTGGAATCAAATATATCCCGGACGGTGCGAATGGCAAGATCGGACTCCTGATAAATTTCCGCCGGCGTCTTGTCTGAATCAATCCGCTTGCTGATGACATTCCACAACCGTCTCAAATAGGCGATGTCGTTTTGCAGTTCCCGTTTATTGGCCAGTTGAGCCGCCGTGCGAACAATCAGCCCGGTATTTGGAGGAAGCGATATCCCTTCAATGGCTTCGCGAAGTTTTTTTCGTTCCTCTTCATCCTCAATCTTTTGAGAAACCCCCACTTTGGTCATCCAGGGCATCAGGACCAGATATTTACCCGGCAGTGAAATATAAGTCGTCAGTGTCGGGCCTTTCGTATTAATGCCTTCTTTGGTAACCTGAACCACAACACTTTGTCCCTTTTTAAGGCATTTCTGAATCGGGGGCCGCTGCGCCAACGCTTTGCGCCGACCGATATTCTCTTCGCTGCCCTTTTGTCCGAAATAACGGGGATGCAGATCGCTGATATGCAAAAACCCGTTCTTTTCCGCACCGAAATCGACAAACGCCGCCTGAATCCCGGATTCGATATTGACAATTTTTCCCTTGTAAATGTTGCCCACACGACTGACCAAGCCGGAGCGTTCCGTGTACAACTCCTCTAATGAGCCATTCTCGACAACCGCCACACGGCATTCTTCTCCCTGTGACACATTAATCAGCATTTCTCTTGACATAGGTATCCTTTTTCTTGCGGCGTTTAATTCTGACGCCAGCTTATTTCTGTTCGGCAAACGGGTTCCCGCAACTGTCCCGGCTCAATCGTCAGCCATTGCATGATTTCATCGACACGCACCGTTCCCGACGGCGAAATGCGACAGAACGCTTCAATGCGGTCATCCGAGAAAGTTATCTCACTCAGATAGGGAGCCATATCAAATTGTTTGTACCTTCTCTTTTTAGCCCAATAGCGGCGGATTTCGATGCCGCTTTTTTCGTCAACCTGCCTCTTGCAGCGAAGAAGATGCTCCCGCCATTGTCCATCGGGACAGGATTCAAGACAGAACCGGTATCGAACGCTTTCCGGATAAAAAGACCTTTTACGATCCGTGTATTGAACGTCCAGAATGCCGCAATCCGCCGGAAGCTGCCGTTGTATCGAATCGCGGAGATATTCAGCCGAAGGCGGTTGTGAAAATCGAACCACGGCGCACATCCGGTCCCGGATGGATTGTGTGCCGACACTGCGGGGAAACGGGATGGACAGGCACGGATGAGGATTGAATCCACCCGAAAACACCAGCGGCACAGACGCCCTGATCAACGCCCGCTGAAACAGGGTCAGCGTTTCCTGATGGGACAAATAGGCCAGATCTCCCTGGATAGAGAAATCCACGATCAATTTAAACGTTTCATCCAACATTAATTCACAGTACTTACGCTATTTTATTGAAATTCTCAACCGGTCATGTTCGCGGTCGTCTTCATTCACAAACACATCGATCCGTTCGTCTCAGGCACTCGCCGTCAGGCCGGGATCGGCTACACACTAAAATGTTTCAGGCAGTATCCGCGTGGTTGCGTCTCTGAGATAATTCTTAATCTGCCGGTGGGAGTCCATGGTGGCAACCTTACGCGACAACTGGTTACACTCTTCAATCGTCACGGAACGAATAATCTTTTTGACTTCCGGTATCATCGGCGGCGCCAATGAAAGAACCCGGACGCCCATGCCTAACAACAGCATAATGAATTCGGGGTCGGATGCCATTTCGCCGCAGACGCTTAACCCGATACCCGCCTTGTGCACATCCTGAATCACACTTCGCAACAGCCGTAAAACCGCCGGTTCGGCCCCGGAAAACAGCGTCGAAACATGTTCATTGGCACGGTCCACAGCCAGCGTATATTGAATCAGGTCATTGGTGCCGATGCTGAAAAACGACGATTCATTCGCCAGCAGACCGGCCGTCAACGCGGAACTCGGCGTTTCGATCATGATCCCGATCGGCAATTCCGAGTTGTAGGGAACCGCATACTCGTCCAGATCTTCCATCACATCCCGTAAAATCATCTTGGCCTGCCGAAGTTCCTGCAGATTCGTGATCAGCGGAAACATCACCCTTACATCACCCAATACAGAAGCCCGCAAAATGGCTCGCAGTTGGACCTTGAACAGCGGCAGCGACTGGAGACAATAGCGAATCGAACGCAACCCCAGCACGGGATTGGACTCATGCGCATGCCAGCCGGAATGAGGAAGTTTGTCAGCCCCCAGATCCATTGTTCGAATCACCACCGGCTTGCCCTGTACCGCCCGGATCGCTTCGGCATATGCTTCATAATGATCTTCTTCTGTCGGTTCCTGGCCGCCGTAAAGATACAGGAATTCGGTACGGTATAAACCAATCCCCTCGCCGCCTTTTTCGACAACGATCTGGGCTTCATCCGGAAATTCAATGTTTCCCATCAACTGAATATGGACCCCGTCGCGTGTATCGGCAGGGAATTCACGCAGCTCATCCAGTTTGCTGGTGAATTGTGTCATCTGTCGGGAATATTGATTGTATTGACTTAATGTATCTTCGTCCGGGTCGATAACCACTACACCGCGATAGCCGTCCACGATCACCACACACTCCGGAGGAACTTCAGAGGACATATCTCCCAAGGCGACCACCGCGGGAATTCCCAGGGACCTGGCCACAATGGCCGTATGACTGGTCCGTCCGCCTTTTTCCGTCGCAAATCCCTTCACGAAACTCTTGTTAAAACCGGCTGTTTGCGTCGGCGTCAGGTCGCCTGCCAGGATCACAACCTCCTCCCGCAAATGATCCACCTCTTCCTGGCGTTTGCCCAGCAGGAAAATCAACAGGCGTTTTTCGATATCATAGATATCCGCCGCACGCTCACTGATATAGGGGTCATCAATGCCCGCGAAATGAGAGGCGATTTCTCGAAGGATGGCCGAAACCGCGTATTCAGCCGTCACCAGCTCTTTCGAGATGAAATCCGTAATGCGCTTTCGGAAGCTGCGGTCCCGCAGAAACCGCATATGAACCGCAAAAATATCCTGGATATTGTTCTTCTTAATGTCCTGCGACGAACCAATTTCCTCCAGCTCTGAAATCGCCGTTGAAAACGCCTTGCGCAATCGCTGAATTTCTCTCGCACGATTGGATGGAAGTATCGAGCGGCGCGGAATGCGATAATCCTTCGAGTCAATCAGCATCGGCTTTGCAATGGCAATACCCGGCGAAACAGCGATTCCCTTCCTGATTTCCATGGATTATACCGATCCTTCCTTCTCACTGACACTCGCTTGGGAATCATCAGCAAATTTATTTTCAACCAGTCCCCGTAAGGCCTGAATTGCCTGGCCGGCGTCCGGGCCGACCGCAGTAACCTTCAACCGTGTTCCGCAGGTGGCCGCGAGCATCGTCATTTGCATAATACTTTTGGCGTCTGCACAGACATCCTGATGACGGACGGAAATATCCGAATCAAACGAGTTGGCTAAATCGACAAACAGCATCGCAGGGCGCATGTGCAATCCTTCCGGATTGCGAATTTCAACCTCAATTTCATGTGTCGATTTGGACACGCGTCAACTCCTGAACTGATATACCGGGCACGCCAATTTCTGATTAACTGTCGTCCTCATCCGCATCTTTTATCGCTTCGATAATGGCTTCCGCTGTCTGGGCCTGACGGAGAAAACGGCGGAAGTCGTCTTTTTGGAGATTCTTGAAGATAGTCTCCATCGCCTGTAAATGTTTGTCCGGGTTCGCTGTGGGACTCAGCAACAGAACCACAGAATAAACCGGTTGTTTATCCAAAGACGCAAAATCAATTCCCTGCTGTGAACACCCCACCACGGCGACAGGTTCCGTAACGGACTCATGCTTGACATGAGGAACCGCAACCCCCTTACCGATACCGGTACTGGCCTCATTTTCCCGCTTGACGACCGCTTTGGCCAAATTCTTTGCATCGACCCCTTTCATTTTTTGACGGTCCACCAGCGACTTCACCAATTCGCTGATCACGTCATCGCGCTTATTTGAATTCAACTGGGCAACAATCGCCTTAAAACAAACGATGTCGGCTAACTTCATAATGACTCCTTAGTACCAAATGTACTTTTTATCTGAACGGGAAATTTACGAACATTTCCCATACACTTACAATTAAGACGCGGTCGTTTCTTCATCAGGAAGTTGCGAGGCCCCCCGAATTTCAGCCACGGACGGGGCTTTGTGGGTTCGTTGTTTTTCTTTGGCCTTTTTTAACTGGCGTTCCATTTTATGAACAACCGTATCAATACACGTATACGTATCAGTGCCTGTTTCCTTGGCAATCAGCATGTCGTTATGTTCGGCATGGACAATGATTTCCACCGATTGACCGCCGCCTTCGTTTCCGTCTAAGACGACTTCAATCTGGCCGACGCTGTCATAATAACGCGGCAGCTTTGAAACTTTCTCCTCAACATGAGAACGAATGGCGTCAGTAATCTCAATGTGCTTTCCGGTAATTGTTATCAGCATTGTTCATATCTCCTCAATAGTGTTATGATTCCGTCTGTTTTTCTTGTTCTTTTCGGGATGCTTCAAACGCCAGATGCTCGGCCGGCGTTATTACACCTCCACTGATGACAAATCGAAGGGCCTCTTCAATTGACATTTCCAGTTCGATTGTTTCGGTCCTGGGCACCATGATCACATACCCGGTAAACGGCGTCGGGGACGTCGGAACAAAAACCGTGAGAAAATCCGTCGCCCTTGCCAGGGATACCTTTTTAAGCCCGGTTCCCGTAACCAGCCCCACGGACCATGTGTCTTTTCTCGGGTACTCAAAAGCAACGACCTTACTGAATTCCAGACTTTTTTTGGCCAAAAAAAAGTCCGTCACCTGCTTGATATAGGGGTAAACCTGCCGCACCAGCGGAATGCGCATCAGGTTTCTTTCCACATAATGCCAGATGGTTCGTCCGGCCACGCTGGCCAAAAAGGCCCCGATGAAGCAGACTCCGATAATGGCAACAAAAAAACCTGTGATGCGCCCCGGGCCGTAAACCCAGAAATCTTTCAGGAATTGTTCATCCCAATTACTCGAAAATACACGGATCAACTTAACGATCCCGGTATTGATATGGACACTGACCTTGCCCTGAATAAAAATATAACACTGAACAAATATCCATATCGTCAGGATGGTCGGCAATAATGCAGCCATCCCGCGAAAAAAATACGAACGAAAGTTTTTAAAAGCTTGCATCGTTGCGTACGAAGTCCCTGCTAAATCAGCCAAAATATTATTCAAAATCACACATTTGTGATTCTAATTCAAAGGTTTAAGTCTGTTTTACATCAGGCATTATGGGGTAAATAAGCGACCGCGTCAACAAAAAACTAACCTGGGGGTTGTATGTTACGATGTGTCCCGGTCAAATGAACAACCATCCCTGGCAATGACGCCAAAACCCAAACGAACCGATGGCAAAAAGCCAGCGCTGTAGCCGCTTCCTGCTCCGCTCCGGTAAACTGGACAAACAGCAACACCAATCCGCCTTCCAAAATACCGATTCCGCCGATACTCAACGGCAGCGAACCGATCACCCACATCATCGGAAAGAAGATAAAATAATACTGGATTCGAGCTGTCATGTCGAGATCGCAACCAATCAGCCAGAAGCAGATAATCACCATACTTTGAAAAAAGATCGTAATTCCAAGGCCAAAAACGAGGACTAAGGGATATTTCACATATACCAACATTACCTCTTTTATATGATACAGAAGGTAAATAATATGGCCATAAAGTCTTTTAAAGAAACGCTTTAATTCGAAAATTCCGGCTAAAACAAAAACACATCCCAGAAAAAACAGGCCGATAAGCATTATCTGTGACGTGGAAAGTTGGATTTTATTGAAAAATCCACCGACTCCCTGCCCATCCTTGCGAATCGCATGAAAAATCTCCGCGCGACCTTTCATGAAGATCAAATAACTGGTAATTGCCAGAACAAACGTTGAAATCAGGCCAATAACCCGATCAACCGCAACCCCTAAGGCCGCCTGAAGCTTTTTATCGGTATGTTTGGATACATACCAAGCCCGAACCAAGTCCCCGCCAACGGCACTTGGCATAAAATTTGTGAAAAATTGTCCCAGATAAGTCAATTTGATTGCCATAAACAAAGGTATGCGAATACCCTGAGCACGCATAAAGACCCACCACCGCAATGCAATCAGGGACAACCCCGCCACAAAGACAACGACTGCAAGTAAAAAACGGGATATGCTTAATCGCCTGAATGTTTGTGCCAACTCGGTAATATCAACATTCTTAAAAATCAACCAGCAAGCGACTGCGGCGATACTCACACGCACGAGAATTGACAAATAGGATGTTTTTTTCTGTGTTTCAGTGTTTGCCAAAGTTGTTCCCTGAAAATTGCTTGTTTTTTATTAAGATACCGTGTAAAAGACCCTTTTTCAATAAAAAATACAACGGAACTGTCAGCTGAATGCTCGGCATTTTTGTAAATGTTCGATCTGGAGTTAATATATGAGTGCCAACAAAGAAATCGAAGAAGGCCTTGAATTTGTACCAAAATTTGACGCAAACGGATTGATTACCGCCATTTCACAGGACGCCGCCACCGGTGAGGTTCTCATGGTGGCTTATATGAATGAAGAGGCCCTGAAACTGACACTGGAAACCGGAAATGCGGTTTTTTTTAGCCGCTCTCGTAAAAAACTGTGGAAAAAAGGCGAAGAGTCGGGCCACGTTCAGAAAGTCGAAAAAATATTAGTTGATTGCGACCAGGATTGTCTGATTCTAAAAGTCACTGTTGACCAGGGTCAATGCCACGTTGGCTATCAATCCTGTTTTTACCGTGCGATTAAACAGAACTCGAAAGATAATTTGGAATTTGTTGCAGAGAAAGTATACGACCCAAAGCAGGCCTATCATAAGTAAAAGACAAAGAAACCCTGATATGGCTGTTTTTTGTTCCAGCTACTCTGCACAGGGTATAAATCATAATATAACCCAAAGCAATATCCCCGTCGTGCCGGTGAGTGAGATTTTTTAGTGGCGCATTATATACTCTTTTCTTACAATGACTTACGTTAACATTATTCACTTTTTTTAGGAGTAAGTCATGGACGATAAAATGATCACCGCAAAAGAGTTGCAAGCTACTTTAGACCAAGAGATTAAAGCGATGCTTCAGGAAGTTGCCGCGGCGATGAATCAGGCCAGAGACGGATCGATTATCGCTGATTCCGAGGAACCGGTCCGCGATGC
>Ga0224495_10001303_pt1 | contig 17724 bp, 13 predicted proteins | sample SF_Jul11_sed_USG_FD_168128 | JGI IMG/M metagenome (GOLD analysis project Ga0224495, IMG submission 168128) | Sediment microbial communities from San Francisco Bay, California, United States - SF_Jul11_sed_USGS_4_1 | ecosystem: Environmental > Aquatic > Marine > Sediment | place: USA: California... | reverse complement strand
ACTTTATGCGCATTAACGGCACTCAGATTATGGTTGATAATCATAGACACTCCTTGTCCTGAATTTGAACGTCCTTGTTCACAATTTTTCAATCGGACGTCCAGGCAGCCAGGGCTCTCTGATACCTTCATCGATCGGGGGGAAGTTCATCTGGAAGTTGTGCAGAACCTTCAGACTATAAACCTGAATAAACTAACAACCCCGCTTCCTGGATGCCCGAATCATTCGAGCACCAGCAAAGCATTCACAAAATGAATAACGTTTCAAACATTTTACAAAAAAACACAAAACTCTTGCCTGACAAAAAATTTCTATATAAATTCAAACAGCCTGAGTCTCCCTAAAAGACCCAGGCTTGAAAAATAAACCAGATATTAACCGTTTAACAGTCTTAATACCGAGTTTGGCTTCTGATTAGCAATGGCCAGCATCGCTGTACCACTTTGAATTAGAATCTGATTTTTGGTTAATTGAGACATCTCTTCTGCCATATCCACATCACGGATTCTGGATTCAGCAGCTTGAATGTTTTCATAAGCACTCATTAAACCTTTTGAGGCAAACTCAAGTCTTGAGTAATAAGCACCAAGGTCAGCTCTCTGTTTTGCTATTCTCGTAAGAGCTGAATCTACAACACCAATAACATCATTTGCTTTTCCAGCAGTCGATATACTGATAATTGAGTTATCAATCCCTTTCATGTTCATCGAACGAGCTGTCATTGTACCAATGAAAACTCTTTCACGCTGATGCATATTTGGTCCCATATGGAGCCACATTGATGCCTGACGTGAATCACGTGCAAAGTCTCCCTGTAAAAGTTTCATTTGATTGAATTCAGCCTGAGATGCTGTTCTGTCAATTTCATCAACTAACTGAGATACTTCAACCTGGATCAACTGCCTGTCTTCATCAGAATAGATTCCGTTTGAACTTTGAACAGCCAACACCCTGATTCTCTGAAGAATATCAGAAGCAGTATTTAAATACCCCTCTGTAGTTTGTACAAGACTCATACCATCTTCAGTATTTCTTTCAGCCTGTCTTATTCCCCTGATCTGGGTACGCATTTTTTCTGACACAGCCAAACCTGAAGCATCGTCTCCAGCCTTGTTTATTCTCATACCACTGGATAGTTTTTCCAGATTTTTCTGCACTTCCCAATCTTGAAATTTCAAAACTCGGTGCGAGTTAACCGCAGACATATTGTGATTAATGATCATACTGATTCCTCCTTGAACCGTTGAACAGACAAGCTTTTGCGTTATTCGAGACCCTCCTGGCCAAAAAATAACACTACTTTAATTTAAAAGTAAACACTTGTCATGGTTACAATTTCGGAATATGAGATGTTTAAACTAAAATCAAGATATACGAAGTTACGATGCATTACTGAACGTTATCGAACATAGGATCAAAATACGATCTCGTACGCCTATTCCAGTAATTAAATATGATTTTCGGTATTTTTTATTAAAACTTGATATTTTTTTAATCAACTAAAAAAATAACTCTGCACTTTAAGAGATTCTTTATGCTTTCTGTACTTTCCAGAAAATTTGCTACCTCAGTCTCTGCTATCACAGGATCACTGTTAAATTTGCCACTCATCGACAGGGCTGCCGTAAAATAGGGTTTTGATCCGGCTCGAATAGCCACCTCAGGATCATTCAGGCTTTTAACATAACTTACCAGTCCGCGAACAGTGCCTATTTTTCTGTTAATAAACTCCGGACCATAAATCAATCGACCAGATTGAGAAAAAATTCTGGGAACGACTGCTTTCTGTATGGCTTGCCCCCTGATGTCAACGATTAGACCAGTATAATCAATAGGAAGCGAATTCCTTTTGTACTCATAATTCACACTGCTTTCATTATAAACATCAGTGATATATTCATCCCCTTCCAGAGATGAGTAGCGAACAGTCTCCCACTCAATAGGAATCCGGGAAAGCAAACCATTGCTTCCGCGAATGGGCAAAACAGCTCGGGTATAAATCGAATTATTGCGATAATTTACGGAAGAAATTTCCATGGAATCAAGGTACATTGGATATTCCCTTCGAAAGGTAACACTGGAGTCAAGCATATCCATCAATTTATGTTCATTATCAATAACCAGATTCTCCATAGAACTGCTTACTTTTCGTGCAACAATCTCTTTTACATAAGAGCGCATGACATAATTACTCAGATCATTGGATTCCACTGGAAGCTCAATTTTAGCATGAATGTTCAGACGATATCTTTGCCAGTTGATCTCCAGCTCAGTTAATTGAGATGCTACATCATCCTCATTTAATTCACTATAAATTGCAATTGAACCCAGACTTGCCAGAAAAATATAAACCAAAATATACGATTTCACCATTACTTTTATCGGTATTTTCTAAAATTTCTGTTCAATTTATTTTTTTACAAAATGCTTATACTTTTTTTCATATTTGCTGAAAATCAGTAAAAAAACAAATGATATAATCCCGGATAGTGCAGCCAGAGCAAACAAGAGAGAATAATTATTTTCAGAAGCAATATTACCGAGAAAATATCCCCCGGCTGCCGTACCCAGAGAGCGTGCAAACATAAGGAAAAGTGCCTGGGCTGTGGCAAGGCGTTGAGGGCTCGTCTTTTCTTTTAAATAAAGCAATGAGCCAAGATAGGTTCCTGCAAATTGAATTCCATGCAGTCCCTGAGAATAAATAATTACCTCGGCTGACAAATTGACATTTGCTAAAATAGCAAACCTCAAAACTCCGGCCAAAAGACCTCCTGCTATAATATACAATGAACCCACTCTTCTCACAATCGAGGGAGAGATGTAAAAAAATATAATCTCTACTGAAGTTCCCAGTAACCAGATCATCGGCACAGGTTGAAAATAAAAGGGAATTTTACCCACATAGTTACTGATTACAAACTCAGTTGTTGAATATCCAAAATAAAAAACAAGATTTATCAACATGAATATCAAGAATACAGGTGATGATAATAGCTCTGCAACATGTGCTATGGTAATATGGTTGCGTCCGCTGATATGGTGCTGCCGCCCCCGGGGAAGTTTGAACAATATCAATGCACTGATTAAAATAAAAAACGACGATATTTTTATAATTACCCCTGGTGAGGTATGAATAAAAAGAAGAAAAAAATTGGGAATCGCAAAACCAAGTGTTCCATATAGTCTGGTTCTTCCAAAAAAATCAGTACTATGGCCATTTTGAATATAAGAAATATTAACCAGAGGAATAATGCCGCCCATACAAAAAGAGATAGCGGTATAAAAAAGAAGAACAATAAAGTAACTCTGCTGAATTGAGGGAAAACTTGTCAGCAGGAAAATGAAAAGCGCAGCCCCAACCGTCATCGGCAAGGCAATAAACCGCACATGCATTGTTTTGTCCGATATGTATCCTGTTAAAAGAGACCCCAGCGGCATCGTCAGTTGAGCGACAAAAAAGATCAAACCTGGATGAATAATCTTAAGCTCAGTAAATATGAAGGGACTTACCTGGGGAACGATCATTCCCATACCGACAAAGTACAAGATAAACCATATTTTATACCAGAAGCTGTTCATACAGTTAGATTTTGGTTTTTTAACAATCGGGAAATAGCAGACAAAATTGCTACTTCTACTTTTAATCTTCTATGGAATCAAGAGCATCTTCCTGATTTCTAAAGGTTTCGAGAATAGAACTTAACTTTGTGATTTCAAGAAGATTGTCCACATCAGGACTAATGGAACAGAGAGCGAAACGCCCATTCTTTTTCTCTACTTCTTTATAAATATTTAAAAATATTCCCAGGGCAGCAGAATTAATGAACGGAACCTTTTTTAAATCTACGATTATCTTAGGAACGTCACTCTGGTGAAGACAGGTTTCCAGTTCGTCAGCCAGATCAAACTCCATTCCTGATTTTATGGGACCATCAATTTCAATAATCCATATATTTTCTTTCTGCCTGGTTTTGGTCTTCATCAAATTTTCCGTAATGTAAATCGGATAATACCAGTTTTGACACCCTCTTTGCAAGCATTTTTTATTTTCCTGTTATTGATTTCATTTTTAATTAATCACAGCTAACAATCAATAATTTAGTTGCCTGAATATCAAAAATTGTGTTCAGTACCAGATAAGTATTACACTGGAGAGCACATGGAAAAGAATGATATAAAGCAAAATAGCAAAAAGGGAACAATAAAGAATTTAATGGAAAAATATAAAAGCTCCATGCATAAACTCATCCATGACCAGGATGATGAGTCGGGTCTGAGTTTTCTTCAAAAATTTATAAAATCCACAATACGTACTCTTGCTGGCTCTATAAAAAAATTTCTATCTGATGAAGCTCTTTTAAGGGCCACTTCCATCAGTTACTCTCTAATTGTCAGCTTTGTTCCCACCCTTGTTGTAATAATGCTCGTTGGAGCAAAATTTATTAACAAAGATGAATACTTTATGATCGCCCGGGAATTCATAAAAAAGCATGGAATACCCCTTGATGTGGAACCCTATTTTAACATTATAAATGAACTTCTGGCCAATTCAAATACTGTAACAGGAGTCGGATTCATAATACTGCTCTTTTCAGCCACAAGTGTTCTAAGAAACATGGAAAGCGCCTTGAATACAATATGGAAAGTAAAAGTAGGAAGACCATGGATTCAAAAAATAAGCGGATTTCTGCTCGTGCTGATATTCGGACCCGTGTTATTAACTGTAGGAATTTCAACCGCAGAATCTCTGATTAAAACTGCTGCTGCACCAGATTTTCAAATTGTTCGTCAATTCGATAACCGGGAGATCACTCTTGGTCAAAAAGCAACATGGATAGAATTGGATAAATCAAAAAACTGGATTGAGCAGGATGTACTATCAAAAATAGACTTTGAAACTCAAAAAGATCCCATATTATTTAACATTGATGAGCATCGTACATTAACAGCTGAAGAGAGGGAGCCCCTTCTTCCCAAAACTCAAAAATCATCTGTTCAAACGCTGCGCCAATCTACCTTTATGGACGTAACCAGAACGAGTGCAGGACTCTTGTTAATTAATGACCAGGGTGATATTTTACTATCAAAAAACAATGGGGAAATCTGGGACATTCAACATTATCAAAAAGAAAATTTAAAACTTATTTTCAATATAAAATTTAAAAAACTTTTTATGCTGAATGAAGATGATGGAGTTTTAATTGGGAACAACGGGCTGATTTTATATACAGAAAATGGAGGAATCAGCTGGAGTCTGGCAAAAATTACAATTCCATCTGCCAATAATGTTAACGACCTCACACTGCTTCCTAATGGAAAAATTATTGCTGTTGGAGAATATTTCTCAGCTATCGCAAGTGACGATCACGGAAAGACATGGGAAACAGCATCTTCTATAACAGCACTCATGGGAAAAGACAAAGAAAACCTTAATCGTGTTTACAAAAATGACAACAGTATCTGGATTACCGGCGACTTTGGAACCCTGATACAATCCATAGATGGCGGAGCCAACTGGAAAAGAGTAAATATAGGTCTGAATAAAAACCATATAAATGATATCTTGTTCGTGGATAAACAAAATGGAATAATTATAGGCGACAATGGAATGATCCGATACAGTGAAGATGGCGGAGAGACCTGGAGATCAACCGAACAACTTACAACAGCTGATCTCCACTCGATCAGCTACAAAACCGATCACAGCTCTATTTATATTGCAGGAACCGGTTATACACTACTTCAGGCGTCCGCAAAAACATTCAATAAATTCAATATTATAATCAGCTCTCCCTTCTGGAGAAAAATGGTAAATGCCCTCGGTAATTTTATATTACCTTTCCTTGTAATCGGGCTGACGTTTTTTCTCATTTATAAGATCATGCCTTTTACTAATGTAAGCAACAAAGCTGCACTAATTGGAGGAGGCGTAACGGCTCTTCTATGGGTATTGTTTCTGTGGGTCTTTCGATATTATGCATCGTCCTTTTCTAGTGGAACATTTGCCATCTACGGAACCCTGGCCGCAATTCCACTATCCTTGCTTCTGGTATACACCTCCGTTTCTATCATACTTTTCGGGGCAGAAATAGGATACTTTATACAGAACCCCAACATGCTAAAGCTTACCGGTTTTCAGATAAAAATGGATACTGAAAAATTGCAGATGTGGCGTGGGCTGAAAATATTATATGTATTGTTCAACAATTTTCAATCGGGCAAGGGTGAAACTAAAGAAGCAGAACTGATTAAAATCTGCAATAATGATTATGAAGAATTTTTTCGTATTATGGAAAAACTGGAGGAAAGAGGTTTCACAAAAAAAACCGAATCTAACAGGTATATTCCACTTGTAGCAGCCTCGAATATTAATCTCGATATGGTTATTGATGATATTGATCCGGCAGATTTCTCAGTTCCCAACTATGAAGCTGATGACAGATTTACAGCAAATGCCCGCAGATATTTTAATGAAATAAAAGCTTCCAGAAAAAAGATTTTAGATAAAGCTACCTTTGAGGATCTTTTGAAAGCTTAGCTGTAGAATATTTTAATGAAAATTGCATCAACTTTGCAATATAATGGATCAGCATTTGCAGGCTTCCAAAAACAAAAAAACGAACGAACAGTTCAGGAAGAGCTTGAAAAGGTTATCTACAAAATATTCCGCCTTCATACAACAATATATGCTGCAGGAAGGACTGACTCCGGAGTGCATGCCTATGGCCAGGTAGTTCACTTTTCCCTGCCTGATGATTGCCTCCACCCAAATAAAACACTGGCTGAATATATATATGGCTTTAATGCATTACTACCTAATGATATTTCCATTATCCATGCCGAAGTTGTACCCAAAAACTTTCATGCCCGCTTCTCCTGCCAGTCAAGAGAGTACCTTTACCAGATATTAAACTCTGATTACCGGATGGCTTTTTATCAGCAATCGTACCTCTGGGTTCGCGACAGATTAAACACCGATAAAATGCAGGAAGCTGGCCGACTGCTTCTGGGAGAACATGACTTTGCCGCATTTACAAAAAAAGTTTATTCCAATATGAATGAAAATACCATACGCCTTTTACAGGAAGTTCATATAATAAACACTCACCCATTTATTTTTATTCATTTCAAAGGATCGGGATTTCTGCATAACATGATTCGCATCATAACAGGACTTCTTTTAAATGTTGGAAAAGAAAAAATTGAACCGCAAGAAGTACAAAGAATTCTTGAATCCAGAAACAGGATTCATTGCGGAGCAACAATGCCGCCCCATGCTCTTTTTTTTCTCAGGGCAAACTATGAAAACTATCGCACTCCTGATAACCTGGTACATATTCCTGCCAGAATTTTGGTTGCAAAATAACATTTTGCAACGCTATGATTTATTAAATATTTATCAATTATAACTTATAATTTCTCTTATTTTACCGAAAATTATATAATTACAATTCAGGAGCTTTATTATGGAAAATAAACAACAAGATGAAACCAACTGGGATAATTTTACCAGCTTTATCTCCGATTTTGCCCAAAATAATGAAATGCTATCACATATACCAGATACTCATGCTGAAGAGATCCAGACCATATCCCTTTCAGGGAAAAAAATTATTACCCAGAAATTAACAAGTAGCACAGCCTCTATCACGAGCCACCATTCAGGAAAGCCTGATCAAATAGACTCTACACTTTCTGGAATTTCTGCTGAATATGGCAATTTAAAAGGCGAACTTAACAACTTGTTACTGGAATTAAAAGAGATTAAAAAAGCACGACAAAACCTGCAAAAAAAAATATCTGATCTGAATTTTTAATTAATAAAGACGAAAAGTTTTCATTTCTTTATTAAATTTATTTATTATTTTTTTTTCTGTTCTTATCCAGAGTTTGAACGGTGCATTATTTATCAACGCTGAACTCATTGAATCTGAACCTGTAATTAAATCCAGCTTGAATGTTTTTTGATATTTTATTAAAAAGTTACTCCTGGGATAATTCATGTTAAAGTATTTAATCAGCTGATATGCTGTCTTTAACGCATTCAGTTTTTTAACATCTTTAATTACTATCCTGTAACCTGGAATTAATTTGTTTTTATAAGCTCCCGACGAAGGTTGATATACAAATGGTGACAGATCGATATTTTCAATACCCGATATTTCTTTACTTAAATCAAAATCCGGATGGCCAATTACACAAAATGGATCCTTACTGTATCTTCCGTAATCAATCGTTGTCGCTTCAAAAAAAATGCCTATCCAGTAACAATTTAATGCCCTCTTATGAGGCAAAGCCGGTGAAGGAGGAAGAATTGTTTCATACTCCTTGAAATACCCTGGACGGTAACTGGGCAAAATCAGGTAACTTGTATTCAGCGAAAGAGCTCGCTTACTTATATAATATCTGGTAATCTCCGCATAAGTATAACCAGGGAAAAATGGAATCACCTGCTCTCCAAGATAAGAAAAATACTTTTCATTGGCAACAGGCGGTAATTGAGACATAAATGATGCAGGATTTGGATAATCAATCAGAACAAATCTCACCTTTTCAAGTTGCGCAAGCGCCTCTATAGTCCGGGTTAAAATAGTCCGGTATGTATATGGCCTGATTCCTACATCAGGAAGATCAAATATTACCACATCACAACCACCATATAACACTTTCATCTCTTTTATAGTTCTTCGATTAATCGAGTTTACTTTAATATCAGGATTAATAATTGAAATTTGATCATTTCCATCTTCTTCCTCCTGTGAGCTTAACCCGTGCTCAGCGGAAAATATTTTTATCAAATTTATATTTTTCTTTTTTAAAAGTTTATGCAAATAGCTTAAATCTCCCGTTACCCTTTTAAATAAATATTTTCCTAGGGTCGATTGATTTGTTATAAGACAGGCATTTGAATCGTGAATGACTGATATAATTTTATTAATAAATTTATCGTCATTTTTCCTGTCAAAAAGATATATTCTTTCAGTTGCAGACAAAGAGCCGGCTAATGCAAAAACAAAAACCGACAATCTATAAACATTCCTGATTCTTGAATAATTATTTAATGTAAATAGTTTTAACGTTAACAAATTCAAGAAGACCATAATTAGATAGTTCCCGGCCAAACCCGGAAGCCTTGATGCCGCCAAAAGGCAATCGCGGATCAGATCGTACATAATCGTTTATAAATACTGATCCTGCCATAACTTTAAATTTGGCAAGTTTTTCCATTCTCTCTAAGTCTTCACTAAAAAGCGCTGCCCCCAGACCATAGGGTGTATCCATGGCAATTCGAAGAGCTTCCATTTCAGTGGTAAATGAGGTTATTGCTGCAACAGGACCAAATGTCTCTTCGTCCCATACTTTCATACCTGGTTTTGCATCTCCAATAACCGTGGGTGGATAGAAGTAACCATCGGACACCGGCTTCTTACCTCCAAGCAATACTTTAGCCCCCTTTTCAAGACTTTGTTCAACCTGAAGATGCAATGAATCACGCAAATCTTTTCTGGCCATCGGCCCAATAGATGACTTTGCTGAAGAGTCTTCAAGTACATACTGTTTCATCTTTTCAACAAATAATTCTGTAAATGGTTTAACTATTTTTTCATCTACAAGAAAGCGTTTGGCTGAAATACATGTCTGCCCACAATTTATCATTCTTGAGGTTACACATGTTTCTACGCTTTTTTCTATATCCGCATCATGGAATACAATATAAGGATCTGAGCCACCCAGTTCCAGAATAACTTTTTTTAAATATTTACCCGCCAAAGCAGCAACGGATCTTCCGGCAGCCTCACTTCCAGTTAAAGAAACCCCGTGCACATAATTGTTTGCTATAATAGACTCAACCTGCGGCACATCTATTAAAACCGTTTTAAACACACCATCGGGAAATCCTGATTTGTGAAACAACTCCTCTATCAGTAAAGCCACCCCGCATACATTGGGTGAATGCTTCAAAATGACTGAGTTTCCTGCCATGATTGTCGGAATCGCAAAACGCAACACCTGCCATAAAGGAAAATTCCAGGGCATAATTCCCAAAATAATGCCAAGGGGCTGATATGTTACATAACTACTCCTGGCTTCTGTTGCAATTTTTTTATCTTCAAGAAACAATGGCCCATTTGTTGCATAATATTCTGAAAGAACAATACATTTATCTACTTCTGCAGTGGCCTGAACCAGAGGTTTTCCCATTTCAATAGAAATCATTTCCGCAAGGTTTGACTTCTCCTCGGCTAATACCTGGGATAGTTTCTTGAAATACTTTGCTCTGGTATAGTGAAAAAGCATTCTCCACTCCAGGTAGGCATGATGACTCTTTTCCAGAATCTGCATTAAAGATTCCGCTGAAATTTCTTTGTACGATTTCACCAACTTACCTGTAGCTGGATTAATAGTTTCGAGTTTCATATAATCCACTCTTCGCCTCAGTAGCTGGCTGTAAACTGATATTAGAAAACTTTAGATCTCAAAAATAACATTGGGCATCTTGTCCAATGCACCGTTTTGAATTAACGGAGAGAGATGATTCATATCACTTACAGTAATAACCAGCTCTCCCCATATTTTTCGGCATTTTTCAAGCACCTTTATAGACTCAGAATATTTTTTTACACCTGACAGGATCTTTGCATATAGGTAAAGTGTATCCGGGTCATCTGCTCCAAACAATTCGATATGCTTCGACATCATTAAATAAGCATCCTCATATTTTCTTTTCTTTAAATATATTTCAGCAATAACCTCATAATATGGAAAATCATTCATAAAATGTGAACAAAAATCTAACAATACAAGGGCTTTATTAAAATGTCCATTTTCATAAAAAACCATTCCAAGTTCGAGGTATAAGTATTCAAGATATGTATCAATAGAAGATGACCCCTGATTATTCAACTTTTTTCTTTTATTTACCCTTAAACATTTCGCTAATATACCAATAGCTTCTCTGATTTTTTTTCTTTCTCTCAAGTAGCTTGAATAAGCAAGAGCATAATGGGCATTGTCAGGGTACAAACAAACAATTCGAAGATAGTGTCGATTGGCAATGTTATAATTTTCCAGTTTTCGGTATAATGTCCCTGCGAGCAGGTTAAAAGAACCATTTAAAGGATATTTATTTAACTGTGTTTCAATATATTCAATTGCGTTCTGGATATTTCCCAGATGAAGCTGACATTGAATTTTCAAATTAGCGATTTTAATTATGAGATAAAGATGGTCACAATTTCTTTCCACGGATGATAATAAATTAAAAGAGCGTGTATACTCACCTTTTTCAAACAAGGTGTACGCTTCGCGCAATTTTTTAAATATTACCTTTCTCGTTTTTGGTACCATAAAATAACCAGAATGAAATATCAATTATCTCAATATATCGTCAATAAAAATACAAATTTTTTCTTGTTTTCGAACTTATTCCAGCTGGTCAAGGGCAAATTTATTCAATATCTCCATATCTATAAACTCAAGGACTGAAATATGGGTAGCTTGAAGATAAATCCCGGGGGCCTGCCCTGAATTATAGGCCTCTAGCCATCGAGACATACACAAACACCAACGATCTCCCTCTTTTAGACCATAAAACCCATATAAAGGCGTAGGCGTACTTAAATCATTTCCAGCCCCTTTACTAAAGCGCAGGAATTCATCAGTAACCTGAACACAAACAGTATGCATTCCCACATCCTCAGCATTTGTATCGCAGCAGCCATTTCTAAAGTACCCTGTTAGGGGATCATTTGAACAGATAGCAAGATCGCTTCCAAGAACATTTTTTGCCATAATGACACTTTACGAAAATAAATAGCTCTGTCCATGTTAAAAAAAATATTTAACCTGTATTTCTCATTCCTGCAGCTATTCCATTTACAGTCTTTAAGAATGCATCCAGATACTCATCCTTACCTGCATTTTTGCGTACTCGCAATAAAAGCTCTACCTGCATTAAATTTAAAACTTTAATATAAGGATCTCTCGATTGCATACCAGATTTTAAAACAGGGTTTCCATCAAGCAGCTCTTTATGGCCAGTGATTTTGAGTAATATAGAAACAAGCTCTTTTAACTCACTTTTATAAGTAACTCCCAGTTGAATCTGCTCTTTTTCTGCAAGCATGCCTTCATAAAGATTATAGACGGGTAAATCTACCTTGGCAACCACCATCTCTAAAAGATCAATAAGAGATTGAAAATAGGGCCATTGGTGATAAATTTCCTGTAAAAGCAGCAGCTCACCTCTGGCCTCGGCCTTTTTTAAGGCTACCCCAAAACCAAGCCAAGAGGGAAGTAAAAACCGATTTTGAGTCCATGCAAAAATCCATGGAATTGCACGCAGTGCCCTGATAGATGCAAGTGACTTTCGATAGGCAGGGCGACTTCCGATCTGCAAATTTCCCAGTTCATTAATAGGTGTTACACTAAAAAAATAGGGGGCAAACTCAGGATTATTGTGAACTTCTCTGGTGTAATGATCTGATGAGCTCTCTGCCAGATCTTCCATCACTTTTCGGAAGGTTTCAGAGGGAGCCTTGGGAGGATTTAAAGTTGCCTTAATTGTGGCAAGAGTATAAATTTCAAAAGTACGAACCGCAATATCATGAAGTCCAAGCTTTGCCTGAATCATTTCTCCCTGCTCTGTTATTTTCAATCTTCCCTGAACCGAACCCGGGGGTTGTGACTGAATAGCAATCATTGTCGGCCCTCCCCCTCTTCCGATAGTACCTCCGCGTCCATGAAAAAGAAGAGGTTTTACATCATATTTTTTGCAAACAGATACAACATCCTCCTGGGCACGGTAAAGATACCAGCTTGAGGCCAGTTTACCGACATCTTTAGATGAATCAGAATAACCGATCATCACCTCCTGGATCCCTTGCGTATAGACTTTGTACTCGGGAACGGATAAAAGTTTATCGATAACATCACCTGCATGTTTTAAGTCTGCAGCAGTTTCAAACAAGGGAGCTATCGGTAACGTTTTTTTAACACCGCAAATTTTCTGAAGAAGCATGACAGAGAGAACATCTGAAGGTTCTTTTGCCATTGATATTATATAAGTACCCAGTGCCCGCCAGGGAAGTTCTGAAATTGCCCTGAAAGAATTTAAAACTTCACAAACATTTTCACTTGCATTAAAATCATCTGGTACCAATGGTCGAAGAGAGCGTATTTCTGATAACAAAAACTCCTGCTTTCGCTCTTCACTCCACTCCAGATAATTGCCATATCCGAGATACGCAGTAATTTCACTGAAAACCTCAGCATGCCTCGATGACTCTTGTCGAATATCCAGACGATAGAGTGACATGCCAAAACAGTACAGACGTCTTAATATATCAAGCAACCTTCCCTCTGCAATTATTCCTGCACCCGTTTCGTGCAAAGAGCGATAACAAAGCATCAAAGGATCAAGCAACTCTTCCCGATAAAGATAAACATCTTTTTCACTGGTTTGGCCTGAATTTAACAAATCATCATACATTAAAATGGTGACAGCTATTTTTTTTCGAACTTCCCGCAAAACTGATCTGTAGGGCTCTGCTGCCCCTTTTGCCAGCTCTCTCAACTCATCGCTACAGCGATAAAGAGATAATTCATCAATCAGCATGGAAATTTCTTTCAGATAAAGTTCCGCTGCAAGCTTTCTGGTCTGCCACACCACTTGCTTTGTAACAAGAGAGGTTACAAAGGGATTTCCATCTCTATCGCCTCCTATCCATGATCCAAAGCGGAGGGGGGTTGCTTCAAGCGGGAGTTTTTTTCCGGTAGTTTTTAAAAGGGCTCGATCAAGTTGTCTTAGAAAATCAGGAAGAGCATTCCACAATACCTGCTCCATGAGATCAAGCCCTGCCGCTGCCTCATCAACCGGGGTCAACTTGCGTCGCCTTATGTCATCCGTTTCCCATGCTGAGAGAATTTCTCTTTTCAGGTTTTCAATAATAATTTCATTTTCTCTCAACGTAAGCTGGTCTTTATCTCTAATCGCCAGATTCTTGTTTATCCTTTTAAATTTATACATTAAAGTTTTTCTCACCACCTCTGTCGGATGAGCAGTAATAACAATTTCAAAACAGGAACTTTTCACTTCTTCAAAAAGACGTTCTGTGGATATACCATTCTCGATCAATTTTAAGAAAAGATCCAGAAAAGTATCTGGATAGGCGGATGCACCAGGATTAGTTTCATAAAATCTTTTTTTTCGTATTCGATTATGTTGTTCCGCAACATTGGATAAAACAAGATGAAGGGAAATGGAGCGAATAATCTGACCGAACTCATTGTCATTTAAATTCTGGATATAGACAAATAATTCATTTAAAGCTTTCTCAACATTCGATTTGTCAGATGAGTTTATTTTTATCCATTCACCGATTTTTTTAATGTGCGTTTTAATGGATTCCGAAAGGTTTTCATTCAATATTTCGGATAGAATGGAAGATAGCAAATCCATATCTTCCATAAGTTTTTTATCTGAAAAAATTAAATCATGATTTTTCATTAGTTATTACATCAAAATTCAATAAGACTATACACGTGCAATATAAAATTTTTTTCTGAATCAAATTATGTTTTATATTTATGAAATTTAGACAGAAAACAATTTAATAATTCAACATTGTTTCATATTGACACTAATATATGATTTTAAATTAATACACGTGAATACTCAAAGCGTAACATGCTTCCATGTGATTCGAAACAGTGAATAATCAAGGGCGCTAAAGGGCGACCTGCTTTTCTTATAAATAGTATCCATACCTGTATTGCTCATATCAGGGGGAGGTGACTGCAAGGCCAAAAGATCCCGGGAATCCCCAGAGTGGTACAGAAACCGAAACGTAGACAAATCCGGTATATCCGGCAATAAAGGATTGGCCGGTTAGATAACCCGAGTTAATTTGATTAAACAGGTTAACATTCAGATCGGTGAATGCACTGACTACCACATCTGCTGTTTTAGAACCTGAGCCTGCAAGGGCGTCATCCCAGTATACAGTGTACTGAAGGCCACTCGTAACCGGCACAGCAAGCCAGATCTCCCCTGTTACACTCCAACCACTATACGTGTTATTTACTACAAGGGTTCCTGAAACCGCTGCTGCATCATAAGGAACGAATGATAAAGGAACTGCCGAGGCTGCCGCCAGGAAACTGTCAAAATAATTAGCTCCGGCGTTATAGCTGTATACTCTTTGATTGCCTGCCACATCTTTCAGCGTTATAAAATCAACTTCCAGATTTTGCGTAAACGGTGCCGATCCTGAAATGGTTATGTTACAGGAGTTTGCCCCGGAAACAGGTGCTACCACGACGCAGCTTCCAAAATAATTCAATACCGGATCATATAACCCTGCACTTATGGAGGCAACACCTGATATATCATCCGTTACGTTCATATTCACTGTTAGAATATCGCCGGTCAGATAGCGTGTTCCTCCACTGCCTGTTGGAGTTCCCGATGTGGATACTGAATTCAATACTGGCGGAGTAACATCTGCAAGCTGATTAATAACAGAAATTTCAGGAGAGTTTAAAAGTGTCGCGGCAAATGCAGTCATATCAAGACTTTTTTCAATTATAGAATTAGCTATTGTTACATTACTGTTTCTAAAATAGGTCAATGTATTATTTGCATTATAAAGGTACATATTTTTAAATCTAAAGGCTCCATTGGGACCATAAAGAGGCGGTACATATGATGCACTATAGTTACCTGAACCGATGGGTGCCTCAGTTAAAGAGACGATCTGGTCATTTGTTCCATCAAAAAGTGTCATCTGAATGGAACCAAATTGAATATTGGCCGTCACCGCAATGGAAGCGGCAGCACTTATACTTGCATCTATGGTAGATGGTGGAGCCGGAGTCATGGAAAATGAAGACAACACTCCGGAACAATCAAGCGCACATATTCCGGGAAGTTCAGATCCGTTACAAATTCCATCACCACATACATTTACAGGTGAGTTGGCAATTACATATGCAGTTAAATCCGTCATTACATTTAAATTCGCATCGTAAATCTGGTTGGCCTGAGCCTGAATGGAGTCACTTCCCATATCAGCAACATTCAAGGTACTGTCTATACCTGCTGCAGTTACGCCTATCCTTGAACGATCACAAGTCAGAATATCTGGCCAATCAGCAATAGAAGTAGATAATCCATCAACAAAAGAACCACTTGTATTATTGTAAACAAATGAGGTGCCCGTTAATAATGGGGAAAGCGAACAAGAGCCACCTGTACTTAATGCGGTAACAGCCTCGGAGTACACCAGAATGACATTATTATCAGGAATTCCAATTGTTGCATTACTTATAGATACAATTTTCGGATTTGCTTTATCTTTTTCTGCTATATCCAGAGTCCCAATGGCTGCCGAAGAGGTTATACATTCCGAGGTGGTTAAAGCATTCACAAAGCAGGTAAACCCTGATATATCTTTTAATGTTGAGCTACTCATTGTCAAGTCTGGTTTAGACCCTGTATCATACATCGCACCTTCTGAAAATGTTAACCAGATATACCGGTCACCTGCGCCATTATTGATTGCTGTGCCCGGTATCAAAAGTGTTGAATTGTCAAGTTTTACATTTGCATAACCGGATATCAGCCAGTTTGAAACAACAATTGGTGTTCCTGCATTATAACCATCAAAAGTAGTTTCATCTACAGGCTCATCAAAAGTCAGCAGAAGATGATCAATTTTTCCATTTCCATTAGTATCGTAATACTCAGCTGCATTTCGGTTTACTCCATCCACCAGAGTACCATCTACTATTACAGAAGGACCTTTAATATCATCATCAAGTATTGTCACGGTTTGCGGCTGAGAAGTTATTGATCCGCTATTTCCGTACGAAACAACAGATACCAGATCTACTGCAACTGTTTCATCTCCCTCCTGAACAGGAGTCCCAGTATCATCTGTACTGTTTATAGTCAAGGTACCACTTCCCGTTAATGCAGGAATTGTAACTACTGCCTGTTCGGGTGCCAAAGTGTATGCCGGAACAGTTGAGAAGTCACTATTACCGGCATCAATTGTCGCAGTGCCCGCCAATGAAAGTGTAACAGTTGTTACCGCTTCACTTTGATGCGATAATGTTAACGTTACCGCAGTAGTTCCTGAAGCCTCTACCACCGAAGCTCCCCCACCAGAAAGCGAAACGACAGGTACAGTTTCATTGTCCGTAATGGTTACTGTCTGGGTGATTACACCTGGTGCTCCCAGAACTACGTTTGTAGATCCTGATGTGGCTCCTGAAAGAGTTACTACAATACTCTCTGGAGTTGTTCCCTCATAAATTGTATCATCTAAAATATCCATAGAAATAGATATAGTTGCCGTTAAAGCGGGAATAACAACAGGAGAAACTGATAACATATTATAATCATTGCCTGCAACTGCGGTTCCGGTTGGTGCTCCAAATGAAACAGTGATCGGCTCATAACTTACAGGAGAGACCTGAATGGTTAAATTATGACTTAACACATTTTCATTTACTAAAGCTCCTCCCGTTAAAGTGATAACCGGAATAGAATCATCTTCTGTAATCGTTAAAGTATGCGTAGATACTCCCAGCACTCCATTAACAGGTGTCTGAAGGTTTAGTACAACTGTCTCATTGCCCTCATATACTGTATCCTGGATCGGAGTTATTGTTACACTCTGTGGACCTACTGTTCCTGCCGGGAAAGTCAATGTCGTT
>Ga0224495_10001302_pt1 | contig 17726 bp, 11 predicted proteins | sample SF_Jul11_sed_USG_FD_168128 | JGI IMG/M metagenome (GOLD analysis project Ga0224495, IMG submission 168128) | Sediment microbial communities from San Francisco Bay, California, United States - SF_Jul11_sed_USGS_4_1 | ecosystem: Environmental > Aquatic > Marine > Sediment | place: USA: California... | reverse complement strand
GCTGCAGGACCCGGACCTGTACTGGAAGAAATATGAGATTATCCGGCAAAAATTCTGGCGGATTTTTGAGGAGGAGCGGAGAAATCCTGAACTTGCTGAGGTCCTTAAAGAAAAGATAAGACTCGAGTACTGGCGGGACAGACTGCTTCGAGAAATCAGGAGGGCAAAGGACGAGAAGAAAAAGAAAGAATTAATTAACAAGCTCAGAGAAGCACTCAGCCGAAGGTTTGACCTGATTGTAAGGGAAAAGGAAATTGCATATAAGTGGCTCCGTGACAGGCTTGAGGAGCTGAAAAAACGCGTAGAGGAAAGTCAGGCTGAGATTGATGAGCTCAAGGTCCCGAAGATCAAGAAGCAGAATATTGATAAGCGGATCGATGACCTCTTAAAACAAGATTAAAATACCCGCAAAACCTTGCAGAAATTCCACAAGGCTTTGTTTATGTTGTCGTTTGCATTTCGCGGTCTTTTAAGGACAGCTTTCAAGCCACTGCAAGGCCAGAATAGCATAGTCATCAAAGTCGGCGTCACCGTCACAGTCTAAATCACCGTTGCTGTGGCCGCCGGGCAAACCGGTCCACAGCCAGTCAACGGCAAACACCTTCAAGTCAAGTGATGTCACAGTGCTGTCGAGATCGTAATCTGCGCAGCCGGTACACTCATCAGGATTTGTGAAGAGCACAAAGGACATGTCCTCGCCCTGGCCGGTCTGGTCCTTTTGTATCTGCCAATCCCAGTTGGCCGTATCTTTCCACCAGCCTTTAACTGCGTAGTCATTAAAGGTATGCGGGTGGTTTGTCCAGCCCCATTCGTATTCAGGATCACGTGCCACGTAGACAGCAACAACGCTTATCCAGTAGATACCTTCGATTTTTTTCTGATAGAACCATTTGTCCCATGGCAATTTCACCGAATAGCGGAATACGGGTTCGGCGGGGAATTCGTGCGGATATTTGTCGTAGCCGACAAGAACCTGGTCATAATCGTAGGCTTTGTATTCCCAGATGGGCTCGTTAGGATGACTGTATCCGCCAAAGGGTGAAGCTTGGGCATCGGTCCAGAATCTTAAGAGGAAGTAATCCGGCCTAATCGAGGCTGGCGCTACTGGTTTTCCCTGGCAGGCTTCGTATGTGTAATCGATATATGAGCCCCACCAGACAATAGCCGTAACGGGCTTTCTTCGTCGGCAAATCCAGTCGTCGGCCACCATCAACGGTGGATTCGGCTCTAAATTTCCATCTGAATCCTCCTTCGCCCATGAGTTTACATCCTCATAATGCGGCCAGTTCCGAAGACCTGTGAAGGCCTGACGCCACTTGACTGAGTCACCGCTGGTTTGGAGTGCAAAAGCTGCATCATAGCTTTCATTCTCGTATTCGAGGGGAGTGATTTGGCCCGGATTGACAATCAAATCCTGATGAAGGTCTTCATCAATATTGACTGTTACGGCATCATCCATCCATGACCACGGCCGCGTCTTCCAGCCCCACGGATACAGAACGTCACCATCTTCGTACACCGCCGCTATGCTGACCCAGAAGATATCATCAGTAGTTTTATTTAGGTGCAATCCCTGCCGGAAGAACTCAGCCTCCTCCAGCATAAGGCTGTACTTAAAGCAAATATCCTCCGGATGTCGCGGAAATATATCGGTCCCGACCTCTTCATCAGCCACGCGCGCCGCGTCAATTTCAAGCAGCCACAATAACCTCTCCGGCCGACTAAACGTCACAGCACACGGATCGGCCGGGATGTTGTTCCAGAAACCGATACGCCAGCCTATTGGCTGTGTCGGTGGAATCTTCGGGTCTCCATTCCAGCCATAGTGTGAACCCCACCAGTGAATCCCTGTCACCGGCATATCTCCAATACAGCGGTAATCATCGGCCACAACCTTCCACCGTGGAACCTGGGGACGTGGCCCGTTAGACTGTTCGTCCCAGCCGCAAAAAACAGGTGTTTCCAGAAGCAAATTAGTCTCTACGGGCGGCTGTGACCACTTCAGCGAGCGTAAGTCTGTTTCGGTGTTGATGACAAAGGACAAATCCGTAGGCATACCTGCATAAGGATGGCTCGAAGGATATTCCAGGTTTCTTATACCGAGACAGTCAGGGTATGGGGGAAAGAACGCATCGGTTTTCATGTCCGGTATGATCCCGTAATGCCCATCCGCCGGGTCACGAACCAACCAGCCAAAACTAACTGACTGAGGACTTGGATCCGGTTTCGGATTGATCTGCAAATAGTATGTCTGTGGGTCCGCTTGCGTTCCTCTTTGGATAATGGGTTCAATGCCGGGAACCTCCAGATTCATATTATACTGATAGACCGTCCAGCCGGGAGGGTCCTGCTGGCCATAATAGTCCCACCACTTTCCGTCCTTGACATAAGTTACTTCTCTGACGGTGAACTGGCTCTTATCTATAGTTGCTGCCCAGCCCTCCGCAAGATTCCAGATGTTGACATCAAACTTGATATTTTCAGGGCCTGCATTTCCGCCGGCATCAACCGGAAGCTCGTCTTTTAGCCACACTCCCCAGATGTGTATGGATGTAATAGGGCCGGTCTGCGTGCACTTAAAATCTTCGCGCCATGGACCGCACCCTCCAATATTAGGCGGTGGCGTAAACGCGGCCATTCCGTTACCTGTCAAATCAGGCCTTTGGATATACTTGGCCGGGTCGCCTTCGTTCCAGTCCGCCAATACTATGTTAGTTGAGATTAGAAGAAACAGACTTGTAAACAGTAGCTTTTTCATCGTTTTGGCTCCAAATATGGGAGTTATTTTAACTAAGTACATCAGAGGGGATAAGGATAAATACAAACCAACATTTAGAATATAAAAACGGCAGATATGTATTCCCCTCATCATTGGTCTCACTCCTTTTTCCAGCAAGTCCGTAACAAGCAGGACTTGACTTGTTTTAGATTATTTAATTTTACCATCCAAAGACTGCAAATGTCAAGAACAAACCGCCCAAATCCGCAGCTTTTTCGCTTTATCTGCGTCCATGCCTAAAACCCAAATACAACAAAAGAAAAAGGGCTGCAAGCGGTTAAGCTCACAGCCCCAAGGTCGCCGGAATCACCTCTTGTTAAAGATTTCGGTTCCTACTCTTCTCATTCAACGGCGGAGATTACCCCTACGATCTCGAATTCGGCAGCTGGAAGTGCACGAAAATCAATAGTGCCATGAGCGATAAGACGACCGGTTACCCCTTCATATACGCCCGTCCCTGACACGACTTCCATGTTTGCATTGAGCGTGTAAAGGCCGGGTGTATCGGTGGGTTCGGCAATTTCCATATCAGATGTCGTGATGCTTCCGTCAGCGAAAGTGAAGGTGTGCGTAGCCAACACATGTTGCACTCCATCTTCGCTGACTTTGGGCGGTGCAAGCACAGTAACCAATAGTTGTGCCGATTTCTCCTGCCCTCGAATAACGAGCGTTGCTGATCCTGCAAACTGGAATTCATTAATAGCACTCGAAGATCCCGAACCCGATACCGGGTCTCGTGCAGGTTCGGCGAAAGCTGCGCTTATAACGACTAATACGGCAAGCGAAAGAACTGTTATGGCACTTACTTTTGTAATTTTTGATTTCATCGAACTATTCTCCAATTTTGAATTAACTTGTTAAAAACCTACCTTTCAAAAACACGTGTGTAGCTATTACACGGCTACAAGACCTTCAACCAAAAATTCTTACAAACCTTATCATCTACTTCATTCATATAACCTCCTTTCGCAAAACAAAGTTTGTAGATTTTGCTTTTTGAACTATGTAATATTATTATTTCAATGGCCAGTCGGCCGGGCAGTAGCAAAGCCATTGCTCAACAAACATTCCAAGATCGATATTGTTTACTCCATCCATCCCGTTAAGGTCGGCACCGTTGCACCAGTTATTGTCTTCATTGCAGGTCTCATCCAGCCAGTGTTCTGCGAATCTTGCGTAGCTGTCGAAATCGACTATGCAGAGTGGTCCGCCCGGCCAGAAACCGCCGAGCAGCTCATAGTTGCCGCCTGCCGAGTAGGCCGCATCCGGCTGACCAATCGTACCGGTAAGTGTATACGGCCCGCCGCTGCTTTGTCCGCCACCTCCGTCAATTGTGTACCAACTCAACCCATAATCACCGAAAGCTGGTATAACCATAAATAATAAAGCAAATAATAGAATCCGCCTGTCTCTCATTTTATTGTCCCTTTCTGCGAATCATTTATTCGGAAAATGATTGTTTCCAATTTGACCAGTCTTGTCTCCAATGCTTTGTTCTGTTTATAGAGCTGTTCAATATAAATATGTGCCTTCTCCAGTTCTTCAACAATGCCTCGCCTGTGCGCTCCAACTTCAAGTATTTCCCGGCCATCCTCGTCCAATTCTGCCTTTGGAATAGCTGGCAGGTGCTTCTCCCGCCACATAAATTCTGAATGTTCTTCAATCGATCCCAGCTCATAATCAGGCTCAAATACATAATCTGCGTGCAACTGACTTCCTCTTTGGTAAATGGACCCGTTCACATCTAACTTGCCCGCAGGATTCGTAGTCCCGATGCCGACATTGCCACCTATGATAGCCATAACGTTATCAGCGCTTATGTTTGCCGAGCTTGTTCCTACACCAATCCCCACCGAACGAGTCCCTGATACAGTTATGTCGGTACCGATGGCAGTAGAGTATGCCCCACTGGCGGTACTACCGGTTCCCATAGCAATTGTATAATTGTTAGTGGCGTCTGCATTAGCTCCGAGGGCAACTGCCAGAATCCCGGTTGCAGTAGTCTGACTTGCGCCGATGGCCGCTGCCGGAGAGTTGTCACTAACCACGTGCAGCCTGACATTTGTATTCAATGTACCGATGCCGACACCATTTGAATCAACAAATAGGGTCGGCGTAGTGCTGCCGAATCCGACCATAAGGGAATCAGCAATATTGTTAACAAGATTGTTTTCATAGTTTTCGCCCATACCAATAGCGATAGTGTGATCTGCGGGCCCTGCAGTTACGAAAGTACCCATGGCGATTGAGTTCCTCCCGCTGGCGGTTGTGGAAGTCCCCATCGTGGTCGAGGACACTCCGCCGGCGGTTGTGCCCCAACCCATTGCGGCTGAGTTCTCCCCGCCGGCGGTTGTGCCTCTCCCCATTGCGAATGAGTAGTTCCCGCTGGCTGTTGTGGCAGTCCCCATTGTCGTTGAAAAGTCACCGCTGGCGGTTGTTCTATTACCTGTCGCAGTTGAGCCATACCCGTTAGCGGTTGTATTATCCCCCATTGCAGTTGAGGCGAAAGCGCTCGCAGTTGTTCCACTCCCCATAGCGGTTGAGTACTCCCCACTGGCTGTTGTGAGGTGACCCATTGCCGTTGAGCCGGCACCGTTGGCGTCTGTGCTATTTCCCATTGCTGTTGAGTAGTTCCCACCGGCGGTTGTTCCACTACCCATTGCGGTTGAGATGTAAGCGCTGGCGGTTGTATTATCCCCCATTGCAGTTGAGGCCCGCCCGCTGGCGTTTGTTCTACTGCCCGTTGCAGTTGATTCGAGCCCATTGGCGATTGTGCTATAACCCATTGCTGTTGAGTAGTCCCCACCGGCGTTTGTTCCACCACCCATTGCGGTTGAGGTTTCCCCGCTGGCGGTTGTACCGTTTCCCATTGCAGTTGAATGCTTGCCAACGTTTATATCATCCCACTGGCTGCCATTTGCCATACCGGCTCTAAGTGCCATCTTTGACTCATCCCAGAACATCCTGCTGCCGCTTTCGCTGCCAAAAAGAGTAACATCGTGGCCGGTTCCATCAACACCTACATTCAGCGTCCCTCGAACTTCCAGCCTCGCCTCAGGGGCACTCACACCGATCCCGACGTTGGAGTCTACAATCAGCTCCCCTGTTACTTTCATCTTTCCCTCGAAATATCCTGCGTAGCCCTCATTGCTGTCGGTCTTTCCGTATATACCATAGTTGGTCCCAAACGAAGCGGAAGCGTAACCATAAACGCCGGTGGCTTTGATACCAAAGACCTCGGAATAAACACCACGCCCCCTATCACCGCCCGCTTCGAAATATCCCCCGATATTAGTGACTGCACCTGTAGCACTTGCATATCCATAAACACCTGTGCCTGAATCACTCTTGCTTTCTCCGACTACACCTGCGGAGATCCCGGTCGTATTAGAGGCCAGACCTTTAACACCATAACCTCCGGCACCGGAAGAGTGACCTAAAATCCCGTGGCCTTTAGCAGCGGTATTGGTAACATTAAGGACATGATTTATATCTGAACCTATAAGCTCAAGAGGCACTTCAACGTTGAGTGTGACATCCCCGGATGGGCCGCCGCCGTTCAGGCCGGCACCTGCAGTAACTGATGTAATATCACCGCTTCCAATATCATCGACTCCATCCGAAAATCCCGGTGGAATATTATTAAGATTGCCCCAGTCGGCGCCTTTTGCATATAGTGCATACGGGATCGGTGTCACTTCATGTCGCGGACTCAGCGTAACAAAATCTTTAGGATTGTTACTGTCCCCAACCCGAACAACAATCTCAAGCCACCGGGCCTCACCGTTAAATACCTTGGCATCGTTAAAGTCCAGCTCAACGGTAAAGTAGCCGTCGATGACATCAACGTCGGCTACATTCACATCGCAGCCCACCTGATTTCCGTAAATGATATTCGGATCGTCATAAAGCCTGAACTCGAAATCATAGAGGCCGTCCGCAACGCTGTTGGCGTCGATCAGCCGGCCTTGATAGGTCCAGGCTGTACCGACCGGTACAGCTCTGGCAGAGGCAACTATGCAGACTATCAGACCTAAAGCCACAACTTTAATTTTTGATGTTTTTTTTCTTTCCATCGTTCGTTCTGTCCTTTCAAAAACGTTCCCTGCCTGAGTAGGAACAGTTAATATTTCGCAGGATATCCTTGCCGGATCTATCTGGCGGCATAGAACCGGGCTTGCTCTATCGTTCTTTCCAAAGTCTCAAGCCTTTGCTTCAATTCTTGATTTTGTGCTCTTAGCTCTTTTATTGCATTGACCATAGTCCAGATAATCGGATCGTTGTTGACCATCAGATAACCCTTGTCATTCTCCTCTACAGCCTCGGGAATCACATTTTGTACTTCCTGAGCAATGACGCCGATGAACTCCTTGTCTACCGGAAGTTCCAACTCATTGTCATCTCTGTAACTGTAATGAACGGGATTGAGTTTAGTTAACTCCGAAAGGCCACGTTCAAAATTGCCACTAATCTCCTTCAGTCGCATATCAGAGAAAATAGACCAACTGCCTCCACCAGGTTTTGCGGCCATACCATTAACGGCCAACATAAAGATATCAGGATCCATGGTCCCGATGCCCACATTGCCGTTGACGTGGACATCGCCTTCAAAGTAACCGGCATAGCCCCCCACTGTGCTATTGCCTTTTCCGTATACACCGTTGCCTGTTTCGCTAAGGCCGTAAACTCCATTGCTCATATGGGCAATGCCTAAAACACCCGCACCGCTTGTGTCGCCGGTTTCACCCATCACAGCGATACCACTTGAGGTCGTAACATCCATCTGTGCACCTGGTTCAGTGGTCCCAATGCCGACTTTACCGCCCATAATGGCCATTACGTTATCTGAGCTTATGTTTGCTTGGCTTATTCCGACACCGATACCCACAGAGCGCTTTCCAGATACGGTTATGTTGGTCCCTATGGCTGTTGAATACCATCCGTCGGTTCTGGTGTCGGTTCCCATCGCAATCGAGTAATTACTATTTGCGTCTGCATTGGCCCCGATGGCGACAGCATGTATACCAGTGGCGGTAGTCGCATCTGCGCCGATTGTCGCTGCGGCTGCATCACTACTTGTCACATCCAGTCGAGCTCCCGGTCCAGTTGTTCCAATGCCGACATTTCCGTTATATTGCCTTATTGACACTGCATCCTCGGCTCCGTAGGTGCCTATCTTTACGCCGTATCCGTAAACGGCTTTCATATAGTGTGGTGTATTGCCAAGATAGAGCACTCCTTCTTGCCCATTCGAGTTAAAACCATCCAGTCCTCGAACCAAAAGATTTCCCTGGCTGATTTCTAATTTTTGAGCCGGATTTGTCGTACCTATGCCGATGTTGCCCGTGACCATAGAATACATATCATTACCCGTGACCATCCAGTCATTGTTCAAATCGGTGTTCTGAGTGTATAGTGCGTATGGTGCGGGTGTTATTTCCTGGCGTGGACTAAGGATAACGAAATCGTCAGTATCATTGCCGTCACCCGGACGAACGCTAATCTCAAGCCAACGGTGGTCGCCATTGAAGATGTTAGGTTCACTGCCGAAATCCAGCTTTACCCTGAAATGACCTTCTATGACATCAAAATTGTTGACGTAAATCGTCTTTCCTTTCTGTGTGCCTGCGGCAGGTTTGTCGTACAGTTTGAGCTGGAAGTCGTAGAGCCCGTCGGCCGGAGCGTTCGCATTCAACAAACGCCCCTGATAAGTAAAGCCGATAGGCAATAGAGCCAGCTCGGAAATCTGGGCCTCACTTAAGGCCCTGTCGTAGATACGTACATCATCGATGAGTCCGTTCCACTCTCGATCCGGTCTTTCCGAATTGGATCCGATACGTACCTCTTCAGTATTAACTGAAATGGGCCCTGAAGTATCGTTGGAGGTATCCATAATACCATCTATATATAAAGATAATTTTGAGCCGTCATACAAAGCCGCTACGTGATGCCACTGACCGTCATTGACGTTTACAGCACCCTTTACATATACAGTACCAGTACATGCGAACTCCAAAAAATTACTACCTCTGTTTCTGGCTAATCTCCAGGCAGTACCTTTAGTAACAATGGCCTGCAACAGCTTGTCGAACGCCCCGACCTTTATCCATGTTGTAATCGTGATAGCTCCGCCTATATCAATGTTGTTCATGCCGCAGTTAACGTAGTCGCCGTCACCGTCCAGGCTCAACACGCCGCCTCGCTCATCGTCGAAATAAATACTCGCATCACCAACGAGAGTCCCATCAAACTCGTTCCCGGAGCTGTCCGACGCGTCTCTGTCAAACTCATAGTGCGCCAGCTCACCGACTGCTGACACGCGACCGATAAGGCACAGCGCCACAACCAAAATTGCCGGAAATCTTGTACTTTTCATTTTTGCCATCCTTTCTTTTTTGCGTTACAATGTTTCTGTCTTGTCTTCGGGCGCGCAAATCGGGCGCTCGGAGCAGGCTGGGCTGGTGAGGATGTTGCTGACATCAGTTAACTCGCCAGCCCCTTAAAATTTCAAATATCAACGTCTAAATCAGCTCACAAACACTGTCTTGTGAGCTAACATCATTCAACAGGACCCAGATACTTATCCAGCCAATCGAGAACCTCCTTAGTGAATTCCTTACGGAAATATCCACTTATGCCGTGGCCGGCCGGGTAAGTCTTGTGCACCTTGTGCTCGGCAGGAGTCCCCAAAAACTCAAACAGAGGTTTTTGTGACGTTTCAAAGGGGAAAATTGCATCATACATACCGTTTAACATCAGCGTCGGGACTTTTACTTGAGCAGCGAATCTCATCGGATCGGCTGAAGGCATTGGGCTGTCCTGCCATATCCAGCATCCCCCTCCGGCAAGAATCACCAGCCTTATCCGTTCCTCAAGAGCTATCCATAATGGACCGGTCCATGCCCCGCGGCTCTGGCCTAAATATGTGAGCTTTTCCAGGTCCATATCCCCCCGGCTTTCCAGATAGTCAATCGACCTGGCAATGTCCTGGTGCATCTGCACAAACCAGTTTCGATGAGCAATCGGTGTAGTGGCGGGATCAGGCAGACCCTGTTCAAAACTGCGCTCATAAGTGCTCTTGTATACAGGATAAATGACAGCCCGACCGCTCTGCACTATATAATCGAATGCGTCAATATTCCGAAGATTATCGCTTGAAGGAAACTTCCATGCAGCGGCTGATGGGAAAAACACAACCGGCTGGAACGGAGGTTTGCCTTCTTTCGGGACAAATAAATATGCAATCACCCGCTCATCTCCATAGGCGGCATTGAAGGTAATTTTTTCCTTGCGCCAATATTTTGGGCTTTCATCGATAGATTCGATTTTTGCCTCAAGTTCAGTTCGGTCATAGGAGTAGAAGCCTTTATCTGTGCGGAATTCTTCATCGGAAAGCGGCTTTATCTGAGATATATCTCTGAGAGCACGTCTCTGGATTGGTTCAAATAAAGATTGAGAAAGTGAATCCTTGTTCGGATAAATCACACAGCGAAATCCATTTTGAGATGAACGGTCGAATGGTGGTGCTATATTATGCAATCCAAACATATACTCAGGATCAGCCCACGCGCCGCCAAGTATATAATGCTGACTGCCCGTATCATCAATGGCATTGAAGCACCATTCCCTGACGTTACCGGCCATATCATATAGACCGTTTTGCCCCATCCCAGGATGGCTGCCCACGGCCGCCGGGTCTTTGCCGAAATTGCTACGCGGGACGATGACACCGGCATCCCAGTACCAGGCCGCTTCTTCCCAATGAGTTACAGTGGGCAGGCTCTTGCCAACAAACTCCGCATAGGCAGCCGCCTCATACCAGCTAATACCACAGACGGGGAATTGGGCCTGTCCTTCGGGATATGTTCCCCCCTCCCATGTCGACGGACCGGGCCGTCCTGTCTTGTCGATAAAATGGCTTATGGCCTGCTCCCAGGGAATCTCCTGCCCATCTTTAATGAATCGATGCTTCCAGTATTGCTGCTTTTCGTACCCCCCACTATCTACAAACTTTTTGTATTGCTTGTTTGTTACCTCGTATTTATCTATAAGATATACACCATAATCCTTTGAGTCTATCGGCACCATGTTGGAATGACCACCCTGCTTCTTCAAGAGGATTTTTAAACTTCTGGGATTTGTATTGTATTCTCCTGCGACAGATTCCCTGGTTTCAAAACCGTCCTTTACAATCTTCCAGCGATATATCCCTATCGGAAATCTGATTTCCTCGAGTGGAGACCGGCCAAGATATTGCCACCGGCCCTCAATATCAGTGTATTCTTTGTAGTAAACTTGCGCCCCACCAGGTCCCGTCCACACTGATAAAGTTCTTGATATTTCCGTCCATATTTTCACAAGTGTCGGGTCCTTGGGTATGTATTCTTCGGCCTTTTTAGCCAGGAAAAATGCGGCAAGGTAATCGTTTTGCTCAGCAAGCCTTGTTATCATTGGTAACGCTTCCTGTCTGGCCCATCGTACCTTCAGGCTTCGTAGATATGCAATTAAACCTACTGCAGAGCCAACTAAAAACACCACTAATACCCCTGCGGCAACAATACGTGCTCGATGTCTTCGCCAGTACTTCTGCAAACGATATATAGTACCGGGTGAGCCGGCAAGTATCGGCTCGTTCCTCAGGTGTCTCTGGATATCTTCTACGAGTGTATGGACCGTCTCATATCGCCGTGTCCGGTCTTTCTCCAGCGACTTCATCACTATCCAGTCCAAATCGCCGCGAATCGACTTTCTAAGCAAATCCGGGTTCGTGTCGCGATGTTTGGCAACTTCTGTAAGGCTGTCGCCCAAAGTGTTCAGCTTCGTAGAAGGTCTGGTTGGTTCTTCCTCGCGGATAATTCGTTGCAGCTCAAGATATCCGGCACTGCGAAGTTTCTCTGCATCAAAAGGCGTCGTTCCTGTCAGCAACTCGTACAGCAGGACGCCGAGCGAGTAAATATCAGTGCGGGTATCGACATCCAATCCGCTCATCTCGGCCTGCTCCGGGCTCATGTAAGCCGGCGTTCCAATCATTTGGGCGTATCGGGTAAACAGTGTCTTTTCAGTAAGCCGTTGGTTGGTGGCCTTGGCAATGCCAAAGTCAATCACCTTGGGCACAGGATTGCCATCATGAAGCGTCACCAAGACATTCGTCGGCTTGAGGTCCCGGTGAATGATGCCCTTCTGATGAGCGTGTTTAGTGGCATTACATACTTGAACGAACAAGTCCAGTCGTTCGCGGGTACCCAGCTTGTTCTTGTCGCAGTATTCCGTGATGGATACCCCCTTGACCAGCTCCATCACAAAGTATGGCCGGCCCGTTTCAGTCGCCCCGGCATCAAAAACCTTGGCAATATTGGGATGATCCATTATCGCCAGGGCCTGTCTTTCAGCCTCAAAACGAGCTATTACCTGTTTGGTGTCCATGCCCAGTTTGATAATCTTTAAGGCAACTTTACGGCGAACAGGCCTTTCCTGCTCCGCCATATAAACAACCGCCATACCACCTTCGCCTATTTGCTCTAATAGCTTATACTTGCCAATAACCGCACCGGAACCTTCGATAACGGGCATGGTCTGTAAGGTTGTACCCAAAAAAGGAGCTGCATCTTCAAGAATGCTGCGTTCACTTTCCTGGACTTCTAATAAAGCCTCTACACGAGCCAAAAGGTCGACATCATCTCCACAGGCCTTTTTCAGATAATTGCTCCGCTCGGCTGGTGAATTCATTTCGAGAGCTGAATAAAAAATCGATTCTTCATTTTTGTGCTCGGTACGCATAAATTACTCCTTGTCTTCTATTATGTAATGCGCTTTTTGAAGGCAAAATACCCCAACAAAAATGGAAAAATCTCAAAATTTTAAAAATCAGCCTTTGGTTTATTGGCCACCTTTTGAGATTTCCAGGTGCAGCCAGGAACGAGAATATGCCCAGTAACGGTCGGCTGTATTGATAGATATGTCTAAGACTTTAGCTGCCTGCTCGCTGGTTAATCCGGCAAAAAAACGAAGCCTTACCAGTTCCGCTTTGACCTTGTCTTTCTTTGAAAACTTTTCAAGGGCTTCGTCAAGAGCAATAAGGTCCTCCGAAGGGCCCTCTATACCCAAATCCACCTCCTGAAGGTCAACTTTGTGAAGGTCTCCACCGCGTTTAAGACGCTGTTTGCGCCGGGCGTTTTCGATTAGAATGCGCCGCATGGCCTCAGCCGCCGCCTTAAAAAAGTGACCGCGGCTCTTCCAATTCTGCTCTTGTCCACCTAACATGCGGATGTACGCTTCATGAACAAGGGCGGTGGCCTGAAGTGTTTGGCCTGGTCGTTCCCTCGACAGCTTCTGGGCCGCTAAAAGACGCAGCTCCTCATAGATTAGCGGAAGTAGTTGATCTACAGCCCGTGCGTCTCCCTGCTCTATCGCGTTCAATATACGGGTAACGTCACTCATCTCTTTGCCTTAATCCTTACAGCTTCACGGCAAGGTGTGCCACCCGCTCTCCGAGTCGCCCGGCACTGTCGAGCTCCTTCGGCCCGATTCCGGGATCGATTGGTCCGGTCATCGCACCGGCGCCGGCCTCGGCCCAAATGTCCTGACCCTCCTGGTCTTGATAAAGGGGGCCGGCAACGACCATCCGGTTGTTTATCATAAACAAAAGAAGCGAGATGACCGTATGTTCCTTGCCTCCCATCTGACCACCTCCTGTGGCGAACGCCCCCCCTACCTTGTCCGTAAAATCCACCTTCATTTTCCACGACCAGTCATCGATCACGGTTTTCATTCTGCCGGGTATGTTGGCATAATAGGCGGGACATCCCAGAACAATCGCCTCTGCTGCTGTGAGGTCTTCTTTGGTCACTTCACGCACCCTCTTGACCGCAGCAACCGCACCGGCCACACGCTTGACACCTTCGGCCACTGCCTGCGCCATTTGTTTGGTGTTCCCAGTCAGGGAGTCGTAAGCAATCAGAACGTCGGCGGTTTTCTTTTTAATAAGCGGCAAATCTTCGAGCGAAACGTTTTGCCCTTGGGCTTTGCGGTACTTGGTCAGCACCAGGTCATCATCCTGAATGATACCCACACCCGGCGCGTACGTTTTATAGCACAAGTCGGCCGGGTCTATTCCGGACGTCTCTTCAACTTTTATACAGTTTCTAAATGTCCCCGCCGGCGTCTTCATCGTCACGTCATCGCTGATTATCTCGGCCCTGTCCTGGGCGTTCGGTGCGATCTCCTGGTAATGCCTGGCCCCCAAAAGAACTGTACCGGGCATTATGATACCTGCTCTCGAACCTTCTTCATCCGCTCTCCACGCCCCCGAGTGGTTGACTATCTTGCCATCCTTGTAGTCGTCCACCTCCTCCCCGAAATAGAATACATCGCCGTGCTCTTTGCAAATGGCGAAATAGTTCCTCGATATCTCTTTCAGTTTTCCGTCCACTTCTTCCCGTTCTTCCACAATTCTCGTTATTACGTCGCCGATCTTCTTTGTTTCATTCAGGACGGTAATAACTACTTTCTCCTCGCTGCTTTCCAGCGTAAGTTGATGACCGGGTTCGAGAATAAAGAACCGATTCCTGCCGACCGAAGAGAACGTGCAGTTCTCCTGATGAAAAGAATCGGTCCACTTTTTTTCCTGCCCGCCACCCGGAGCCGCTTCTTCACCTGCCTTCTCCTTGATCTCCTTGACTTTCCCTTCAGCCGAGATTTCAACTTCGTACTCTTTTGCCCCGGAACGAACGTCCACGTCATACTGGCCTGGGTTCTCGCCTTCAGCCTCCTTTTCGATCTTTATAATCCTGCCCTTTGGAAAGGCCTTGTCAATGGCTTTTCTTATGACGGCCGGTAGCTCCGACTGCAGGACAGTAACTTTCCTCTCTTGCGCTGCGGCCTCGGATACACAACATACGACCGCCAGCAACGCCGACCACACGACAGCAGCTAAAATTACGCCATACCAACCTGACTTCAGTTTCATGACAGATCTCCTTTACTAATTGGGGATTTCCCATATACTATGAATTTGAATTGACTCTTCCATATACAATGTCTGGCGACCATTATAACAATGGCCTGCCAAAGTTCAATTGAGATTATCTTCCGGGGACAATACATAGGTTTTTTTCAACGAAGACAGTGTCTTCTCAAGCTCCTGATTGCTCAGGGGACGGTCCCACATGAGTAAGCGGGCCAACTCACCGTCAAAGGACTCATGGCCCGGATGGTTCGTTGCATCACGTTCCTGTCCAATCGCCATTTTGGATGAGTTTGCCTTTGGATTGACGGGGAAAGGCCTGGACGCCACAGGTTTGGTCCCATTGACGAAAAGCTCGATGGTGACTTTTCCGGTGCCGGCGCCCATACGGCCGGCGATTACATAGTAGCGGTTCTTTTCCAGCCTGGGACCAGGAACTTGAGGATTGTTCTCATCCCACCGGCCAAAGGTGATGCCACTTCGAGAACCCATCCAAAGCGTGTTATCGTCCTTTAGACCCGCCCAAAATCCTTCATATTTCCCACCGTTTCTTAAGTTCCCGAAAAAAGAATTCACGTCTTTTAGCCCAGATACCTGCGAGTATACCGACATCACGACAAACCACGTGTAGCCACTGCCTGTAATAAGATGGTCAAAGGCGTCTTCATCGCTATTGATCAGCTCCTGTCGTCTAAACACAACGGTGTTATGACCACCAATGGCCGTCACTTTTTCTTTCAGCTTAGGGTGCCCCGTCCCCTTTTTGTGACCGGCGTCTCTCGTTGCTATGAAGGTCCTGGTTTTGAATTCCACCTGATTTTTCCAGGACGAGACTAACCCGTTAACTATTTTGATTCCCCGGTCCGCGTCGAGATCCAGGATTAGCCCTTTGCGTACAATTTCAATCTTTGCTTTCTGATGCGATTTTGCTCTAAGCCGAGCGGTGCCGGTCAATGCCATTACAAAGACAACGGATAGAACAGCCTGGTATTTAGATATTATCATTTTTTGATTCCTTTCCAAGTCCGGACAGCCCGGATATTCGCACCGTAAATAAACTCGTACATGGTGAATGACCATATTGAATTGTACCTTAAATCGTCGAAGATGCAAGAATTAGCGGTATTGTGTTTTATCATAACAGAAAACACGTATCGCTGGATGTGCACAGGAAGGAACATAACACGGCCATGTTAATACCTGATATCTTTATTTGTTAATGTGTCGGCAAAAAAGCCGGTTGGTGTTCACTGAGCCTTCGTCCGGAAACGCACGTTATCAGCGTGCTTGCCGATGCGCACCGGCTTGGATCCTTTCATTAGTTTCGAGCCAAGTATCTCAACGTTCTCGAAGGTCACGTCGCGAACGTCATGCTCGGCATCGGCCCCCTCTATCTGCACAAGGTATTCCCCGCTTTGGCCGTCTACTGTTATATTGCTGAACCGGACTTTGCGGATGAATCCGGGCACCTTCTTGCGCATATACTGGTTAACCACGGGGCGCAGGCGGATAAACTCCCTTTGGCCTTCGCCGTGGATCCGGATGTTCTCGATTGTGATATCCTCCAGCCTCATGTCCTCGCCCGGCTCCAACAGGAATGGTGTCATGCTGAAGTGGATAATGTCGAGATTGCGGAAAGTCACGTTGCGCATAAACGCAGCCCGGCTCTCGTGTCCGAGCAGGAAGATACGGGCCCGGTCGCACCAGAGAATCGAATTCTCCACGGTGATGCGTTCAACGTCGCTGTTCGGTGCGCTGAAGTCGAGCCCTTTAAGGGCGACGCAATCATCATCGCTTCGGATGAAGCAATCGGTTATCAATACATCCTGGGAGTTGCACGGATTGATGCCGTCATCGTTCTGAACACGGGAGTTGCAGAGCTTGACATTGCGGACCGTTACCCGCTGACAGTTCTTCGGCACAATAGTCCAATGGGAGGAGCCTCGCAGCGTTATGCCACACACCTCGACATCGGTACTATTGCGAATCGCAATCAGGTTACCCACCGGGCCTTTTCGCCACTGCCAGTCTGAACCGTCCAGAATGCCGCGTCCGCAAATCCGAATATTTGCTCCCTCGGCCAGTACCTCCGCCTTGACGACCGATCCACCGGCGAGATAAAGGGTTTGATTGCTCTTCAAGACAATTTTCTCCGGCTTGTGCACACCGGGGGCAAAGTAGATTACGTCCTTATCGCCGGGCTTTGGCGCACGTTTTACCAGGGGATTTGCAAACAGCAGCAGTGGCCCTTTCCTGCCGTCCGGTTCTATGCTGAGCTTGAGGGGCCGGTCCATTGACAGGCTGAGTGTGTGTTCATCCTCCAGTGTTGGCTTGACGCCGGATGACTGGGGCCTGATCACTACGTTTCGGAGCGAGCGTTTTGACACTATTCGAATCACTACACGTCCCGACATATCAAAGTTGGCAAACGAATACGAACCACCATGGTCCCACTGTTTTCCCGCGAACGGCGGATCGAGAACGCGGGCCGTGTATACATCAACCGTCCGGCCCGCTACCTGCACTTTATAGTCGTCTGACAAGGCTTCACCGGCCGGAGCCGGATAAGTTACAACCTTTGCCGTATTCGTCGCAGCACTCCAGCTTTGGTCTGAAGCCATGATGAAAGTTACAACCAGAAATCCAACTGCCAGCAGTACGTCGGCGTGTCCGGCTCTCATTTTAGCGTGTTTGCATCGCATAAATTCATTAGTGGTCTTCATAGTGCCTTTTGCTCCCTGTATCAAGTCCTGTTCTGTCCATTTATTCGTATGTGTCTGATAATTATAGGAAACGATAGCACTAATTCGAAGAATCTCAAGCTTATTTTGAGCGAATTGCATGGATAACAAATCGTCTCGGATTTACGAAATTCACCGTTTCTCTACATTGATCGGCGATTTGACCGGTTCAATAGACCGGGAGAGTTGTGGATTTTGACAGGTTGACATAGTATTATAGAAGCGCAGTGGGCTTTGAGAAGCC
>Ga0224495_10001301_pt1 | contig 17736 bp, 16 predicted proteins | sample SF_Jul11_sed_USG_FD_168128 | JGI IMG/M metagenome (GOLD analysis project Ga0224495, IMG submission 168128) | Sediment microbial communities from San Francisco Bay, California, United States - SF_Jul11_sed_USGS_4_1 | ecosystem: Environmental > Aquatic > Marine > Sediment | place: USA: California... | reverse complement strand
CGCCTCTGGTGAAGGACAGAACGCCTGGCCGCCGGAAGGGGACGTGTGGGTAAGCGCCACAGGGCCGGACCTGGAGGCTGAGATCGAGCCCCATTTCGGACATGCCCGCTACTTCCTGTTGGTCAACACGGCAACGCTGGAATTCGAGGCCGTCGTCAATCCCCACTCCGAGGCCGCCCACGGCGCGGGATTCAAGAGCGCCCAACTGATCGCCAACCGGCCGGCCTCGGCCGTTCTGACCGGGCAGGTCGGTCCGAAAGCCCTCCAGATCCTGGAAACCGCGGGTATCAGGGTCATCGCCCTCGAAAAAAGCAATATTCGGGAGGCCATTTCCCGGCTAAAGAGAAGATAATCCGTGGCCGCGAAAGAAAAAGAAGATAAGATCTCCCGGACGCTGGACCGGATCAGAAACAGGATCCTCGTTTTCAGCGGCAAGGGCGGCGTCGGCAAAAGCACGGTGGCGGCGAATCTGGCGCTCGCCTTATCCCTCAGGGGGATGAAAGTCGGAGCCCTCGATGTCGATATCCACGGACCGAACTTGGCCAAAATGCTGGGCGTCGAAGACAAGACCATCGACATCGCTCCGGGCATTATCAAGCCCGTCCGGGTCAACGAAAATTTGAGTCTCGTCTCCATGTCATTCCTGCTGGGAGACCCGGATCTGCCTGTGATCTGGCGCGGCCCGATGAAGATGAAAATAATCGAGCAGTTTCTCGGCGATGTGGACTGGGGAGAGCTCGACTGGCTGGTCATCGATTCCCCGCCGGGCACCGGAGATGAGCCTTTGTCTGTGGCCCAGCTCATCCCCGCGACAGGGGCCGTCATCGTGACCACGCCCCAGGATATCTCGATCCTGGATTCACGCAAGGCCGTCGTCTTTGCCAAGAAGCTCGACCTTAAAGTCCTGGGCATCATAGAGAATATGAGCGGAATGGATTGTCCCCACTGCGGCCGGCGGATCGACCTTTTCAAGCTCGGCGGAGGGGAGCTTGCGGCGCTCGAGCTCGGAGTGCCGTTTCTGGGCCGGATCCCCCTCGATCCCCGGATCGTTGTTTCCGGCGATGACGGAAGTCCCTTCTCCAGCGCGCTGTCGGACTCAAAGGCTTCCCGGGCCTTCAAGGAGATCGTGGACAAGATCGTCAACAGCCCCTTATCATCACCCAACGAACAGCGGAGGAAAACATGAAAAAGATCGGCCTCATTATCTGCGGGCGGTACCAGTCGTGCGGCGGGGGGAAGTGTTTTCGAGCCCTCCGTGAGCGCGTGGGGGCGTTCTCCCGTTATCCCAAGGATGAGCCCGTCGAAGTCGCCGGGTACTCCTCATGCGGCGGGTGTCCGGGCGGCAACGTGGAATATGTCCCCGAGGAAATGGTGAAAAACGGAGTGGACGTCATCCATCTGGCCACCGGGCTGATCGTCGGATATCCCCCCTGCCCGTATATCCGCCAATTCAAACAATTCATCGAGAAACGCTACGGCCTTCCCGTGGTCGTCGGCACTCATCCCATCCCCCTCAAATATCTTGAGACGCAGCAGAAGCTCCCGTTCTGGAAGGAGATGAACATGGAGGAGATGGCCGGCCCGTTGATGAAAGAAGATCGCGCCGTCATGGAGGCCTACAACTGATATGCCCCTTTATGAATATCGCTGCCGGGATTGCGGGCGAGTCACGGAAGTCCTGGTGAGATCCCAATCTCCCGAAACGGATGTACGCTGTCCGGGCTGCGGCGGCAACAATCTCCTAAAGATCGTCTCTCAGCCCGCCGTCATCAGCGTCAGTCCTTCCCTTGCGGCCGAAACCTGTTGTGGAAAGAGCGACCGTTGTGACTCCCCGCCTTGTTCGTCCCGCGGAACATGCCGCCGCGATTGAAACAGCCCCATAAGAATGCGCCGCTTGATATCTCGTGGATCTGGTGGAGGGCACCTATGACGAAGAAGAACAACTGTGATGCCTTCACGGCGGTCATTCATGCCGGCCAGCACCCCGACCCCCTTTTCCGCGGGGTTTCTGTCCCGATCTACCAGTCGGCCACGTTCGCCTTCGAAAGCACCGAGCAGGGGGCCGCCCTGTTCGCGGGCCGTGAGGACGGCTATATCTACACCCGGATCGGCAACCCGACGGCCAAAGCGCTCGAGGATTGCGTGGCGGTTCTCGAGAAAGGCTATGGCGGTCTGGCCACGGCCTCGGGCATGGCGGCTATCACCACCGTTTATCTGGCCTTTCTTGATCGCGATTCGCATCTGGTCAGCACCGACGCCGTCTACGGGCCCTCCCGGACGGTCGTCGAGAATGAGCTGTCCCGGTTCGGGGTCCAGGCGGACTTCGTCGATACCTCCGACATCGAGAAGATCAAAAAATGCCTCCGGCCGAATACTCGCCTGCTTTTTGTCGAAACCCCGGCCAACCCGACCATCGTCCTGACCGATATCCGGGCCTGCGCCGCGCTGGCCAGAGAGCGCGGCATGATTCTCGTCGTCGATAACACCTTCTCCAGCCCCGTCCTCCAGAATCCCCTGGAGTTGGGGGCCGATATTGTCATCCACAGTCTGACCAAGTTTCTCAACGGGCACAGCGACGTCGTCGGCGGGATCATCGTGGCCAAAGCTGAAGGCCACTTCAGGCGCCTGCGCACAGTGCTCACTCTGATGGGCGGGACCATCGACCCTCACCAGGCTTGGCTGGTGCTCCGGGGCGTCAAGACGCTGGCGCTGCGGGTCGAAAAAAGCCAGGGCAACGCCACGAAGCTGGCCCGATTCCTGGCGGTCCATCCGCAGGTCAGCTGGGTCAATTATCCGGGCCTGGAAAGCCACCCCCAGCACGTTCTGGCCAAACAACAGATGAAAGGGTTCGGCTCGATGCTCTGCTTCGGGCTCAAGGGCGGTTTTGCGGCCGGAAGCAGAATGATCAACGCGGTCAAGCTCTGCACCCTGGCCGTTTCCCTGGGGGGAGTGGAGAGTTTGATCCAGCATCCGGCCAGTATGACCCACGCAGGGGTGTCCGAGGAGGAACGAAAGGCCGCCGGCATCAGCCCCGACCTCGTCCGCCTGTCCGTGGGCTGCGAGGGTTACGAGGACCTCAAGGAGGACCTCGATCAGGCTCTACGTCAGGCGTAAGACGGCTGAAACCTCGGGGAACGGATAAGGAGGTCTTCCCGAATGAAAGAATCGGATTGGCGATACCTTGTGGACGTGGTGCTTTTCATCTGCCTTGGCGGCATGACCTTGATCGGCATCCTCATGGGGCTGGTCATCCCGGCAGGTCCTGTGGCCTCGGAATCGTCAAAATATTTTCTGGGTCTCCATCGTCACCAGTGGGGAAATATCCACGCCTATCTCTCGATCGTCTTTGTCATCCTCATCATCGTCCTTATCATTCTGAACTGGAAATCGATCACCGTCAGGACCTCGCAGATATTCAAGAAAACCGCCGGACCGATATTGGTACTCACGGCGGTTGTCCCCCTGATTGTGCTTCTTGTGTTCTGGCTGTTCATGCCCAAAGACGCGGTGAAATATCGGGGATATGGAATCGAAACTCCCGAGAGAGGACGGATACAAAAACCGGTCATGCAGAAGAATCCCCCGACCGCCCAAGAAGCCGCCGGGAGGCCGGGACAGCGGGCCGAGGATGTCTCCGGAATCGAGCCCGAGCGTCGAGCTGATGCGTTCGAAGAAGGCGATTACAGGGCTGTCGACTCCCTGGTTATCACCGGCCGGCAGACCCTCTTGGATATCGAGCGGACGACGGGGCTTCGAGGAAGGGCGATCGCCGACAGGTTGGGGCTCCCGCCGACGGTCTCCATGACCGAGTCCTTGGGAAGGATAAGACAGCGCCACGGAATCGAAACCCAGACCGTGCGGGAGATGGTCGAACGGATGCTCAAGGAGGAGTCATGGCACAACTCTCCGGAAAAGGGTAGTTTCGGAGGTCCTGGAAGGGAGATGAGCAATCGTGGCTGAACATCCGGAACCAGATTCTCATTTCAGGCTCATGTCCTGGATTTATCAGGTCCGTGATTTATTCAGGCCGCGGAAGAACATCCTCAAGGAGGTCGGCCTGAACGAGGGCTTTCAGGTCCTCGACTATGGCTGTGGTCCCGGGAGTTACCTCATCCCGGTGGCGAATCTGATCGGGCCGTCGGGCAAAATCTACGCCCTCGACATCCATCCTCTGGCTCTCGAGATGGTCAAGAAGCGCGCGGCCCAAGGACGTCTGGCGAATGTCATCACGATCCAGTCCGATGGCCTGACGGGACTGCCCGGCCAGAGCCTCGACGTCGGTCTCCTGTATGATGTGTTTCACGACCTCGAGCAGCCGGGGAGAGTCCTCAGAGAGCTGCATCGGGTGTTGAAACCGGGCGGGATTCTTTCTTTCAGTGACCATCATCTCCAGGAAGCAGAAATCATTTCCGCAGTAACTAAAGACGGTCTGTTCAGGCTGGCCAGCAAAGGGAAAAAGACCTATGCTTTTCACAGCGTTGGGTAGAATATGGATATCAATTGATTAGGGTCGCGTCTTGGTCGGCGTTGAATTCATCGGCAGATTCAGAATGAGAAAGGCAATCATCGACCATTATGAGAAAACCTGGCGGGACTTCGACGCGTGGTTCGAGACGCACCAGGCGCTTTACCACTCAGAACTGGCCGCCCTCGAGAAAGCCGCCTCTCCCGGCCCAGGCCTGGAGATCGGCGTGGGGACAGGTCGATTCGCGGCTCCCCTGGGGGTCCGCTTCGGCCTGGACCCGGCCTTCCGGATGCTCAACCTGGCAAAAAAGCGAGGGATCCGGGTCGTCCAGGGGCTGGGGGAAAACCTGCCTTTTAAAAACGCATCTTTTCCCTTTGTCCAAATCGTCTTCGTCCTTGAATTCGTTGAAAATCCCCTCCTTTTTTTAAGGGAAGCCGCCAGGGTCCTGAAGCAAAACGGGGCTTTGATCCTGGGCTTTATCGACGAGGACACCCGGTGGGGGGAGTATTATGCTCGAAATCCCTCCCATCAGGAGTATTTCCAGCCCCCTGCGGTCAAAGATATCCTCAAGATATTCAAGGAAATTGGCCTGGAATATCAGGAAGCTTACCAGACCCTATTTCAGCCTCCGCCCGATATCAGCGAAAAAGAGGAGCCAAAAAGCGGTTTCGGAGAGGGGGGCTTCGTTGTCCTCAAGGCCCGAAAGCAATCTTGAAAGCCCGCCGGAGGTCCCTCAGCACTTCGGAATCGGCGCGATCAACAGGGCTCTCCTGCTGGACATCAAGCCCCTCACTGCCAGAGGACGGACATCGCCGTGACAAGATCGGATGGCCTGAGGATAAGCGGACGGGAGCTCTCAAGACGGGTCCTATCACCGGGAGAAGATCTCGTGCTATGATATTTCCTATTTTTTTGAAAGGTAAGGACGATGTCCAAGATTACGAGCGGTGAGAAGACCCTGGAGCTCAACGAAGAAGGCTTCCTCGTCCACCCGGAAGAATGGGACCGCCAGGTGGCTGAAGTCCTGGCCAGGGAGGGAGAAGGGATCGAGAGGCTCCAAGACGAGCACTGGGCCGTCATCGATTACATCCGTCAATATTACCTCGAGACGAGCAACGCCCCGATGGTGCGTAGCCTGTGCAAGGCGACCCAGTTTTCGCTGAAGCGCATCTACGAACTATTCCCCTCGGGGCCGGCCAAGGGAGCCTGCAAATTAGCGGGACTCCCCAAGCCCGATGGCTGCGTCTGAGATCCGGCGCCATGACGGTCTTGAAATGGGCCGTTATCCTGTCCGGCCTGTATTCCGTCGTGGCTCTGACCTATCTGATATTCAAGGCGCGGTCTTTCGGGCGCCGCACGGCCTACTCAACTCCGCAGGGAAGTCCGTCCCGCGGCGTGATCTATGCTCTGGGCAAAGGGATGATGCCCTGGGAGAAGGAAAGCGCCCGGCTCCATATCCTCACCTACATGGGCGGGATGCTCTACCACATCGGAATATTTGCCGGCTTCGGCGTTCTGCTGGCGGGAATCCTGAGCGTCGAAATCCCTCCCCTGCTCCGTGAGGCTTTGCGCCTCTGTCTGGCCCTCGGCCTCATTTCCGGCTTGGGCCTCCTGTTGAAGCGCCTCTTAGGGCCCCACGGGCGACGGCTCAGCCTGCCCGATGATTTCGGCGCCAACATCTTCGTCGATATTTTCATCGCCGCCGCCCTGGTGACTTTGTCGAAGCCCGAAGTGACGTTTTTTTTCCTGGCCTATTCCATATTCCTATTGATCTACATTCCGGCCGGCAAGATCCGCCATTGCTTCTTTTTCTTCTATTCGCGCCTCCTTTTTGGCCTTTTTTTCGGCCGGCGCGATGTCCTGCCGGTACGGCCTGTCGAGCGATAAACAATGAGTCAAGACTATTCCAAGGACGTTCCCTTAGCCCAGCGGCTCGAACGCCTGGGTCCGGACTCCTATAAAACCGCCGTCTTCCGCCTGGCCAAAACGATCGACGCTCCGTCCGCCGTCCACCTCGAATCGTGCGTTCGGTGCGGGCTCTGCGCGGAAGCCTGTCACTACTATCTGGACGACCGGGACCTTAGGTCCATCCCAGCTTACAAGCTCAATCTCATCATTCGCGTATTCAGACGATATCTTGGCTCGGGCGGGCGTCTGGCTTCCGCCTGGCTAAGGACCAGGGATTTCGACGATGGTGAGGTCCGGGAGTGGATTGACGCCCTTTTCGGCCGGTGCACGCTCTGCGGCCGATGCGCGTTAAGCTGCACCATGGGCATCAATGTCCCGGCTCTCATCCGCAAGGCGCGAGGACTTCTGGCTTCGATGGGGCTTGTGCCCGACGGGCTCGCCTCGACGGTTGCCGCCGCCGAGGAAACCGGGAATAACATGGCCATCACGCGCGAGGATTGGCTGGAGACGGTTTCGTGGTTGGAGGAGGAAGTTCAGGCCGAAATCGGAGATCCCGCGGCTCGTCTCCCGATGGACCACAAAGGGGCGACGATGCTCTACGTCGTCAATCCCCGCGAACCCAAGTTTTATCCCCTAACCCTCACGGCCGCGGCGAAGATCTTTCATGCGGCCGGGGAAAGCTGGACTCTGCCCAGCACCTATTTCGATGTCACTAACTATGCCTATTTCTCGGGCGATGATGAGGTGGCCGGACTGATCGCCTCACGCCTGAAGGGCGAGATGGAAAGGCTGGGGACAAAAACCCTGGTTTTATCGGAATGCGGGCACGGCTTCAGTTCGAACCGCTGGGAAGCTCCGGAGTGGCTGTCACAGAAGATCGGCTATGAGGTCAAGAGTGTTCTTCAAGTCGTAGCGGATTATGTCCGGACGGGGAGAATCAAGCTCGACCCCGAGCGCAACCCCAAGACCGCAACCCTTCACGACCCCTGCCAACTCGTCCGTTTGGGAGGAATCGTCGAAGAACAACGCCTTATCCTCAAGCGGGCCGTCCGGGACTTCGTCGAGATGACCCCCAACCGGGAGAAGAACTACTGCTGCGGCGGAGGAGGCGGCCAGCTTTCCATGACCGCCTTCACGGCGCGCCGGCGGAGCGCCGGTCGGATCAAGGCCGGGCAGATCGAAAGAACAAAGGCGGGAGTGGTCGCTTCTCCCTGCCATAATTGCCTGGACCAGCTGGCCGAACTCAACAAGTATTACAGGCTGGGGGTCGAGGTCAAGAGCGTTATCGAGCTGGCCGCCGAGGCTCTGGTTTTGGACAAGAGATAAGGCTGAACGGCCAATCCGGCCTATTAACTAGCCTCTCGAAGAATGGTGTTCGGCTGACCTCGGAGCATTGGCCTTCCGCCGGCCAAGGCGCATGGCAGCGATTTCCGCTACCGCCTTCACGGCGGTATGGATATGATCCTCCGTATTGAAAGGGCCGATGCCGAGCCGCACGGAACCCTTGATGCGGGCCGTGCCCAGCTGCTCATGGACGAGAGGGGCGCAATGAAGGCCGGTCCGACAAGCGATATTGAAATCCACGTCGAGCATCGTCCCGGCGTCCGAAGCCTCCAGGCCGTCGATGTTGAAACTGAGAACTGAAAGGTGATTCCGGAGATTATCCTGGCAGTAGAGAGTAACGCCCTTGGTCTCCCGGAGCCCGTCGCGGAGCACGGCCGTCAGCTTAATCTCGTGGGCCGAGATGGACGCCATTCCGTGTTCTTGAATCCACGTGACGCCAGCGTTGAGACCGGCCGCGCCCAGGATGTTGGGCGTGCCGTACTCCAACCGATAGGGGTATTCATCGAGATGGAATCGCTCCGCCGAGCGGACGCCCGTTCCGCCGGCACGGGTTTGACGAACCGTGATATTCTCTCCGACATAGAGCCCCCCGATCCCCGTGGGCCCGAGCAACGATTTGTGACCCGTGAAAGCGATGATATCGACGCAATCCTCCTGGAGGTCGATGGGAACCTGGCCGGCGGTCTGCGAGGCATCGATGGCGAAAGGGATCCCGTGTTCCCGGCAATAGCGGCCGATTTCTCTGACCGGCTGCACCGTTCCGATGACGTTCGACCCGTGGTTGACAATGACGAGCCGGGTCGTCCGGCGAAACCGGCGCCGGATCTCCTCGGGGTCAACGAATCCGGCCCCGTCGAACGGGACAAAGTCGACCTCCACTCCGGCGTCTTTCGTGAGGTGGAACAACGGCCGCAGGACCGAATTGTGCTCCAGGGTCGTGGTGATGGCGTGATCCCCCTCTTTGAGCGTTCCAAAGATGATGAGATTCAAGGCGTCGGTCGCGTTATAGCAAAAGCAAAGCCTGTTCGGGTCGCGGCCGTTGAAGAACCGAGTGAGGAGTTTTCTCGTGGCGTCCAGCATCTCGCCCGCTTCCATGCACAAATCGTACCCGGAACGACCGGGGTTGACGCCGGAACGTCTGTAAAATTGGTCCATGAAGATGTAAACAGATTCTGGTTTAGGAAAGGACGTGGCGCTGTTGTCGAGGTAAATCATCTTATCCATGTCCGCATTCCCCCTGAGGCCTTGGGCCGATATCCCTCTGTCTTGCCTGATCAGGTATTGTCATAGCTGGATGCGGAACGAACTCAAGCCGTTTTTGAAAAACGGCAATCTTGTGCGGGACGTCCGGGCGTTCCCTCCGCGGTGACATCATCTGCGGAACGAATGGCGCCGCTGACGTATTTTTTAACCACGTCATCGATCGGGCCCTTGACGCCGGAAATGACCTTGACTCCTCTCCACCTAATGACCGCCAGGGCATTGGTGCCGATCTGCCCCGTGATGAGGCAGGCCACGGAATTTCTTTCCAGCAGGTCGGCCCAATACTTATGGGACCATCCCGCGTTCGGGATGACCACCGTCCGGCAAATCTCACCCCCCTCGAGATCGACGATCATGCAGGCCGGACAACATCCAAAACATGAGGCAACGAAATCCTGGTCCGTCGCGATGGCGATTCTCATCCTTCCTCCTTTCGAAGAGACTCCGCGTCCCCTTTTTAAAAAGGGCGGTCCGTCAACGAAACGCGTGGACCGAAATTATTTGATGGATGATTTTTTCCCGCCGGGACGGCATTCCTTGCAGAGACCGAAGAACTCGATGTTGTGATCCCTGATGAGAAATCCGTGCTTTTCCGTCAGGATCCCTTCGGTCTTACGGACAAGGTCGAGCTCCTCTTTCTCGAAGTCCCGGTAATTCAAGATCTTTCCGCATCCCGTGCAGATCAGATGGTGATGGTGGTCCGAGTGGTCGCCTTTTTTATATTCATATCGAACCTGTCCATCTCCCGCGTTGACTTTCCGAACCAGGCCGGCACCACCGAGGAGTTCGAGGGTCCGGTAGACCGTGGTCAATCCGATGTCCGGGTTCGAGGGCCTGAGCAGCGAAAAAATCTCCTTGGCGCTCAGATGCTGTTGTGTCCGGATGAGAAGGTTGAATATCTCTTCGCGGGGTCCTGTCCACCGCGCGCAATGGTCCTTGATTTCGTGGCGATGACGGGCTGTGGGGCTGGCTTTCACGTGGCTTATTCCTTATTGATATTGAATACCATTATCAACAGTATGATAAGGGGCTCAACATCGTTTGTCAAGGCCTGCCAACTAGCCGCCGCCTCTGGTGAGGCTTGAATTTCCCCTCCGAATTCCTTAGGGTTTCTCCCATCAGAGGGGCCGGATGCGCGCGAGATCGCGTCGGGAAGCGGGCCTGGGGCATCGCCCCGGAACTCATTGTTATTCTTTGATTGGACGATGGGCGGGGAGCCCATTTTTCCTTTTGACATCGCGGCCCATTTGGCATATGCTGGCCTATCCTTAATGACATTGTCCGGGGACGCTGACCCGGAAAATACTCATCCGGAGCGGAGGTCATCATATGAAGATTCTCGTTTTTGGAGGCTCGGGGAAGATCGGCTCGGCCGTCGCCTACGACCTGGCTCAGGACCCCGAGGTTGAACGGATCGGGATTGTCGGCCGGCACAAAGCAACTCTGAACAAGGTCAAAACGAAGGTCGGCAGCAAGAAGCTCGTCGCCCATGCCCTCGATATCAACAAGAAGAAGGACGTCATCGCCCTCATGAAAAAGTATGACGTGGGCGTGTGCGTCCTTCCCGACCGGAAAACGAGCTACAAGGTCCTCCAGTCGTCCATCGAGGCCGGCCTGAACAGCGTCGATACCCTCGAAGAATTCCACCGCACGCCCGACCTGTTCGAGATCGAGGGCCTCGAGGTTCCGAAAGGGCTGAAGCTCCCCGCCCTCGGCGAATGGCTCCATAAAAAGGCCGTTGAGAACGGCGTCATCTTTGTCGACGGCATGGGGTTCGCGCCGGGCCTCAGCAACGTCACCTGCGGCGAAGGGATCCGGAAGCTGGACGTCCCCGAAAAAGTCATCGCCCGCGTCGGCGGAATCCCGTCCAAGGAAGCCTCGCTTAAGCACCCGCTGCGCTATATGATCACCTGGGCGTTCTGGCACGTCCTCCGCGAATATATGATCAAGCTCAACGTCATCCAGGACGGCCGTGTCGTCGAGGTGGATGCCGGGACCGGCTACGAAGAATTTCGTTTCAACCAGCTCGGGCACGACGATACGCTGACCTGCGCCATCACGCCGGGCATGCCGAGCTTCCTGTTCACCCGGCCGCACCTCCATGAATTCGCCGAAAAAACGGTCCGCTGGCCGGGACATTGGCAGGGCGTCCAGACCCTCAAGGAATGCGGCTTGCTGGATATCGAGCCGGTCGACTTCAAGGGCAAGAAGATCGTCCCCCGCGAGTTCCTCTCTTCGCTCATCACCCCCAAGTTGCAGCCGAACAAGGGGGAAACCGATGTCTGCGTCATGTACAACACGGTCGAGGGCCTGAAAAACGGCCGGAAAACGAGGATCGAATATTTCATGTGGGACGTGGCCGACCAGAAAACCGGCCATTCGGGGATGATGCGGGTGACAGGCTTCCCCATCGCCATCACGGCGAGAATGATCGCCAAGGGCATGATCAAGGGCAAAGGGATCGTCGCTCCCGAGGACGCGGTCCAGGGCGACCACTACCCCTGGTTCATGAACGAACTGGAAAAAAGGAATATCCGCATCCTCGAAGTCGTCAAAGAGATCTGACGGCTCGGCCAGCACCGGCGAGCGCGCGGACGCTTTGACGAATCCGCGCTCTCCTGTATAATCCGTAGTTCGACCATGCGTCCGATCATCCTCTTCATCTCCGTCGCGACCCTGACGCTCACGACAGGGCTCTCTTCCGCGACCCCTGACCCGCGCGTCGAGGAGGTCGCCGCTTTCAAAGCTGTGCGCGTCTCCACGGCCCCCAAGCTCGACGGCCTCCTGAGCGACCCCGCCTGGCAGGCGGCCGTCCCCTTCACCGCCTTCCGGATGGTCGAGCCCCGGCCGGGCGAGGCGCCGACGGAGAAAACCGAGCTGCGGATCCTCTACGACGAGGCCAATCTCTATCTCGGCGTCCTCTGCCTCGACAGCGAACCGGGACGGATTGCGGCCAACACGATGGCCCACGACGACGGCGGCTCTCACCAGGGCTGGGGCTACGGCCACGGCCCCGAAATCCCAAGCGACGACCGCGTCCGCATTCTCCTCGACCCCTTTCAGGACAAGCGTACGGCCTACGTCTTCTTCATCAACCCGCGCGGCGCTCGCGGCGAGGGGCTGGCCTACGCCGGCACCTCGAGCCTCAACTGGGACGGGGTCTGGGAAGGCCGCAGCCGGATGCTCCCCGACGGCTGGAGCGCCGAGTTCCGCATTCCCTTCAAGACGATTTCGTTTCGGCCCGGCTTGACCGTCTGGGGCCTCAACGTCGAGCGCTATATCCCGCGCAAACAGGAGACCATCAGGCTGGCTGGGTGGAGCCGGGACAGCAATTTTGCGAACCCCATGGAAGCCGCCGGATTGGAGGGTATCGAGGGCATAAAACAGGGCCTCGGGATCACCTTCCGGCCGTACGGCCTGGCCAGCGCCCAGAAGGATGCGCCCGCGGCCGGAAGCTATGACGGGACCTTGGACGGGGGGTTCGATATCTACAAGAGCATCACCCCCAACCTGGTCGCAGTGGCCAGCTATAACATGGACTTCGCCGAGACCGAGGCCGATGAGCGCCGGATCAACCTGACCCGTTTCCCTCTCTTTTTCCCCGAAAAGCGGATGTTCTTTCTCGAAGGCTCAGAGACCTTCAGCTTCAGCTCGAGCGTGAGCTTCACCCCCTTCTTCAGCCGGAAGGTCGGCCTTTACCAGGGCCGGCAGATCCCGGTGCTCTTCGGGACCAAGCTCTACGGCAAGGTCGGTTCCACCAACATCTCCATGTTGGATGTTCAGACCGGGAAATTCGAAGGGCTCGCCGGCCAAAACCTTTTCGCGGCCCGGATGACACAGAATATCTTCGCTCAGAGCAAGGTCGGGTGGATCTTCACCAACGGCAGCCCGACGGGCGAACGCAACTCCCTGGCCGGCGCCGATTTCAACTATTCGTCGTCCCGGTTCCTGGGGAATAAAAACATCATGCTCGCCGCCTGGGGCGTTTATAACTGGAACGAGAGAGAGGAAGGCCGCCATTACGGCTTCGGCTTCCGGGGGGATTATCCCAACGACCTCTGGAATGTCCAGACGACCTACGCTTACTATGGAGAAGCCCTCGACCCCGGGGTGGGCTTCATGATGCGGCAGAGTTTCCAGACGGGGTTCGTCCGGGTCGGCTATCAACCCCGTCCGACCTCGGGTTTCTTCCAGGGGCTCGTCCGCCAATTCTCATTCGACGCGAGCGCCGACTACTACTGGGACCTGGCCGGGAACCTCGAGACGCGCCGTCTGGACTTTTCGCCCTTCGGTCTGCGCCTGGAGAGCGGGGAGCGGATCGGACTCAGCGTGGAGTCCAACCGCGATATCCTCCCCTACGACTTCGAGGTGGCCCGGGGTGTCATTCTCCCGGCGGGACCCTACGATTTCACCAACTGGCGGCTCGAGTTCAACACGGCGACGCATCGGCCGGTATCATTCGACGGACGGTACGGCTTCGGCGAGTTCTATTCGGGGCATTACGACGACGTGAGTCTGGGCCTGACGGTCAAGCTGCGTGGCTACGCGAGCCTGGCGTTCGACACGAACCTCGTGCGCGGCCGGCTCCCGCAAGGGAATTTCCGCGAAAATGTTTACGAGCTCAAGGCCGACATCTTCCTCTCGCCCGACCTCGGCCTGATGAATTATGTCCAGTATGACAGTGTCTCCCGGCTCCTCGGCTGGAGCGCCCGCCTGCGCTGGAGAATCTCCCCGGGCAACGAGATCTACCTGGTCTATAACCGGAACTGGGAGCGGCGCTTCGACCCGACGAGCCGCTTCTCTCCCCTCGAGGAACGGGGCGTCCTGAAGATCTCCCTCTCGATCCGGCCGTAGCGCCCCTGGGCATCCCGCCGGCTGACAGCCACCCCCCGGAAGAACAAACCGAGCCCTGAAGCGGAGGCCAGGCCGCGGCGTTCCGGGCCCCCCCCAACCGCCTCCGGCCTCCTCTGCCCTCCCTATTTTCTCCATAAACGGCGGGTCTCCATTAAATCTTGACAAATCTTTGACTTACGGCTGACAACTTGCCTCCGGCCCAGGGCTATCTTGATGTCGACCATGAGAAACCAAGGCGAGGAGGCGAAGGTGAGCAAGACGTTGATCGGGGTTATGGCAGCCGCCCTCCTGTGGGTCGGGAATCCGGTTCCCTGTCGCGGCGAGGTCCTGGCTCCCGAGCGCTTCGAGCTGGATCTGTGTGCCCGGCTCGACGTCGCCGGGGCTCTGGCTGCGGAGGGCTCAGCGACCTCCCCCACGGAGGCTTCCACTCCGAATCGCTGGTGGGGCGTCCGAGTCAATCTTGCCCGTTCTCCTTGGTCCCCGGCCTCGGAGGTCGTTTCCCTGAACCTCGGGGTCTGGTCCATCAGCCACTATCTTCTCCACGACCCCTGGTCTGACATCAGCCCAGAGACCATTCAGCGGAATTTCAAAACGGGGCTGGTCTGGGACAAAGATGGCCTGCTGATGAATTGCCTCGCTCACCCCTTCCATGGCTCGACGTACTTTAATATCGCCCGAGCGAGCGGCCTGTCGTTTTGGGAGTCGGTTCCCCTCGCTCTGGGAGGGTCGGCCATGTGGGAAGCTTGCATGGAAAACGAGCCGGCCAGCCGAAGCGACCTGATTTTCACGACCTGCGGGGGAGTTTACCTCGGCGAGCTCTTCTACCGGCTTTCCTCCCGGATTCTGGACGGCCGGGCGGGGGGTCTAGAACGGGCGGGCCGCGAGTTTGTCGCCTTCATCCTCAACCCCGCGGGCGGCCTTCATCGGCTCTTCCGCGGCGACATGTTCCGGCACGAGCCGGCGGGGAACGACGTTAGAAGCCCGTTCGAAACGCGGTACGTCGTCGGCCGGACTCGGTTGGGAAACGACCCCTTCGTCGCCGTGACCTTTCGCTCCGGGGATCCTTTTGCGGGCGCAGCCAGCCCGAAAGCCTTCGACTTTTTCGTCCATCGGAGCCGGTTTCGTTTCGGGAATAATCTCCTTTTCACGCAATCGGGGTACGGATACCTCGGTGGGACAAGGTTCGGTCGGGCTGGCGCTCCGAACCATGTCCTCGGACTCTTCCTCCACTTCGACCTGCGGAAAGCCGAAGCCGTCCGGCTGGGGGCGTCCTCCTTAACGGGAGGCCTGGTCTCGAGATTCCAGCTGGGGAACGGGGCGCGGCTCGAGACCGCTCTCCAATTCGGGGCGACGCTCCTCGGGGGATTCGATAATCCTCAAGTCCGGAAAGGTCCCCGCATGGACCGCGACTACAACTTCGGCAGCGGCGCCGTCGCCAAGGTCGAAGCGGCTTTGGACCTGGGGAAATGGGGAACGCTCCGCACGAATTTCGCTCAGCATTATCTGGTCGTCCTCGAAGGCACGCCCGGAGTCGACCGGGCGGCTTTCCTCGAGGCGAGTTACGAGATCCCGGTCTATAAATCGTGGACGGTCGGGGTCGAGGTCGTCGACGTCCGGCGCCATTCGGACTATAGGGACGTCTCCGATATCCAAGCGCGCTACGCCGACTACCAGTTGATCGCCGGGGTTAGATTCTGAATCAATCTGACCCGCTTCCCCGTCTATCTCCCCGAGAGGCGGACGTTCTTTCCCGGGGGGTCGGAGCGTTTCGCCGGTCGCGCTGAAATACGCGGCGGCCAGGCTGCGGCGCTCCGGGCACCCCCCCGACCGCCTCCGGCCTCCTCGGCCCTCCAGTTTCCCCCTACAAACGGGGCCTTCACTAGCTCTTAAGAAACCTTCGACTCCCCCTTGACAACTTGCCTCCAGCCGCGGATTATTTTTATAGAGAAGATGAACAAGACGTTGACCGGGATTCTGGCGGCCGCTCTCCTCTGGGCCGGGAATCCGGTTCCCTGTCGCGGCGAGGCTTCAGCTCCCCAGCACTTCGGGCTGAACGCCCGCGCCTGGCTCGAAACCACGGACGCTGCGGTTCCGGGACGGTCAAAGGTCTTCCCGGCGGAGGTGTCCACTCTGAAGCCCCGGTTGGGCGAAGGAGCCAACCCCTCCCGTTCTGCGTGGTCCCTGGCCGTCGAGGTCGTTTCCGAAAACCTCGGGGTCTGGTCCATCAGCCACTATATCCTCCGCGACCCCTGGTCTGATATCAGCCCGGAAACCATTCGGCAGAATTTCACCACGGGGCTGGTCTGGGACCAAGACGGCCTGCTGATGAATTGCCTCGCTCATCCCTACCATGGGTCGTCGTATTTCAATGTCGCCAGGTCGAGCGGCCTGTCGTTTTGGGAGTCCGTCCCCTTCGCCCTGGGAGGGTCGGCCATGTGGGAGACCTGCCTGGAAAACGAGCCGGCCAGCCGGAGCGACTTGATTTTCACGACTTTCGGCGGAGTTTACTACGGCGAGCTCTTCTACCGGCTGACCTCCCGGATCCTGGACGGCCGGTCGCGGGGTCTGGAGCGGGCGGGCCGCGAACTGGCCGCCTTCATCCTCAACCCCGCCCGCGGACTTCAGCGCCTCTTCGGCGGCGATATGTTCCGCTATCAGCCGCCGGCGAACGACGTCGGGGGCCCGTTCAAAACACGGTTTTTTGCCGGCCGGACGGGCGTGGGAAGCGATCCCTTCGTCGCCCTGACCTTCCGCTCCGGGGACCCTTTTAACGGCCAAACCAAGCTCGGAACCTTCGACTTTTTCGTCCATCGGAGCCGGTTGCGTTTCGGGAATAGCCCCTCCTTCACGCAATCGGGATACGGATATCTCGGCGGGACGAGGTTCGGCCGGGAGGACGCTCCGGATCATGTCCTCGGGCTCTTCCTTAACTTCGACTTTCATACGACCGAAGCCGTCCGGCTGGGGGCGTCCTCCTTAACGGGAGGCCTGGTCTCGAGATTCCAGCTGGGGACCGGGGCGCGGCTCGAGACCGCTCTCCAATTCGGGGCGACGCTCCTCGGGGGATTCGATAATCCCCAAGTCCGGAAAGGCCCCCGCATGGACCGCGACTACAACTTCGGCAGCGGCGCCGTCGCCAAGGTCGAAGCGGCTTTGGACCTGGGGAAATGGGGCACACTCCGCACGAATTTCGCTCAGCATTATCTGGTCGTCCTCGAAGGCACGCCCGGAGTCGACCAGGCGGCTTTCCTCGAGGCAAGTTACGAGATCCCGGTCTATAAATCGTGGACGGTCGGGGTCGAGGTCGTCGACGTCCGGCGCCTGTCGAACTATCGGGATGTTCCCGATATCCGGGCTGATTACTCCGACTACCGGATGATCGCCGGGGTGAGATTTTAAGCCGGACGCTCAATCCGGCGACTTCTTGCCGCGCGCCAGGTCTTCCTGGAGGAATCTCTGGGCCAGTTCGTCGGAATCGCCGTAGAGCGCCTGGAGGCGACGGAGCTCCTGGCGAAGGTCCTCGCGGACATCGGCATAGCCAGGGTCGTCATAGATATTCCGCAGCTCCCGCGGATCCCGCTTTAGGTCATACAGCTCCCAGGCGTCGATGTCGTGGTAGAAGTGCATGAGTTTGTAGCGGGCCGTCCGGACGCCATAGTGGCGCTTGACCATGTGGACCGCGGGGTATTCATAATAATGGTAATAAACGGCGTCCCGCCAGCCGCGCACTCGCTCGCCCCGCAACATCGGCCAGAAGGACGCACCCTGCATGTCCGCCGGCGGCGCCAGGCCCGCCAGGTCAAGGAACGTCGGGGCGAAGTCGAGGTTCTGGACAAGCTCTCTCCTTTCTGAGCCGGCGGGAACGAAGCCCGGCAGCCGCATGAGGAGAGGCATCCGCAGCG